>Ga0182021_10009428_pt1 | contig 11575 bp, 8 predicted proteins | sample 612E3MmetaG_FD_120493 | JGI IMG/M metagenome (GOLD analysis project Ga0182021, IMG submission 120493) | Permafrost microbial communities from Stordalen Mire, Sweden - 612E3M metaG (Illumina Assembly) | ecosystem: Environmental > Terrestrial > Soil > Wetlands > Permafrost | place: Sweden...
GGTTTGATCCTGCACCTGGCTACGGATGGGATATATTGGACGGCTGATATCGGAAAGACGTGGACCAGGCTTAACATCCCGGGAACTAAATACTACCCGAAAGCCTTGCAGTTGGCAGACGGAAAGATTGTTTGTATCGGACATAGAGGTTCAGACGATTATTATGGTTCTGTCGATCAGGCAATCGTCGAACAAACGTTTCGCCTGAATGTGACCCGGTAAATTTGACGTCAGGATACTCACTTATAGTATCAATATTGGTTATTAGAAAACCATCCTATATATTTATATTGAAACCGGCATCGAAAAAAAGTAGTTTTTAAAGGGACCCATAAAAAAATTAAATCATGAACTATTTGAAGATTACGCTATTTGTGTTAGTAACCTTGTTGATGACAGGTTGTTCAAAGAAATCCGAAACTTATCTATCAACCGGTCTGGCGCTGGAGAAATATCATGATTTGCTGAAAAGTCATACATTTCTGGTTTTTCCGGAATTGCGTGAGAATCCCATCAGGTGGTTTGATTCAATCCCGGAAGGAAAAATTAAGGGAGCCGTTCATCCGTCAGATTTTGTGATTTCTTCCCAGCCGGGTGAATTTTATGTTTACCAGGTTGGTGTATGGGCACTTAAATCAGCACTTGATGATATTAAGGTTGAATTTTCTGATTTGAAAAAACATAATAGTGATAAAATGATTCCTGCAGGAGATATAACCTGTTTCAACAAAGGCGGTTTGGATTTTAGAGGAAATACTTTTACAAAAAAAATAATTGTTCAGGCCGGGCGCGTTCAGGCATTATGGATTGAAATTGATCTGGAAGGTATTGAACCAGGCACCTACAGCGGTTCGGTTTCTGTTGTTGCCAGAGGAGAAAAACAAACGGTTCCGATCCGGCTGAAAGTATCCGGAGAAACTGTTCCCAATCATGGCTATAATGAGGGTAAACGTTTGTCCCGGCTTAACTGGCTCAACTCAACTCTCGGAATTGACAGGGAGATTACTAAAGGTTATCTTCCTGTTAAAGTTGAAGAAAACAAGATCAGCATTTTTGGGCGTACGTTAAATATCGGGAAGAATGGTCTGCCGGCCTCCATTACCAGTTATTTCGGCGCTTCCAACCAGTCGCTGGTTGAAACTGGCGAACCTGTTATTAATGATCCTTTACGGTTCATTATTGAAAAGGAAGATGGTAAAATAATCCGGTTACAACCTGGTGCATTGGAATTTTCGGGTCAGACACCATCGAAGATTGTCTGGAGGGTTCTAAATACTTCGACTGAATGTGATCTTGAATGTACAGGACAGATGGAGTTTGATGGTTTTGTTGATTATAAGTTAAAACTTACAGCAAAGGTTCCGATAAAGGTCAGGGACATCCGGCTCGAGATTCCCATAGTAAAAGAAAAGGCAGAATATATGATGGGACTGGGCCACGAAGGCGGTTTACGCACCCCTGTCTGGAAATGGAAATGGGATATATCCAGGAACCAGGATATGCTTTGGGTTGGTGCAGTAAACGGAGGAGTGCGCATTAAGTGGAGAGCTGAGAATTATGTTCGTCCGTTGATCAATATCTATTATGAATTTGGTCCGCTGAAATTACCTCCATCCTGGGGCAATGAAGGTAAAGGAGGTGTTGATGTAGTGCAGAAAAATGGTGATGTACTGGTAAATGCCTATTCGGGAGCCCGCGAAATAAAGAAGAGCGATGTGCTCAACTACGATTTTGAATTATTGATTACACCTTTTAAGTTAATAGATAAGAAGATCAAATTTAGCGATCGTTACTTATATGATGGAACAACTAATACCTCTGGTTTGATTGAGATTGCCAAACAAGCAGGGGCAAATATCATCAATCTTCACCATTTCGAAGATATCAGTCCCTTTATTAACTATCCCTATCTTGATGAGAACGCAAAGGAAATGACACAACTTGTTGCTAACGCTCACAAGGAAGGTTTGCGGATGAAGTTCTATTACACTACAAGGGAATTGACAAAAAACCTGCCTGAATTCTGGGCATTTAATAGTCTCAACGGCGAAATATTTTTTCCTGGACCGGGAAATGATACCCGCACAGAATTAATTAATCCCAATGGCCCGAATGAATGGCTTATAAAAAATATGAGGGAGAAATATATTCCTGGATGGGCTAATACAATTAAAGAAGGGAAGTTTAAAGGTGTAACAGACGTGTCGGTAATTACGACTCCTGACAGCCGTTTAAATAATTTTTATATTGCCGGACTTGATTGGATGATTCAAAATATGGGTATTGACGGGGTTTATATTGACGATACGGCTCTTGACCGTTTTGCACTTCAGAGAGCCAGGAAAATAATTGACCATTACCGTCCGGAAGGCAGGATTGATTTTCACAGTTGGAATCATTTTAATAAATGGGCCGGATTTGCCAGCTGTTTGAATCTTTACATGGATTTGTTGCCCTATTTCGACCTGGTTTGGATTGGCGAAGGACGGGATTACAATCGTGCCCCTGATCATTGGCTTATCGAAGTTTCGGGTATTCCTTTCGGTCTTCCCGGGCAGATGCTTGAAGGTGGCGGAAACCCATGGAGAGGAATGGTTTATGGCATATCAACGCGAGCCGGATATATGGGAAATCCTCCTACTGAAATATGGAAATTCTGGGATGCCCACAAGATAGAAAACAAAGAAATGATTGGTTATTGGGAAAAAGATTGTCCTGTAACATGTAGAAATCCACTGGTGAAAGCTTCGGTGTATAAGAGTGCAGATGAAGTAATTATCTCTGTGGCCAATTGGAGTGAAAAAGATGAAGAGGCCACATTAACAGTTGATTGGGACAAAATAGGGCTTAATTCGGAGAAATCAGATATTTCTATTCCTGAAATAAAAGATTTCCAGACAGAAAGAAGATCTGTTTCATTGGATAAGATGATTATTCCCGGGAAGAAGGGCTATTTGATTGTGATAAAGAAGAAAAATTATTAAAACCACAGCATGGGTTAATGAAATGAAATCCAAGATAAAGACAGAGTTACCTCAGTTTTGCACGACGAAATAATGACAAGCTCAAAAGTCAATTTTTATGTATAATTTTTAGTTTATGAATTAATCAGGCTAAATGATCAATTTGAATTTTTCCTGTAATAAACTGTATAGTTATTCTGATCTTTTGCAATGAGTACACCGTTCTGATCAATAAAAAGGTTCAGGAGGTTGATGTTTAACCAATAATCCTCATAATGGGTCAGGTCAACTGACCTAAGAATACCATAACCTGGTATCAGGACGTAATAAAAATCGCTCCATTTGCAAAATAATGTATTGTCTAAAGAAGCTCCCCTCCCATCAGGAATTAGGTTATAGACCCGGTTAAAAGTTCCTCCATAGTCGGTCGATTTGTAAATGGATACCCCATTTTCCTGAGTAATGATAAAAATTTCATCCATGTCATTAACATACAATTTAACCGAAGACCCGGGTGTCGGTATTGGTAACCAGGTCAGTCCATCATCGAACGATCTTTTTAAACTGCAACATCCTGAAGCATGAAAAAGCAGAGAACCGTCTTTAAGTCTGAAAACATCACCAAAACCGTATAATGACAATTCATTCACAGCATCTTTCCATGTTATGCCACCATCCTTCGAAAACCTGGTTGGAAGACCAAAATAGTAAACCCATAATGTATTATCGTTTGAAATAGATATATAGATAAGATAAGAATGGGCAGGATAAGGTTTTGTACATATTGTCCATGATTCTCCATGATCGATACTTTTTAGAAGAGATCCACTCTGTGTGGTAACATAAATAACACCATTTCTATCAATGTTAACTGTACTTGGTGACTCCAATACCGGATCTGTAACTGCCTGCCATATATAATATCTATTCCCCTGTTTGTAGAGAGCACTATTTGCCACCATGAATGTTATTCTATTAACTGTATCGGCAACCATTCCCGACATATAACCATCAGGATTTGTAATGCAACTATCCCACCTGTCATTACTAAAACCATATTCAGTCAGGTCCGACGAACAAAGGTATTTGCCTGATAAATCGTAAGTTTTTGCTCTGAGGATCTGAGCAAAAGTGGATGCACCAAGTTTCCAGTTGGTAGCTGCAATTCCATATTTATTTGTAAATTTTTCAGGAACTGTTATTGTACCGCCACCTTTTATAACTTCATACTTTACAAATACAGAATCTTTGAATTCCGAATTACCATTTAAAGCATAGAATCTTACAGAATCATCCACCCATTCCCCTGCTGAAAATTTATTTTGCTGTGTGTTCTGAAATGAAAAATAATACGCTCTTAATGAACTTGTGGAGGGATCAGGATACCTCTCACAGGCCAGGACAAAACATATAAGTATAACAAATAAGAATAATCTTCTCATTATCATTTTCTTTTAATGATGAGACGGACGAAATTTTATACCAATAAGAAACGAGAGGGTTCCGTTTGTAATAATATTTTTCCCATATGATTTGTAGATATTATCAGTTATCCCCGATCGATCAAAAACATCAATAAATCCTGCACTGTACTGAAGAGCCAGGTCTAGCTTAAATTTTGTATTGAGGGGCAGTGTTGCTCCGCCACCGAATATCCAACCAAAATCATTGTTTTTTATCAACTTCTCCATATCGTCATAAACGATTGTTTTATTAAGAGAATAATTTGTTCCTGAACGCGATTCACTGATTGCAGTACCGACACAACGGGCATTTAGCTTCAAGCCCAGCCATGGACCTGTATTGAAATATACAGACTCAGATTTATTAAAATAGAAGTTCATCAGGACAGGAATAACAATATAATCGATCTGAACCTTCGTATTAACATCATACATATTACTGGCACTATGAAAATATCTGTAAAAGAAGAGACTGGAATCTTTGAAGGAATATCCTTTTCGCTCAAATGAGAGACCAGTCTGAATCGATGTCAGATTTTTCAGTTTGTAATTCAGCGTGAATCCAAATGAAGATCCAACCAGCGAAGAATATTTTCCCAGGTCAGTTCCGCTTGTATTCCATGAAATATTAATCCCGGCTTTATAAGTCACCTCAATCTTACCTGCTGTAGTATCATTTACCGGTTCTTCAATTACCTGTGAATTCCTGCGTTTCAGAAATCCTTTATACGCAACTCCTAGTGTAAATTCTGAGGATCCATGTCTGTATTCATAATTCTCAAGGAATTTCTTTCGCCCGTCTATGTACCCGACGCTAAATGTAGCTTTAAAATGGTCATTAAAAGGATAAGCGATCCCTGAGGAAAAGATATAGCCAAAATCAGTTTTCTTAGGTTTTTCAGCTGACATTGAAGAATAATAGTCATAAGGCAGACTGTGATCCTGTAAAGATGAGAAGTAAATACCTGCACGCATATTGAAATTCAGGGCATCAGGTATGGAAACAGTAAAAAGCAGTGGAATCCGGATAAATGTAAAATCCATCTTTTCATTGTACGAATAATAATAATAGGGAGCAAAAGAAGAATAAGAAGGTTTATATGAAAATAAATCAATAAGATATATTGGCGGATCAGAAAGAGTTCTATGTTCATAATAAACAGTAGAAACATTTATTCCGGTCTGAAGCCCGAATGATTTATTAAATGAATAACCAAGATCAAGACCCTGAACAGGACCCGGTTTAGCATTCCATTTCCCATAACTATCCTGACCATGGATATCTGAAAAATTCACTCCGCTATATGTCCCTATAGTAATATGCTGAGAATAACTAACTAAATAACAGTTAATTATCAAAAAAAAGCATGTAAGTACTTTTAGCTTATTCATTTATTGCATATTCGATGCATTGGCACTTAATTTGCTCAAATACCATGCCAAAACACTAAACAAAAAGAGGCTGTTTTAAAAGATCTTTTTAGCAACCTGAACCTAAATTAAAATAGAAATTAAAGAAATTATAACTATCGGCAATCATGAATAAAATATTGAAAACAGGTTGAAAATCAATGGGTTATTATGTGTTATTCTTGATACTCATTACAGAAATTATCTATTTTAAGGCTGAATCAAGTTCATTATCACCACGTATCAGTACGGAATGATGATGCAGGTAAACCTTCTGTATTAAAGAGATCTCCCACTATAAAGTCTTTAAAAGCATACCTCACAGCAACTGGTTCAGGGACATCAGGTGAAATCAGAGATACCCCTGTTTCCGTAATAAATGCCTTTGCGGGACGGAAATTTTTATCAGCCCCGGCCACCTCAAAGCATGATAACTCTTTCCCAAAAGAAGTAAGACCATTTACCGCATTATTGAATGTCAGTTTTACAAGTGAACCAGCTACTGTCATCTCTTTAAGAACAGGCCCGGAAGAGGCAAAACCTGTTTTCCCATATGTATTTGCCAAAGCAAGCAATGCCAGACGTTTTGAACTAGTAGCCTTATCGGCCGGGTGAATACACGTTTTTTCACCAATATCCATTATAGAGGCCATTCCGATTGCGGGAATCGCAGTCGATGCTTTCAGCTGGGCTTCACGAAGATATGCAGAGTTCAATCCTCCTGTCCCATAATCAAAAGGAGCAATCTGAACATAGTAGAAAGAGAAATCACCTACACCCCATACTGAACGCCAGTTTTCGACCAGACCTGGCAATAGAAGCCCATATTTATCAGCTTCATTACGGTTTGATTCTCCCTGGTACCAGATAGCCCCTTTAATACTGTAACCAACCATTGGGTTTACCATAGCATTAAATAATACTGTAGGAGTCTGGGGAGAAAGTTCTCCCTGTTTGTTCTTATCGGGAAGTGTAACAAAATCAAATTTCTTGAATCCTTCTTCACTCATCCATGGTTCAATACGGGTTCCTCCCCAGCTTGTATTGATAAGTCCCACAGGAACTTTCAAAACTTTATTCAACATTAACCCAAAATAGTATGCAGTTGCACTGAATTCACTCACATTTTCAGGTTCACAATTCTTCCAGTCGCCGGTAAAATCTTCCAGGGGTTTCAGACTGGTCCCCTTTTTTACGGTAAATAAACGGATAGAGGGATTCGATGAAGTTACAATAGCCTCATTCGAGCCTATAACCGGTTGGCTAAAATAGCCTTTCACCGGCATTTCCATATTCGACTGTCCCGAACAAACCCACACCTCTCCTATCATCACATTTTTCAATTTCATGGTAGCGCCATTGCTGATAGAGATATCAAAAGGCCCCCCTGCGGATGGAGTTGCTACTTTAAGTTTCCATTTTCCGTCACTACTCACACTTGTGGAATAACTCTTGCCATTCCATGATGTTATAACTTTAACTGAACTGTTTTTAGGCGCAGTACCCCATATTGCAGCATCAGTTTTTTGCTGCAGAACCATATTATCACCGAATATTGCAGGCAGTTTTACCTGACCAAAAAGGGAACCGGTGGAGATGACAAGTACAACAAGCAATGTCATTAGTGAAGCAAAAATTCGTCTCATAATTTTATCTTATTAATTTGACCCATTTAAATTAAAAATCAGAATATAATATGTTTCAACCTGTTTCAATTTATTTCAATGTAACAACCAATTTCAATTTAATAAATTTATTTCAACCTATTTCCATCTATTTCAATTTATATCAAATACCAACTGCCATAGTCAAATTATTATACGGAAGTTTTACAAATTTCAATGACCTCCTGTATAACAAATGTATTTATAAAGTTCCTAAAATCAATTCATCAGGCAAAAATTTAAATCTTCTAATAGTGAATATCATTAATATATAGACGATAAACTCTATTATGAATGAAAGTATATCAAAAATTTAGTGCCGTTAGTGTACATTTTTTAAATAATATATTTGTTTGTTATATATTTAGGGGAAACTTCTTTATTATTATTGATATGAAAGAAATTATTCAATCGCAGATTAGAATAGCTTTAGTATTTGTTTTCATAATAATAGCAGTTCTGAAAGCAAACGGACAGGCTCCCATGCCCGAAGAACTTAGTAAGAATAAACTGAAAGAACAACTTGATTATATTCAGGTGAGGGCTAAACTTTTTAATGACTACAGGGCAATCAGAGAGGATATGTTTCAGAAGCTGATACGTAATATTAATGATACCCTGTCAGTCGCAAAGAGTAATATTTCAGGATTATTAATTATAAAATCAAAATTAACACATGCTGTTGATTCTCTGACGACAGAACTTGGAGCAACGAAATCCAGCCTGGAGGAGATGACATTGACAAAAAACAGCATGCGTGTCTTTGGTATAGAGGTTAACAAGGTTATTTATAATATCATACTATGGGCAATTATTGCCGGATTATTAATTATCCTTGCTACAGGATTTCTTGTTTTTAAGCGAAATATGACAATAACCAAAAGCACTAAAAAAGAACTGAAAGAGCTGAAAGAGGAATTTGAAGCATACAGAAAATCCACAAGGGAAGCACGTGAAAAAGCATCAATGGCTCACTTTAATGAACTTAAGAAACTCAAAGGCGGAAACTAAATTCCTCGCACAAACGACCAGCTTCTGATTCTATAACCATACCAGGCGTAAAAGCCAAGGTAAATATAGCATGGAAACAATACCCAATATGCAAGGTGCGGGTTGAAGTGATCAGCAAAATATCCATATAAAAGAGGGATAATAGCGCTTCCGCATAACCCCATAATAAGTATTGATCCTCCTATTTTTGTAAATTTTCCGAGTCCATTTAAAGCAAGCGGCCATATAGCGGACCACATTAAGGAATTTGATAGTCCCAGTAACACAAGAAGCCATATAGACATATCAGCGGTATGACCAAGGAAAGTCACCTTCCCATGTACCATGAAAAACATTAAAGTAAAAATAATTGCCGTTGAAGTACAAATACGGAATATATTTAAATGATTAATGAATTTTGGGATAAGGACTATACCCAATAAGAAACCAAACATAGTTATTCCAAGTATATACGAGGGGAATACTTTTGCTTCCATTAATGGCATATCTAACGACTGAGCATATCCGATAACAGTATTTATCCCGGTAACCTGCGATCCCACATGTAGAAAAATAGCAACAGCGCCAAGTATCAGATGCGGAAATTGGGTAATATTGGTTTTGCCATTGTTTGCCTCAGTCACTGCAATATTTTCTTTGTTAGTGTCTATTTCAGGCAATACTGAATATCTGATGAGGAATCCAAGCCCGAAAAGAACAACCGCTGTACATGAATATGGAACAATAACTCTTTTTATCAACTCATCTAAAATGCCATTCCTTGTTACTTCATCCATTAATGGAATTTGTTTAAACAACTCATTATCTGTTGGTCTGAGTATAACCGTAGCCAGCAATAACGGAGCTATTATGCCCGCAGTTTTATTACAAACACCCATAATGCTCATTCGCTGGGCAGCTCTCTCTTTCGGACCAACCATGGTGATATAGGTATTTCCGGCCGGTTGAAGTATGGCAAGCCCGGTTCCAATTGAAAACAGACCTAATAGGAAAAGTCCATAAGTTCTGGTCAGTGCTGCAGGTACAAAAATAACTGCGCCAAGAGCCAGAATCCAAAAACCTATCATTAATCCTTTCTTAAAGCCTACCCTCTCAAGTAAATGTGCTGCCGGTATCGCCATTACCAGATAGGCAATATAAAATGCGAAAGCAACCATTAAAGACTGGGTATTATTTAATTCACACGAAACTTTGAAATAGGGTATAAGAATCGCATTTATCCAGGTAGTAAAACCTATGATAAAAAATATAAAAGCAATAATCACTATTGATATAACAGTTCTTCGCGGAGACAATGAATCAGCGGTTACTGCTTCAGGTTTCTTTTTCACTTTTTTATACTAAATGTTTCTAGTAATGGATTTTTTTTGCCTGCTTGCCGGCTTTTTGCATAACATCGTCTATTTCAATTGAAGCACCACCCTTGGTTTTACTTACTTCGGCAGCTTCCATAAATGCATAAATCTCCAGTGTCTGGTCGGATGTGACAGGTACTATTCCTGTATTAAAAAATTCAATAATTTTTAAAAGTAGAGGGTTGTATCCATGTTCTTCACCGAGCGTTAGATTGCCCTTTTCACCAAATGCAGTTCCTCCCAAACCATATATTCCTGAACGAGTTCCCCTGAAAGTTCCAATACGGCCATCATTCCATACGCCAACAACGACATCTGTTTTTTCTGTGTTAATCCTGGAAACACTTTTACAACCCTGACCCATTAAAGTAAATAATGATTCAACACCATGAATCCCATACCAGAAAAGATCCGGATGTGTTTTCTCAATCGTTGCCGGACTATAAGTATCAGCGCCAAAAACTTTTCCTATTTTGCCACCTGCGATCTCCTGCGTGACCTGTTCATATCTCAAAGAAGATGCAGAGAAAACCGGAACATTATAATGGCGGGCCGCTTCAAAAATGACTATTGCATCGGTTAGAGAGGCTGAGATCGGTTTATCGATGAACACTCGTTTTCCTGCCTTAAATACCTGCAAAGCCTGATCGAGATGAGGGCGGCCATCATTTGTTTCCAATAGGACAACATCGATTTTTGGAAGCAGTTCTTCGATCGAGTTAACTATCTCTACACCAAATTTTTTTACGTCTTCAATATAACCAGGTATCCGTTCAAAGCTGGATTTTATATCAGTACTCCCTTTTGGATAGGCAGCCACAACTTTATATCCCTTAAATTCCACACCTGCGTCAGGACTATTGAGAGCTTTGGTAAAAGCCACACTGTGTGATGTATCAAGACCAATTATTCCAACTCTGGTGGTATCAGAACTGCTTTTCCCATAGATTGAAGTTATTTTGCTTGTCAAGCCAAGACCTATACCTCCCATTGCAGTGGTTTTTACAAAATCGCGCCGATTAAATTCTTTATTCATATAATTTGTTTTTTTAATCCTTGGATAACTCCGAAACGTCCTAAATTTTAATAATAAGTAAATCTAAAGTTTTTACAGGAATTTCACTCAAATTAAATACTCTTAAATTAAAGAATATTTGTTAGATTTGATACTTAATCTTCACAAAATGACTAAAATATCAAATAAAACAACCCGACGTGATTTTATTACCAAAACCGGATTACTTTCAGCCGGTATCGGTTTAGGTATAAATCCTATGAAAGCGATTAATTACAACAGGATAAGCGGGGCAAATGAGAAGATCCGGGTTGGATTTATTGGCGTTGGAAATCGCGGAACCCAGCTACTTCAGATCTTCATGAACCAGCCAGACGTTGAAATAGCTGCTTTGTGTGATGTTTATGAACCATATATATTGCGTGACCGATCCAAAGTTGATCCCCGCTATATCAAGGACAGACCGGGACAAATCCCCGAAATGGGAGAAAAATTTACAAACAAAGTTGAAAGATATTCCGATTACCGGAAATTACTTGAGAATAAAAACATTGATGCAGTTTGTATTGCCACTCCCGACCACTGGCATGCAATTATGACGATCGACGCTATTAAAGCAGGTAAAGATGTTTATATAGAAAAACCTCTTTCAAAAACAATTCATGAAGGCCGGGCAATGGTTAATGCCGGAAAA
>Ga0182021_10009429_pt1 | contig 11574 bp, 11 predicted proteins | sample 612E3MmetaG_FD_120493 | JGI IMG/M metagenome (GOLD analysis project Ga0182021, IMG submission 120493) | Permafrost microbial communities from Stordalen Mire, Sweden - 612E3M metaG (Illumina Assembly) | ecosystem: Environmental > Terrestrial > Soil > Wetlands > Permafrost | place: Sweden...
AGCTTCATCACGAAGTGCTCGATCTCTACGTCATAATGAGTGCGCGCCAGGCACAAGCCCGCCGCTCCTTCCAAAGCCGTTCTGGTTGTGTCATTCAGTTTGGAAACGATCGCTTTCAGGCTGATCCCCATGTATGTTCTCCTATCAGATCACGGCAAAAACCCAAAACAAAAAACCGGGCCGCGGATGAACGCAGATGAACGCGGATAAGAGATCCCGTCCTTCATCTGCGTTTATCTGCGTTCATCAGCGGCTAATTGCCTTTTCTCTTCATAACTCCAACACCGTCTCCCCGGGGTCGCGAGTGAACGGCGCCGATTTGACCCAGCTCGTCCACCCGAGTTGCGGCGCGCCCCAGTCGGCCGGCTGCAACTCGCAGGCGGGAACTTCGGCCCGCCGCAGCACGAGTTGCACTTCCACGTCGAATTCCCCCTTGGCGAAAAACGCCGTCAACGCGCGGATCCGGCGGTGAGCGTCTCCGCCGGGCAGGAAGTCCAGATACTGAGAGAGCTTCAACGGCCCTACCCGCACGCGAATCCGCGACTGCTGGTCCCAGATTTCGTCGCCCACCAGCGCGCCCAGGTTCAGACGTTCGGAATCGCTTTTCTCCAGCCCCAGGCTGCATTGCAGATCGAGCTCCACGGGGTACCACGCCCCCACAAACTGGTCCACCTCGACCGGAACTCCGAAATAGTCTATCAGCAACTGGCGCAAGGCGGTGGCCGAGCGGGGGTGAAGGCCCAGCAGGCCGCTGTAGTAGAGAAGCGAATCGTCGGCAACGTGCTGGCGGTTCTCCAGTCCGGGCGTACCCAGGCCGATGAGGGCGCGCACCTGGAAAGAGAAGCGGTCGCGTTCGCCGCGTTCGTAGGCGATGGCGAAACGGTACTTCTCCCAGGCCTGGCAGAAGAGCGAGATCATGCGGTGATTGAACAGATCGAAGAAATCGCGCATGGCGCCGTCACGAGCGCGCACGCGGTCGATCACCAGGCTGCTGTATGCCAGCGGGAGCACGCCCAGGGGGCCGGTCAGCCCCATGACGTTCACGGTGAGCGAGACCGGGCCGGCGGCGGGGCGGGCCAGCGCCTGGATTTCGCTGGCCGGGAAACTCACCGACACAGTGGCGCCGAAACGCACGGCTTCGTCGCGCGGATTGGAAAAGCGTCCGACCACCTGCCGCTGCGGGCACATCCGGGACAGCAGGCGGACGGCCTGGAAGAACTCGAAGTGCCAGGGTTCGCGATCCAGCATGCGGGCGATGGGCCAGCGCTCGGGATCGGGGATTTGCGAAGCCTCGGGGACGGAGGCTACATCAGGATCTTGCGGCCGGCGCGTGGTGGCCATTGCCTGAGCACCTCCTTCCGCTGGCGGGAGCGCACGCGCAGTTGACTGAAGCTGTTGATGGACACGTAGAGGCCCAGGAAATACTCCAGCACGGCGGCGAACAGGTACACCCCGCCGCCCACGAACTGCTCCTCGTCGAATTCGAGATCCACCAGCGTGCCGCGCGCGAACGACACGCCGCCCATGCCGTCTTCCGATGCGACGCGCGCGAAATGCCGCCGGCTCTCCACGCTGCCGATGCCCTGGATCTGGCGCTCCGAATAGGTGGACCCGGAGAAGTTGTACAGGCGCAGAATCTCCTGCAAGGCCTCGCGTCCTTCATTTACCAGGGACAGATAATTCAACGATAGATGGGAGATGAGGCGCCAGAGGGAGTCCTTGCTGGCGGGCGCGCGAAGCGTATCGGTAGGCTTGATGAGGGCCACGGTGGTCTTCACCGCGGCGGCGCCGTCCAGCTCGAAATCTCCGCTTTCGTTGCCGAAGGGAAGCCGCGAGGGCAGGTCGCGGTTGGAGCAGACGGTGCGCACGGTGAGCGAATCCAGATCGGGCCGGACGGGCCTGCCGGAGAGGTCCACCAGCGAGAGCTGCACCTCGGTGCCTTCGTCGTCGCGGAACCCGGAGGGGTGGCGCTTGGCGTGCCAGAAAGCCTGCGCCTTGGTCCGCGTGAGGCCGTGCCGGAAAGAGTAGAAGGGCTCGAACTGAATGATTTCGCTTTCCCCGGGGGCGGCGCTGACCACGTCGTTGACCTGAAAGACCTCCATGGAGGTTCGCCGGTTCACGTCCGGAATCACGGGATAGTCGAAGCGCGCGTGAGAGAGCAGAATCGGCTCGGCGGTTTGCGGAAAGAGGTTGACGATGGGCGCGCAGTTGAGACGGAACGTGTTGGCGGAGACTCCCAGTTCCAGCATCTGGCGGCGGTCGGTGCGCTCGAACGGCGACAGGAGCAGGATCACTTCCACGCGGTTGCCGAAGCCGGCCGCGCAAACGCGATCGAGGCCGGAGAGATCGAAAAAGAAGAACTTCTGCGGGAAACAGAAATACTCCTGCAACAGTCCGTAGCCGATGAAGGAGCGGCGGGGGTAGGGCAGCATCCCTTCGTCCTCGGCGAACCCGACAGGCCGCAGGGCTGAGGCGGGAAGGATCACGGGCGGGATCTTGGACTTGGGATTGGGGTCGCGCACCAGGATCTGCACGCAGTTGTTGCACAGGACCTCGTACAGATTGTGCACCAGGTTGCTCTCGCCGTTGAGGTAGAAGCGCAGCGAATCGAGCGCCAGCTTGGGAAACTTCACATCGCCGGCGCAGCGGAGATCCAGCCGCACGGCATACGCCGCCTCGGAAGAGCGGATGGCGGGCTGGAGGCGGTCGGGCGTCTTCCACTCGGCTTCGGCGACTTCCACCGGCCAGAACGTCACGTCGTAGCAGGTGCGGAATTTGCACGGAACCCCGTTGACCGGCCGCGACCGCAGCAGGGCGCCGCGATCGAGCTTCAGGCCTTTCTCCGGCGAAACCTGCTCGTAATCCATGTGGAACTCGACGATCGACATGGAAGGAATGGGGCGCAGGTAATGGGGATAGATGACGCTGAGCAGGGCCTCGGTGATCTCCGGAAACTCGTCGTCGATCTTGAGGTGGACACGGGCGGCCAGGAAGGCAAAGGCTTCCAGCATGCGCTCCACGTGGGGATCTTCGCACTTATCGGCCTCGAGCACCAGGCGCGAGGCGATTTTGGGGTATTTGGCGGCGAACTCGGCGCCCATCTGGCGCAGGAACGTCAGTTCCCGCTCGTAGTACAGGAGGAGTTCGTCACGCACCGGACTCTCCCTTGACCTGGTACTCGCCGCTGGTGAGTTGCAGGACGGTGTCGAAGGAAACGTGTTCGGGAGCGGGGTCCATCTCGAGCAGGCCCTCGATCTGAAACCGCAGGACGTGCCGCGACCCGGAATCGGTCTTGATAGGCACCACCTTGAGGCGGGCGATTCTGGGCTCGTAGGTGTGGACCACGTCCTCTATGAAACGGGCCAGGCGGCCGCGGTCCCGCTCGTTTTCCCAATTGACGGAGGTGATATCGGGCAGCCCGTAGTTGAACAGCGATTTCGAGGTCTCGCGGTATTCGTCGCCGGCGGGATCCGGCGTCCGCCGGGTGTTGAGGAGCCACTCAAGATCGCGCCGCAAACCGGCCTTGAGCTGGCGGAGGGATTGTGCCCGCGTAGGTGGGGACTCCACGCCGCTTATCGGCTCCAGATCGATCAGCCGTTCGACGATCGACTGGGTGACGGTTTGTTCGGGTTCCCATCGCGGCATGGTTCACCTGGCGGCATGGACGGCCCGCGCGGGTTCATTCCGCGGCGGCATGGCTCTCGATGGCGGCTTCGGGCTCCGCGAGTTCCAGCCGGCGCAGTTCCAGAATGGGCACGTCTTCGCCATCCACCACCATCATTTTCTGTCCGAAGGGGATGACTTCGCCGTCTTCCTGCTGGTCCCAGACGGTCGCGCGGCCCAGTTTGACGGCGTCGTCGGCGTGGCGGAAACTGAACGGGGACAGCACCGGCGACAACACTTCGCCGAGTTCCTGCCCCTTGAACGCCTTGCCTGTGCGCACCAGCGCGGGGGACCACAAGAGGTCGCGCAAGCGCTTGGGCTCTTGAATCTCGATGGATGCCACGTGCGCCAGGGGGAGCCACATATACTGGCCGGCGGCGAAGATCTCGATACGCGGACCGATGCGCGGGTCGGCGTCTTCGAGGGATTCGAACGGTTTCCCGTTCCAGGTTCCCCGGATCGCGCCGGCGCCGGCGGGAAGCCCGGGATACTCCTTCTTGGCGAACAGGTCGCAGCGCGACCGTTCGGCGGCCAGTGCCGCGCGATACAGCAGGCACCCGGTAGCCGCGTCGGGTCCGGCCTGCCCCAGAACGTCCAGGTGCTTTTCGGCGCGGTCGTATTCCCCTGCGAAGCACAGCAGTTCGAAGAGGAAGATGCGCTTGCGCGCGTCGGCCGGATCGTTGCGCAGTTCCGCGCCCAGAGCCTGGATGGCCTCGCCAAGCTGGCCGGCCTGATAGAGTTGTCGAGCTGTCATCGTTGGTTTCCCCGGCCGCGAAGCGGGCTGCCCTGGAACACCGGGCGGACGCCTGAGAGACGCCCGCCCCATGTCGTCGAGCCGTTTGGATTCGCCACCCAGCCAGCCAGCCGGCCCGCCCTAGCGGCCTGTATGGCATTGCCGGCAACGGGCGGGTCAGGCCTTAGCGTTAACCGTGACGTCCCATCCGCCGTGGATGGCGCCGCCTTCGGCAGTACCCTTGGCGCTCTGCGGTTGATAGTCGATGGTTTTCTGGCCGTAGACGAACGACACGCTCTCGCTGGGAGCGTCGTCGCCACCCGAGGAACCGGCCCACTGGATGGACTCGATGAAGACTTCCTTGAAGTTCCACTTCAAGTACTCCAACTGAGCGTCGCCGCCGGCCTTGCGCAGGGTGAGCGCGGCGGTGTCGAGGTGCTGGCCGCTGCAGCAGAACTGGAACAGCAGCGGGCTGGCGCTGTCGGTCTTCTTCATGAAGTTGAAGGATGAGAAGCTGACCTTGCCTGCGCCGGCGCCGCCGCTGGCCGACCCGATGGTGGTGGGGTTGTTGGCGCCGAAGCTGAAGGAGTAAATCTCCGTTTCGCCGGCGTGCTTCTTGTCTTTGGATTCGCCCGGGACCTTGTCGATTTTCAAAAATGCATCAAATGCCATACCTGTTTCCTCCTGTTATTTGCCCTGTATCCTCAAGTGCAAAGGTTGAGGCCGGCATTCCCGTCGGACAGCCGGCCGGTTGTTGTTGCCCTACTTTCCGCTCTGCGGCAGGTCGGCGACCAGACGCAGGGAGACGGAAAGTTCATCTAGCTGGAAGTGCGGCTTCAAATAAGCCACGGCCCGATAGACGCCCGGCTTGCCGGGGACGTCCACCACTTCAATTTTGGCCTCTCGCAGCGGCTTCCGCGCCTTGACTTCGGCCGCCACGTTGTCGTTGCCCACCACGTATTGCAGAATCCACGTGTTGAGGAAGTTCTCGCACTCGGTGCGCGACATGAAGCTGCCGATCTTGTCCCGCATCATGACCTTCATGTAGTGAGCGAAGCGCGAAATAGCCAGGATGTACGGCAATTGCGTGGAGAGCCGCGCATTGGCATTGGCGGCATCCTTGTCGTACAGCTTCGCTTTCTGACCCGACTGCACGCTGAAGAACGCGGCGTAATCGGTTCCCTTGCAGTGCAGCAGCGGCACGAAGCCGAGGTCCGCCAGCTCTTTTTCGCGCCGGTCGGTGATGGGCGATTCGGTGGGGCATTTCAGCGCAATGTCGCCCGAGTCGGTGGTGAAGGTGTGGGTCGGCAGGCCTTCCACCAGCCCGCCGCCTTCGACGCCGCGGATGGCGGCGCACCAGCCGTAGCTAGCGAAGGCCGCCGTCAGCCGGGCGCCCAGGGCCCAGGCGGCGTTGCCCCACAGGTACTTGTTGTGCTCGGAGCCGTCGACGCCCTCTTCGTAGTTGAAGCCTTCGATGGAAGCGCCGTTCTTCCCGTAGGGCAGGCGCATGAGGATGTGCGGCAAGCACAGACCGACGTAGCGCGAGTCCTCGCTCTGCCGGAAGCTCTTCCACTTGGCGTATTCCGCGCTGTCGAATATTTTGGCCATATCGCGCGGGGCGTCGATGGTGGAGAAGCTGTCCATGTTCAACATGTCCGGGGCGGTGCCGGTCAGGAAGGGAGCGTGCGCCGCGGCGGCCACGTTGGAGACTTTCTCGAGGAGTTCGATATCTTCGGCTCCGCGGCCAAACTCGTAGTTCCCCAGCAGGGCACTGAAGGGCGCGCCGCCGAAAACGCCGTATTCCTCTTCGTACACCTTCTTGAACAGGGCGCTCTGATCGAACTCGGGCGCGCGCTGCAAGTCGCGCAGCAGTTCCTTCTTGGTGACGTTGAGCACCCGGATCTTCAGCTTCTCGCCGGTTTCGCTCTGATCCATGAGGTACTTGAGGCCGCGCCAACTGGCTTCCAGCTTCTGGAAATCCTGGTGGTGCAGCACTTCGTTGAGCTGGAGGGAGACCAGGTGATCGATCTGCGCGATGCGCGCGGTGATCATGGCTTCGGCGTCCTTGGACACCGTCATGGCGCCTTCCAGAACCTGCGCCACGAATTCCTTCACCAGGTTCTTGCCGCGTTCCCTGGCCGCGGGGTCGCGCGCCAGGCGGCCTTCCTCGACGATCTGGTCGAGCAATCCGTGCTCGACGGTCTGTTCGGCGGCGGCCGGTTGGGCCAGGCGTTGGGCGTCGCTACTCATTGGAACCCTCCTTCACGCCCATCTCCGTCCGCAATTTGGCCAGCTTGTCCTTGTCGGTAACGGCCTCGCGCAGCAGCTCCTCGAGCTTGTCGTTGCCCTGCAAATTGCCGCGCAGGTCGCGCAGGCGGTCGCGCAGTTCCAGCAATTCCCGCAGCGGTCCCACCTGACGGGCGACATTCTCGGGAGAGAAGTCGTCCATGCTCTTGAAATCCAGGTTGACCTTGAGGTTTCCGGCGTTGGGATCCTCACTCAGTTTGTTCTCGACGGAGAATGCCAGGTGCGGCTTCATATTCGCCAGAACGCTGTCGAAGTTGTCCGGGTTGACCTCGACGAATTTCCGGTCCTTCAACCGTGCCAGCGGCTCGGTCGGTTGACCCGTGAAATCGCCCATCACCCCCATGACGAACGGCAATTCCTTGATTTCAATCGCGTCGCCGACTTCCACGTCGTAAGTAATCTGAACGCGCGGCGGTCTGACGCGGTCGATCTTATGTTGTGTGCTTTGTCTTGCCATAACACCCCCAGTTCAAAATGGCGGCGGTTCACCGCCTGGTATGCCAACGGCAGGTTTTTACTCTACCAGAAAAAATCGCTGCGTGCGTAATCAACTGTTACATCCGGCCAATCGTTTTCCGCCTCCCGCTCACACTTGGGATTATACGGCCCGTTTCCGGGTTCGCAACGGCGCTTGCCGGGGACGCGTACTAGGGTTTTCCCTGGATAACTTCAGTCTAGCGGCCGATCCGGCAGGCCAAGAATGCCGTTGGAAATCAGCCAGCGCAGCACACCGGCGAACTCCGCGACGCTCGAATCCGGGGGCAGTACCCCTTGGGCGACCCGGCAATCGAAGTGTTCCTGCCCGCTCCGCGTGCCGTCGCATCCGGCGATCAGTTCCGCAACCCAGCCCTCAATTCGCGCCGAGTTGTCGAACGGCCGATGGGTCCTGGTTTGAAACTCCTCGGCGTTGAAGCGGCCGTCCCGCACGCGGTTGAGAACCACCAGTTCGCAGTGCGGCGAAAGCACCGGTCTGCTGGCCAGCAGCATGGCAGTCCCGCCGGGCGAGGCGGCGTCCGATTCGAAATCGAGCAGCCACTCGCGGTGCCGCGGCCGATAGCCCTCTCCGGCGTGGGCCCGCGCCGTCACCGGCGGCCGGGAGCCGTCGTGCCGGCGCACCAGGACCCACGAGTAGACCAGGAACTCGGTCTTGTTGGCCTCCCACATTTCCATCCAGAAACTCACGTCGCCGGGATCGCGCTTGATGACGTTGAGCTGCCTGCCCAGGAATTCCTTGGGCTCGTGGATTTTCAACGTGACCACCACCACGTCGAACTCCGCTTGCTGGCTGCCCAGCCATTTGCGGATGCGCTGTTCGTAGGGCTCGCCGGTGCGGTCGCTGGCCATGTGCAGCGAGTACAGGCGGCCACCGGGCCGCAGAAACCGCGGCAGGCCCTCGACCACCCGCCGGATGACCTGTTCGCCGTCCTCGCCGCCATCGCGGAAGATCAGGCCGGTCTTTCGGGCGGGCACGTAGGGCGGATGGGTGACGATGCGGTCGAAGGTCAAGCCCTCGACCGGTTCGTACAGGTCCCCCTGAAGGGTGGTCATGTTGTCCAGGCCGTTCAGGCGGCGGTTGAACTCGGCGAAGCGCACTGGCCGGGCGATGATGTCCGTGCCCCAGCAGTGCCGGGCGTAGCGCGCCCCTTCGAGCGCCGCAATCCCGGTCCCGGTGCCGAGGTCCAGCAGGGCGTCGCAGGGGCTGCTGGGGATGCCGGCGATGAAGTCGAGGGTGTTCTCGACCACCGCGGGGTAGACCACGTCGGCGGGCAAGGCGCAAAGGGTCCCGTCCGGCCCGGCCGCCCGGTCCATGGTGGTGAGCACGCCGCCAACCGGTGGGATCGAGACGTTGGAGTAGCACAGGCCCTCGTGGTGCGGGCTCCTCGCCAGCAGGTTCAGCGACCACAGCGCCGAGACCACGTCGCCGGGCAGGGCGCGCGCCAGGGCCGCCTCTTCCACGTACACGGCGTCGAGGAACAGGCGGATCAGGGCGTCGATGGGCCGCTCGACCGGCTGGGCGTCGCGGACCTCGGCGGGAGGGGTCTTGTACTCCCGCAGTTCAGCCACGTTGAGGTGGCGCTTCAGGCCCTCGGTGGAGTAGCCGCTATCGAGGAAGACGCGCCGCAGGGCGGCGAATTCGGCGTCGGAGCCGAGCCGCGGCAGTTCCTTGTGCCACGGATGCGAAGTTGGTTGGGGGCTGGCCATGGAAGAGAGGATATCACTGGGGGGGAGGCGGCGGCGGGGTCAGGCGAGATCGTCCCAGTCGTCGGTGGTGATGTGGGCCTGGTTGAGAATGCTGTGTAGCGTCCCTACTGGGACTTCGGACTTCCTTGGCACGATGGCAGTATCGACGACGTCATCCGAGCTTCGCACGAACTTGACATGGCTGCCCTTCTGGCTGCTTTCGACGAAGCCGGCGGCCTCAAGACGGCGCCTGACCTCGCGGAACGGCAGGGGCCTAAGCCGCCCCAACCTCGACCTCGACCATGCGGACCTGGGGTGGGCGGGTTGCCTGCGGCGGTTCGAAGTGCAGTTCGATGGCTTCCCTGAGGTTGGCGAGGGCCTCTTCTTCGGTCTCGCCCTGACTCGCGATATCGAGTTCCAGGCACTGGGAGACGTACCACTTCCCTTCGCGCCAGACGGTAGCCGCAAATGGACGCTTCATGACCTCATTGTTTCACAGGCGGGGGTGCTTCGCACGTATGCTGCTCCGCCAGAATCACGCCGAAACGACCAGGCTGGCTCGACGCTGCGGCAGTGCCCAGCCGGCGAGGACATTCAAACGAAACGCAGGACTGGCATTTCCCCTCAATTGCCGAGGCAATCGGAATTCGCGAGGCGGCAGGAAGCCGAGTCAGTTCAGTGCATGCTTCCGCGGAGCCCGGCGCCGGTCCCGAACTGATGGCGGCTTCGTTCTCCTTGGGCCGCGGAAAGTCAACGCATCAGGCTAGACAGCCAAGTGGCCGACTCACGAGGCAGATGAACGCAAATTCCTAAGTGCCAGGCGATCCGCATCGGAGCGATCTAGGCAAGCGGCTCAATCGCAAAGCTCATTCGATAGCGTGCCAACCTAACGCCCGGTACTCGTGTAACGGCTACCGTCAACTCGTCGTCGATATCTCCCGCGATAATAAGGCCCCGGCACGGTCCCTGTCCCAGATGCTGGTCGACCCAACCCATGTAGTACAGCAGTTGGCCCAAAGCCTTGTTGCGGCCATGGGAAAGCTTCAGCTCAATTACCACAAACTTGTCAGCCCGGTCGACGGCGAGCAGGTCGATGCGCCCCTGTTCGACGGGAAACTCGACTCCGCCCGCCTCGGGCGCAGAGTACAGGCGTAGACCGGGCTCGACAAGATCGAGGTTCTTCGCAAGAAAGTCCCGAAGATGCGCCTCTAGCGCGAACTCAAGCGCCTTCTCCCCGTCCCCAGGCGCTTCCGCGCCCTCGTCGCCAGCCAACTCCGGGCCGCGTCCAGCCAGGAACGCTTCGTACTGCTCTTTGATGCGAAGGTACCGTCGCCGCTGTGTTTCACCTGTCGGCGTATTGCCAAGCGGCCAGTGTTGCTTCTTGAAATCACCGAATAACCCGTGCTGTTCGAACAGCGCAACGATGAACCCGCGACGCAACGAGGACGTGTAGGATGAGTCCCACTCGATGACCATTTCGCGGATGCCGGCGATTTCTCGTTCAAGACCGTGTTGTACGCCAAACGCATAAGCGGCCTTGAGCGACAGGGACAAGGCCTGTGTCGGTTCGTCAAGCATGAACTGACTCTATCATGGGTAGATGCTCACCGACGCCGGGGCACTTGCGGGCTATTCTCGAATCCACGTGGCTGGTTGGTAGCCGCCCGCAATCATCGGTTTGCGTTGGCGCCCTATCGACGCTACCGTGAAGCTATGGCTAGGGCCAGTGAGATTGACTTCGACGCCCCGACCCCCACCGACGAGGAGGACGAGGCAACCCTCGCCGCGATCGATGAGGGCATCGGCGACGCCGAGACTGGCCGTTCCGTTCCTATAGAACAAGTCCGAGGGCTCCTGCCCACGTGGATTGCCGCCTCCTCTTCACACAAAGAGCGTTGAACGATCTGTCCGAGATCGTGGGGTACGTTGCCCATGATGACTTTGAGGCGGCCTCCCGGTTCGGCGAGGCCTTGCTCGACCACGTCGACCAGTTCGGCCGGTTTCCCCGCATGGGGAATGTCATCCGCAAGAGGCCCGGCGTGCGCAGGCTGGTCATACACCGATTCTGGTCTACTACCAGGTTCATGAGGAGAAGCGCCTGATCGAGGTTCTACATTTGCGCCATGGAGCACGCAAACCGGCGAAGATCTGAAGGGCAGGCCCGCCCTCTCGCCCCGCCCCCCTCGAACCCCCACTTGGCGCTCAGCCGCCAGTTTTGGTACTGTGATTGACACATGCGGCAATTGCAGCCAGTCGTCTGGACCAAGGGCACGTTCCTCAGCCCGCAACACCTCCAGTTGCAGGACCGCTTCCTCGAGAACCTGCTGCAGTTTCACCTGGAGAACCTGTCGTTCCGCCCGTGGGGGTTCCGCTCGCTCCAGATCGGACAGGAGGCTCTGGCGGCCGGCGCGTTCGGAATATCGAGCGCTTCCGGGCTGCTGCCCGACGGGCTGCTGTTCGACATCCCGAACTCCGATGCGGCCCCGGCGCCGCGGCAGCTTGCGGATTGCTTCGAACCCGACCAGACCAGCGTGGACCTCTACCTGGCGATCCCGCACTACCGCGACCGCGGGCTGAACGTGGCCGGGCCGGCGCACGGCGGAGGGGCGCGGTACCGCGCCGAGGTGGAGCTGTTCCGCGACGAGAACTCGGGCCTGTCGGAGAAGCCCGTGCAAGTGGCGCGCAAGAAT
>Ga0182021_10009431_pt1 | contig 11574 bp, 9 predicted proteins | sample 612E3MmetaG_FD_120493 | JGI IMG/M metagenome (GOLD analysis project Ga0182021, IMG submission 120493) | Permafrost microbial communities from Stordalen Mire, Sweden - 612E3M metaG (Illumina Assembly) | ecosystem: Environmental > Terrestrial > Soil > Wetlands > Permafrost | place: Sweden...
GGCGTTTCGATCGCATATCTGATTTCTGCGTTTCTGGCCCACCCGAACTGGGGCCTCGCAGCCTCGTCGCTGGTCATTCCCAGGCTTTCGTCGTCCGCCGCTTACTGGGTCGCCGTGGTTGCCACCGTCGGAACCACGATCACGCCATGGGGCCAGGCCTTCATCCAGTCCTATGTCGCGGACAAACGCCTGGGGCCTGAAGACCTCGTCGGCGAGCGGCTCGACGTCGGTCTCGGAGCTCTGCTCACGAATCTGATCGCGGCCTTCATCGTGGTTGCCTGCGCGGCGGCAATCTTCTCGACAGGACACCAGGTCGACACGAACTCGGCCGACGCAGTCAAGGACATCGCAGGGGCGCTCACGCCGCTCGCCGGTTCTGGAGCTACCGTCCTGTTTGGCGTCGGCCTCCTGGCGGCGTCGTTCCTGGGACTTGGCGTCGTGCCGCTTACGAGCGCATACGCGGCATGCGAGGCATTTGGCTGGGAAACCGGAGTCGACTGGCGCTGGCGCGAGGCCCCGGCCTTCTACGGCCTGATGATCTTCTTCGTCGTCTTCTCCGGGCTCTTCGTCCTGGTATTCCCGAAGGACAGCCTGGTCCAGCTGATGCTCACGGCCCAGATGGTCAACTGCATCCTGCTGCCGTTCGTGCTGGTCTTCGTGATGCGGCTATCGGCCGACAAGAAGCTGATGGGCCCACTCGTGAGTGGACGTTGGCTGTTGTGGATCGGCTGGCTCGGCACAGCGCTGCTCGTCGTCCTGTCGCTTACGCTCGTGGCGACTTCCGTGTTCGGGATCGGCGCCTAGAACCGGCCGAGGACTCGGCTCCTCGCCGTGGCCGCTCCTCTAAAGCCAGGGCGTTGAGCCGCCTGGTAGAAGGTTGGCGAGCCTGCTACGGCACTATCTGGACGGACACACTGTGCGTCTTCGACGTCGGACCGAAATAGCAAGTCATGGTGGCGGCGAGCATTCCAGGCGGCGTCGACTCCGGGATGACGAAGCTGTATCCCGTCTTGTCTTTGCCAGCCCAGGTTGCGCCGCCCGGGAAGGTCACACTGAGGGTGCACGACGAGATCTTCGCGGAAGCGATTGGGATGGCGGCTAGATAAAGCGTGGCGCCCGGAGAGACCACGCTGTCGGATGTCTCCACGACGAAGTCGCAACTCGGGCAGGGAGTGCCCTGGGGTGTCGTGAGCGGGATACTCACTATCCCGACGCCGCTGTGGCCGTTTCCAGTGCACGCAGCTTTGAGAGTCGCTTCACCCACGCCCGCGTCCACTGGAACACTGAATGTCCACCTCAGGTTGACTCCGATCAGCTTGGGGCCGGAGGCCGTAACGGTCTTGCCGTTCGGGTAGAGGACCGTGACTGTGCACTTCGCGTCCGATCCGGCGTAGGGGATCTGATACCAGCCGGTCCCACCCAGCAGCAGCGAAGCCGAACTGCTCGCAGCCCACCCGTCGCCCGGATCGAACAACGGCCCGGTATAAGCCTTCGTGGGCGCCGCGGTCCGCCTCAGGGAGGGCCGGGCAGTGGGTGAGTCGGTCGGGATCGCACTGCCAGTCTCCTCAGGCGTGGGAGAAGTGGTCAACTCGTCCGTCGCCGACGCCGTCGCCGTCGGCGTCGGCGTCGCAATCGGCGTCGCTGTCGCCGTGTTGCTGGGCGCGAGGACGCAAGAACACAGGGTGCCCCCGGTCGGGCCCGCCCGAAACGGATCAGGTGCCCGAGCGTCGCGGCTCCGAACCTCAGGCCTCGGCGTTGAGCCGGCGGTAGAAAGTGGCCGAGCCGCCCGAGTTTTCGCCGCGGGTCCAGCCCATGCGCTCGTAGAAAGCGATCGCCCGCGGGTTGTCCTCGAACACAGACAAGCCCACGGCATCCACGCCGTCGGCGGCCATGCGATCGCAGAAACGAGTCATGAGTTCCGCGGCCACCTGCGTGCCGCGCTGCGAGGCGGCGACCCCGATGCTCAACAGCTGCGCCTGGGGCCACTCGGCGACCGCCGCGGGCGTTGGTTTGGCGATGCCCAGCCGGCTCTTGATGGCGCGCCCGACATGCGGCAGCCGGCTCCGGACATGGCCTCGCACGTAGCCATCGCGGAGGAAGCGGACCATCACCTGCCAGGCCAAAGCCACGAAATGGCGCCGGTAGAAGTCGCTGAAAACCCGCGCCAGGTCCGTCGCACCGATGACCGTCCCGACGACGTGGCCGCCGTCGAGGGCCACCACGGTGTAGGTCCCGGGCCGGCCCACAAACTCCCCGTAGAAGAGCTCCAGAAACCGCTGGCCCATGTGGCCGAGGAAGTAGTCGGCAAAGACCTCGCGATGGAGCGCGGCCGCGGCCGGCAGATCCCCGACCTGCAGGTCGCGATACACGACCGTCCCCTTGTCCGCCGCAGCTTCCATCGACCTCACCACTCTGCTCAACCCCGTGCTGTGGATAGTAACCGGCTTGCGGCAGCGCCAGGGTCGCGGTCGGCGACGCCAAACTGCCGCGGACATGCCGGGCCGCGTCGGCGCGCGCTCAGCGTTCCTTCGGCAGCCCTCGGTCGAGCAACCCGCGCAGGAAGCCAAGTCCGTAGGCCGCATGGACGACTGGGAAGACGAGGGCCGTACGCAGGGCATTCGAGCCGTAGCGCCGCCCCATGCGCCGTCCCTCTTCGATCGCGACGGCGCAGTAAGCCAGCCCCGCGGCGGCGGTCGGGATGGCAAACGGCCGCCAGACGATCGACAACACCGGGCCGGCGACAGCCCCCACCACGACCAGGCTTGGGATCGCGTGCCGCGCCCTCAGGTAACCGGGCACCCCGAGCCTTGCCACGGCGATCTTCCAGCGACCGTAGCGGTAGTGCTGCCGAAAGACGCCGGCCGGGGTTTCGCGCGGCCGGTAGGCGACCTCGACCGCGGGCTCGTACCAGACCAGGCCACCGGCGGCTCTGACTCGAGCGTTGAACTCGTCATCCTCGTTGCAGGCGAGAGCCGTGTTGAAGCCGCCGAGCTTCTCGAACATCGCCCGCGAGATGAAACCCGGAAATGCCGAGTCCGCCGGTTCGGCCTGCGTGCCGTGGTGCTGGACGCTCGATCCCACACCGAACGGACTGGAAGTGGCCGCGGCAATCGCCAGCCCCCACGGAGAGTGGGCGACCTTGCGGACCCGGGTGCCAACGTTCGCGGCCCCGGTCGCCGCTGCCGTATCGACCATGCGCTCAAAGTAGCCGTCGGGGAGATAGCTGTGGGCGCTGACGATAGAGAGGTACTCGCCGCGGGCGTGGGTGGCCAACATGTTCAGCCCGGGGCTCATGACCCGCGCCGGGTTTGGGTAGATGTGAGCGTCAAGGCCGGCCGGCACGACGGTAGGGTCAACGGGCGTGTCGGACGCGTCTGCGATCAGGACCTCGAAGCGGTCGCGGGGATAGGTCTGGCTGGCCAGCGAGGCCAGGCACTCGAGCAGCTCGGCCGACTCGCCGCGGACCGGCAACAGGACCGAGACGAAGGGTCGGGCCGGCGATTGGTCGGTCGTCACGCGGCTCCCTTATCCCCGACTTCGAGCTTCCTGTAGAGCATCGCAAGCGTGTCCGCCTGCGCCTGCCAGTTGTATTTGGTCTCAGCCGCCTTTCGGGCAGCGAACCGCCGGGCCGCCAGCCGTTCCGGCGGTTCGCCCAGCAACTCGCGAATGGCCGAAGCGATCGCATCGGGCCGCGTCGTGTCGCAGATGATCCCCGCGTCGGCCTCTTCCACGATCTGGCGGATCGAAGGAAAGTCGCAAGCGACCATGGGCACGCCGCGCTCGAGGTACTCGAACATCTTGGTCGGCGTGCTCAGCTTGATGTTGAGGGTCGCCGGCTGGAAAGGCAGTACACCGATCGTGGCGTCCTGTACCCAGCTGCCGAGCTCATCGACCGGGACGGCCGGATGGACGTAGAGACGCCCGGCCAGGTTCGTCGAAGCCGCGGTGGCGGCCACCTCGTATCTGTCGCCGTAGCCGAGGATGACGACCGCAACTTCGGCCGGCAGCAGCGCCGTCGCGGCTATCAGCTGCTCGATGCCACGACCCAGCTGGAGCGCGCCGTGGTGCAGCACGACCTGGCGGTCGCCCAGGCCGAGCACAGCGCGCATGACGCCCGGCCCGACGTCGCGAGCGCGGAGCGGCGGGCAGTTCATGACGACGGCCGGCTTGACCCGGAAGCGCCGGCCCAGCTCGGCCGCGACCGCGTCGTTCACTGTGATCACGACGTCGGCGTTCCGAGCAGCCCGTCCCTCTATCCACGCCAGAAGCTTCCGCGCCGGCCACGGCATCCTGGACGCTGTGACCGTCTCGCCGAAGAGTTCGTGACTGTCGTAGACGAGCTTCCCGCCGTGTCGGGCCCTCAGGCTCTGCGCCGCGAGGAGGCCCAAAAAGTCATGGCCGTGCCAGACGTCCGCAGGAGGGAGGAGGCGTACCGCCTCGCGCCGCCAGGCGAGATACGTGGTCACGTAGCCGACTAGCCACCTCAAGCCCGCGACCATCCGCCCAACGGTACCGACGAGAGGCACTCTCACGCGAGACATGAATGGGCTCTTCGACCCCGGCCTCGTGCCGCGGCGGCCCGGGGAGACCGGCACAATACGCGCCCCATCGAGCCTCCTGGTCGCATCTGCAGGCGATGAGGCAAGCACGGCGATGATCACTTCGTGGCCGGCGGCAATCAGCGCCGAGGCCTCACGGCGCACGCGCGCGTCGTGCTCGATGTCGCCGTAGAGGAGCATCGCGACTCGCAAGGAACCCATGGCCGCGAGTCTACAAGAAGCGAGTCGGCATCGGCCCGTCGTGGGCGAGCGGCCGGCCGGGCCCTTCCCGATGCCGGTGAAGGATGAGGGCCGATGGTAATCTTGCCGCCGCCTAACCCGTCCGCCAGACGGCCGAACGCGAAGAGACGGAGCCGATGAGCCGAACGACGCATTCGATCACTCTTGGCCTCGTGGGCAACCAGGCGAGCGTCCACATACAGCGCTGGGCCGACGCCATGGGCGCGCGCGGCCACACCATCGTCCCGATTGACCTGTCGGGACGGGGCCGGTCCCCGCTACAGAAGGCTTCGGCGTTCCTGGAGCTCCGCCGGGCCATGGCGGATGTCGCCCACAGACCGAACGGGCTCGTCGCGGTTCACGGCATTCCCAGTGGTCTGCTCAGCACCGGAATGCGAGGGATTCATCCGATCGTGCTGCACGCCTGGGGCACCGACGTCACCACGGAAGGTTCGGGGCTGGTATCTCGACTCCGTGGCCGCCAGCAGGCAGCCCTTTTCCACGGCGCCGACCGCCTCACCGCCACGTCCAAGTACCTGGCGGACACGGTCCGGCGCCGTTTCGGCGCGGAGGCCGTCGTGATTCCGTTCGGAATCGACACCAACCTCTTCCGGCCGCCCGGCGGAGAGCGCCGTCCCGGCGCGATCCGAATCGGCTTCGCAAAGGTGAGGCTGGCGGAGGGTTATGGACCCGACTTGCTGATCGAGGCCCTCGGCCGGTTGCCGTCCGACCTGGCTTTCGAGGCGGTCCTGGCAGGCGGCGATGGGATGAAGGCCGCGCTGGAGGATCGAGTCGCGACCCTCGGCCTTCGAGATCGGGTTCGATTCCCGGGCCGGCTATCCCACGCGGAGGTCGTGTCGATGCTGGCCGACCTCGACGTCTTCGTGATGCCGTCGCGGCGGGAGGCCTGGGGCGTGGCGGCTGCCGAAGCGTCGGCGTCGGGCCTGCCGGTAATCGCCACGAGGGTAGGCGGGATCCCCGAGATCGTCGTCGATGGCGAGACCGGGATTCTCGTACCCCCTGACGATGCGGACGCCCTGGCCTTGGCGCTGGCGCGTGTCATTGCGGACCCTGGGCTTCGAGCCCGACTCGGGGACGCTGGTCGCCGCCTGGTCGTGGCCGAGTACCGGTGGGACGAGTGCGTCGACCGTATGGAGGCCGTTTACGCCGAAGTAGCTCGGCTGGCCGGCAAGAACTGAGACGCTAGAGCGCGACTCCAAGTCTGCGCCAGGCCTTCGCCATCGAATCTGTAACCTCGATGATGCCGTGTGACGCCACGGACCCGGGCCCGGCCTTCCCTAGCGCGGTCCGGATCGGTTCTTCCGAGAGCCTCTCGATCGCGACACGGAGAGCCGCGGCATCACCCACGGGCACGAGCAGGCCGTTCGCTCCGTCGTGCACGACCTCGGGCAATCCGCCGACGTTCGAGGCCACGACCGGTCTACCGCAGGCGAGCGCTTCGACCGCGGCCAGGCCCAGGCCCTCTCCACGCGACGGAACGACGACGATGTCCGCGGCGGTGAGCCACTCCGGCACCTGGTCGGGGGAAACCGCGGGGTAGACCGCCACGGACCCCGACGCGGCGACGCGGTCGGCCAGCGGCCCGTCGCCGACGACGATGCCCAGCCAGCCCTTCGCACCAGTCATCGCCTCGGCGAAGACGTCCGGGCCCTTGATCTGAACCAGACCGCCAATGAACAGCGCAATCCTCGCGTCGTGGTCCAGCCCGAGGCGATCGCGAGCCGCACCCTCGTCCTCCGGCTTAAAGCGGTCCAGATCGACCCCGGGCGGAATGACTTGCGCGGTTCGGCCGAGGGCGGCAACGGCGTCGGCGACCCAAAACGAGTTGGCGACGCGAGCATCCGCGTGGGCGACGGCGAAACGAGCCAGGCGGGCGTGCAGACGGGACTTCCGTGCCGCAACCAGCACGTCGGAGCCGTGAGCGTAGAGCAGGACGGGCCTGCGGCGAAGACGCGCGGCCAGCCATGCGATCAATCCCGTCGGATACACCACGTGGCCTTCGACGCCGTCGAAACGACCCCTGGCCGTGAGCGCTGTGTGCAATATGCCGAGATGCCGCCGCAGGATCGAGTGGGAGTAGTTGGAAGGCGCGGCAACCACGACTTCCACGCCTCGGCTTCTCAGCTCATCCACGCGTCGGGCGACAAAGGCGCCCATCTGCGGGCGGTCCGGCGTGGGATACAGGCTCGTGACGAAGAGGAGCCGAATCGGCCGGTGGGCCGCACCGGCGGCCGTTGGTTCGGGGGCAGCGTCCATGTCGCCACAGCATACGAGATGCGAACCGGCGGCCCAGGCACCGCCCAGGCGGGGCGGCGGGTGATTTCGGCCACCTACAGTCGGCCGCGGCCGCGCGGGGTCGACGGCGTCGGGCTAGACGGCCCCGCCCTCACCTGGGCTGTCGGTCGTTTCGTTCGCCCGCGAGGCAAGGACGGAAATCGACCCCAGCAGCAGGCCGAGGAACACCACATCGGTGTTCATGTATCGATAGGTCCTATACAGGTCCGTGCCGAATAGCGTGGCGACGATCATGAAAGCAAGCAGGGACAGCCCGAACGCCAGGGCAAGTAGCCGCGCCAGACCGGCTCCGCTGAGCCACGTCCGCAGTGCTGCGAGCAGCGCGGCCAGCACCGTCAGGCTGAAGATCAGCGCGAGCGGCACGCCGTACTCGGCGGCGATATTCGGGATCATGTCGTGGGCCGACTGGAGCAGGTCCTTTACGTCGGCGCTGCGGTAGTGGCCGGCGTACTGGTACCCGAACAAGCCGGGGCCCACGCCAAGGATTGGATGGTCTATGGCCATGTGCACGGCGGCCTTGGTGGCCTGGAACCGCGCCGTTATTGAGGCCTCGCCCTCGGCCGAATTCGGATCGAACGAGTTGCTGCGGTCGCTCGTGGGAGCGTTAGTCACCACCGAGATCAGCACGAAGAGGATCGCGACGGCGCCGATTCCCGCCAGCCCGATGCCGCGGCTCCGCCAGTCGCGCGGCAGGAACACCGCCAGACCCAGGCCGACGACGGCGCAAGCGATCCAGGCGCTCTTCGAGAACGTCAGGGCAATCTCGAGGAGCAGGAACCCGAAGATGATCGCGGCGGCGAGCCGCAACAGCTTCGAAGCTCCGTCGCCGAATTGGATTGCCGACGTGGTCCGCCCGAACGCCGCGGCGACGGTGCCGATAGCACGCTCGATGGCCCCGGAGATGAGCGCCGGGCGGGCGATCACGATCGCGATAAGCGGCAGGACCGTCACCAGCATCGCCCCGAACAGCCCGACGTTGTAGAAGGTGATCCGCCCGAACTCGTTCCGCAGCGCCTGGAAGTCGCCCAGATGGTGAACGACCAGGACGATCCGAACCAGGTTGATCATGCCGGCGATCACGACCGAGGCGGTCATGGCACCGGCGAGCGCGACCAGCTGCCGCAGCGTCGGCAGGACGAGGACGATCAGCACGCCCACTACGATCGGCTCGACGATGCCGTGGAGCGTGATAGAGGCGCTCGTCGAGAGATCCGGCGAAATCGCGGTCGCGAGGACCGCCAGGGCCGCCATCACCGCGGCAAGACCGAGCGGGCCGGCATGGGTATTCGGCCGTGTCCGACGGAAACCCAGGAGGAACGAACACGCCAGGGTCGCCAGGATGACCGTCGTGCTCGTGAGCTGCATCCAACCGACGACCGGACCGATCCTCGCGGAGGTGAAGAACGGCATGAAGACGATCCAGGCCAGCAGTGCCGGCCACGGACGCAGGGCAGCCAGGATGGCGAGCACGACCCCGATGCCCATGATTCCCCAGGCCGCGACGGCCGGAACCTGGATGCCGCTGCGCTCGAAACCGCGCGGCAGGCAAACGGCGGCGGTCGCGACGGCGCCGACGATGGCCAGGGCGATGACGGCGCGATCGGGCCTTTCGGCGAGCAGCCATTCGATGACGCCGGAAGCTATGCGGCGGAGAGCGGTCTTCATGCGGCCGATGGTAAGCGATCCACGTGGGACCGATTCTTTCGGGGGCCACGCGCATGCGCCTCGCCGTCCCGTCTGCCCGGCGAAGCTCTCGTGCCTACCCGCCGACGGCGGTCCCGCCGGCTGGCCGGCCGCGCCGCCACAACATGGCGCGCACGATGGCCAGGACGCCCCGGGCCGACCCCCACACCCGGGTGAATTCGGCGCGACGCGGCAGGATGAAGGCGAACGGCGACACGTGGGCCCAGCGGCTCGAGATCGCCAGCAGGATCGCGGCGTGGCAGCTGTAGGAGACGAGGGACGCCGCCGACGCGCCGACGATCCCCCACCGCGGAATCAGGATCAGGTTCACAACCAGGTTGACGGACAGGCCAACCATCCCGGCTGCCGTGGTTGCGACGGGCCGGCCCAACCCGGACACGTAACAGGCCAGGACTTTGGACAGGCTGAGCGACAGGATTCCGGGCATGATGACGAGCAGCGCGGGAATCGCGGCGTGGTATTCGGGTCTCAGCAGGACCCAGATAGCCACGCAACCGGCCGGGATGATCGCTACCGCGACCAGGAACGTCAGCAGCATCGCCAGCCGCGAGACCGACGTCGCCAGCCTGTCGGCCTCCACCTTCGTGGACGCCGAGATCGCCGGGTAGAGCATGGCGGCGATCGAGTCCGGGACGTAGAAGGTCATCTCCGCGATCTTGACCGCAACGCCGTAATAGATGATGAGCTTCGGGTCGCCGAGCAGCCAGCTCAACAACAACACGTCGGCGCGATAGCTGAAGAACGTGGTGATGCTCTGCGGGTAGAGCTTCAGACCGTACGCGGCGAAGGCCGTGAGTGAAACCTGCCCGTCGGCCGAGTCCCTGGATCGACGCGCCAGCCTGTTCACTTCATACAGGACAGCGACTGCCCCCAGGGCATTGGCGACGAGATAGGCAGTGACCGCCCCGCCTACACCGAACGGAACGAACCCGATCAGGATCCCGGTGAGTATGAGCATCGATGCCGCGACGAGCAGCTGGATCCTGTTGTAGGCACGGTTGAGGCCGTGCGTGTACAGGACGCCGGCCCCGAATTGCGAGATCAGCAGCATCGGCACGGCGGCCAGGAGCAGCTTCAGCAGATCGCTCGATGCCGTAGCGCTGCCACCGCCGAGAGCCCGCAGCACCGTGTCCTGCAGGAACGGCAGGGCCGCCAGGACTACTGCGGCCAGAGCCAGCGAAAGGCCGATCGTGAGCCCGATGGCGATGCGCTGAAGCGCCGCGACGGATCCGCCGCGGCCGGCCATGAACGTCATCGCCGATGGCATCCCGAGTTGCCCGAACGCAAAGAGCATCCCGATCCACGTCTGGAGCAGGCTGTACTCGCCTGCCGGGCCCGGGTCCAGCAGCGCGGCCACGAGGAAGAGTGTCGCGCCGCCCATCAGGAAGACGCCGATCTTCGTGGCGAAAATCACCGCCACTCGAGAAGCGAACAGCGACGTGTCGTTGGCCCAGCCGGCACGGGCCGGAAGCGCGCTCGGATCGAGTTCGGCGGTGTCGGGAGTGGCGGACATTGGGCGAATATACACGTTCCCCCGCCCCGCTCCGGAGCGAGCGCCACTCCGACCGAGTAGCATCGGCGGAGATGAGAGCATCCCTCACCGCCCATGCCTGATCCCGTGCAGCGTGCCATAGCCCTCGTGCTGGCCGTCCTGACTGCCCCGCTGCTCCTGGCACTGGCGCTTGCCGTTCGCGTCGACAGCCGCGGCCCCTTTCTCTACCAGGCCGAGCGCATGGGCGCCGGCGGCCAACCGTTCCGGTGCCTCAAGCTGCGGACGATGAAGGCGGCCCGGACCGGTCTCGGCCCCGGCGTGACCACCGGCCGCGACCCGCGCGTGACCCGCGTCGGCGGCCTGCTGCGCCGGTTCCGGCTGGACGAACTACCACAGCTCTGGAACGTGGCCCGCGGCCAGATGCGGCTCGTTGGGCCGCGGCCCGAGGACCCGCGCTTCGTGGATATGAACCTGCCGCTCCACCGCGTGGTGTTCACCGCGCGGCCCGGCATCGCCGGCCTCACGCAACTCGTCTACGCGGACGAGACCGGTCTTCTCGCGGGCGCGGCCGACCCGGACACCCACTACCGCGAGGCGATCCTGCCGCGTAAGGTGGTCATCGACGCCGCTTACCTGCGCAACCGCTCTACCAGGCTCGACCTGTGGATACTGGCGAAGACGCCGATGGCGTTGCTTGGCCGGCCCATCCACCTTCCCGCCGGGGTGCAGGCGGCGATCGAGGAACCCACAGATGCGTAGTTTCGCCCTCCGCGGCCGCCACCTCTTCATCTACGACGTGGCCGTCACGGCCGCCGCAATCGTATTGGCGTTCCTCCTCCGATTCGACCTCTCGGACTTCGCCCGGAACCTCCGCGATGCCATGCCGGCGGGCCTGATCCCGCTGATCGTGATGCCGCTCGTCTTCGTCGGCTTCGGCTTGTACCGGCGCGAGTGGCGCTATGCCTCGGTTCAGGAGATGTACCTCATCGTCTTCGCCGTTGTTGTGGCCACAGCCATCGCCGTGTTCGGTTTTCTGATCCTGGCCGCGTTCAAGGTCCCGGGAACGACCAACTATCCTCGATCCATATTTGCCGTCGAAGCGCTCCTGGAAGTCGCGTTCGTCGGCGGCGGGCGGTTCGCGGTGCGTGCCACTCTCGAGCGGCGCGGACTTTCCGGCGGAACGGACGAAGAGCAGGGTTTGCTGCCGACGATCGTCTACGGCGCAGGCGAAACCGGCGCCACGGTCGCGCGAGTCGCCGGCCGCGATCCGGCCGCCCACCTGAA
>Ga0182021_10009432_pt1 | contig 11574 bp, 13 predicted proteins | sample 612E3MmetaG_FD_120493 | JGI IMG/M metagenome (GOLD analysis project Ga0182021, IMG submission 120493) | Permafrost microbial communities from Stordalen Mire, Sweden - 612E3M metaG (Illumina Assembly) | ecosystem: Environmental > Terrestrial > Soil > Wetlands > Permafrost | place: Sweden...
ATCGCCCCGAGGCTACCATAAGAATCGAGGGATTATGCTTGTTCGCTGCGCGCACGCATACGTATTAGGCGGAGTGCACGCGCATTTTTACAATTTTGGGTAACCTTTAATTACGTAAGTCTGATCCTCTGCACACGCAATGTTCAGTGTCAAATAAAAGACATTTAGGATCAAAGTAAGGGCGGACCCCTTTGCCTAGTCTTAGGGTAATTGTAAATTTTTCGATTGATTAGTTTTACGGATAGAACTTGTGCATGTGATGCACGCGCGGTCCATAGAGGATATAGACTATAAAAGATAATTCTTTAAGATCACAGGGTTAGGTTTCATAGGTGTAAAAGATGAGGACCCTGCCTAGAGAGGTTTGGTTTACAGTGTGGGGATCATTGGTTGCTTTGCTGATTCAGTTGTCATATGATCTCTTTGGAAGATTTGGAGAAAACATACAATTTACTGCAGGGGTGCTGATTGCTGTAATAATTCTCCTTGTTCTAGTTATTTGGAAACCAAAAGCATAGCTTGCTTTCTCTTCCAGAATAGCTTAATGCGCGCACGACTCAACTATAAAATATTAATATTTTTATGAATATTCCAGTCTAGGGCGTCGGGGGCAACGCATCACACTCCCAAAGACCGCCTCCTGACGCCTCCCTTCCTCTTCTACAAGACGACATCTATTCAACCCCTGTATCTTAGTGTTAATATTATATGAATTATGGAGGTCGCCGTTGCTAATTTTTTATTAGTATATTGATTCAAAAATCCCGAGTTTCCCAGCCTAGACTTATTCAATGGGATCGGATTAACCTATTAAGGTATTAAATTAACCCTATTAACAATCTTTGGTGAATCCTTTCAGATAATGGAGGGAATTAACTTTCTTTGAGTCCGCCTTTTTCATAAAAAACTTATAATTAGCTTAATTTCGTGTTGCATCTTTAATACAATCAGGACAACGATAAATAACTATCTTGTCTTCATGGATAACGACATGCCCTACTTGCTCGAGTGGCGGGGCAAAGCCACGGGGCTCGTCGAGCTGCCAGTCGAGTGGATGCTCGACGACTGGCCTCAGTACGACACCTACAGGCGCAGCCCCGAGGAAGCCTACAAAGAGTGGAAGCCCGAGTTCGAGGGCATCTACCGCCTCGGCCGATATTTCGGCCTCACCTGCCACCCGCAGGCCACCGGTAGGATAAGCCGCCTCGACATGCTCGAGAAACTCCTCACCGATATGGAGGAGAAGGGAGACGTCTGGTTCGCGACGGGGAAGGAAGTCGCTGACTGGACTCAGAAGAAACTAGCCTAACTTTTTCAATACTTCAACTAATGCCGGTAGGGCCTCTCCCGATGGGGCCCTGATGATCACGTCGCTGATTCTACTTAACTCGCTCTCCAATGGGTTGATTTCGATTATTACGCCACCCCTCTCCTTGATTATGATTGGCAAGCTCGCGGCGGGGTAGACTATCGCTGAGGTCCCCGCAACTATCATGCAGTCACTTCGACCGGCTTCGGTTTGGCACGATTCCAGGACATCCCTCGGGATTGGCTCACCAAACATGACCACGTCCTCTTTGACTATTCCGCTACAGCTCGGGCAGCGGGGAGGCAAAGTAGAGAGGTCGAATCCCTTCCTCAGGAACCTCTCACCACAACGGATGCACCTCAGCTTTAACCTGTTCCCGTGAATCTCTAACACATTCTTGCTGCCTGCCTCGATGTGTAAGTTGTCGATATTCTGTGTGACTAGAGATCTGAGTATGCTCATCGCTTCCAGCTCAGCGAGGGCGTAGTGGCCAGCGTTTGGCTTCGCCTCCCTGATGCTGTCACCGAACCGGCTATCTTTAACTGGACTTAACGTCTCCTCCCAGTGCCGCTTCGGGTCCTCCTCAAACCTCCTGTAGCCATCCATCGGCGGCTCACCACGCTCGGTCCAGAGCCCACCCGGACCCCGGAAGGGACGGATACCACTCTCAACAGAAACACCCGCCCCCGTGAGCGCAGTGACATACTTAGAACCAATGATCAAACGGGCAGCCTCACGGATCGAGGCACGAACAGATTCGTCGAATGGCACGAATAGAAAACGGCAGCGGGGTGAGAAAAGGGTAGCTACCCCGCCCTCTCTCGAAGGGCACGCGTCAGCGCCGGGAGAATTGTATAGATGTCCCCAACAATACTGTAGTCGCTGAGCTCGTGTATGCCCGCAGACTCGTCTATGTTTATGCTGACGATTGTCTGGCTGTCCCTTATCCCAGCGGCGTGTTGAATAGTACCCGAGATGCCGCAGGCCACGTAGAGGCGGGGCGCCACCTTCTTCCCGCTTATCCCCACCCACTGGTCCATCCAACCGAGGTCGGCGGAGACGGGCCTACTGCACCCCATCTTCGCATCGAGTACAGTAGCGAGGTCCTCGAGGAGCTTGAGGTCCTCCCTCTTCTTGAAGCCCCTGCCGGCGGAGACTATTATCTTGGCGTTCTCGAGCCCCGCGTCCCCTGTCCTCTTCGGTCTCGTCTTAACAATCCTAACTCTGCTCGCGGGCACGATGACCTCTAATTCTACTATCACCCCCTGTGTTCCCTGAACCTCGGGCTTCTGGAAGCTCCTCGCAGGGACACCAACGATCACAGGCTTACCCTTTATCGTACCAGTGGCAACGACCGCTCCGCCATATGTCAGCCGCTTCGTCGTGAACCCGCCATCAGTTAGCTGGATGTCATAGCAGTCCCCCGAGTACCCAGCGTTCAACGCGGCAGCGACCCTCGGGGCGAGTTCCCTCCCCCTCTTCGTCGAGCCGACCATGACAAGGTCAGGGGATTCGGCTGTGATGACCCTTAGCATGGCAACCTTCATCGCGTCCGTCGCCCCGTCCTTCACGGCGTAGACCTTCGCCCCGCACTCAGCTAAGGCGTCGGCCTGAGCCGATCCAACGGCGATTGCTGAGACCCCTGCGCCCGATAGCTGAAGGGCCTTACCGAGTAGCTGCATGGAGAGCTCGGTGTTCTCGGAGTAGACGAGTGTCTTCATGATGCTCACTCCAGTACACCGTCCTCGGTGAGGGCCGAGACCAGCTTCGAGACCGCGTCCTCTACCTTCTCCGCCTTTATGAGAACGCGTTTCCTCTTCACCTCGGGTGCATGAACATTAGTGACTTCGACCCACGATGAAGCCTTGAGATCCTCTGCTTTGACGCCTAGGGCTTCCGCGTTCCACTCAGTCAGCGGCTTCTTCTTTGCTTTCATGATGTTCATGAGGCTTGGGATGCGTGGCTCGTTGATCTCCCTAACGACAGTAACAAGGAAAGGAGGCTCAACTTCCACGACCTGGTCGATATCTTCAAGGTCACGTGTAGCTATGAACTTGCCTCCTTCGAGCTTGAGTTCCTTAGCGTACGTGACCTGTGGGATGCCCAATAGCTCCGCGACGCGTGGCCCGACCTGTGAACCCATTCCATCCAAGGCGAGCTCACCTGCGATAATCACGTCGAATACGCCTGCCTTAGTGAGGGCTGCCGCAAGCACATGGCTCGTGGCGTTCGCGTCTAGGCTCTTCAGTGTGGGGTCTGAGACTAGACAGGCGGCGTCAGCGCCCATGGCAAGGGCTTCCAGAATACAAGTCCTGGTCTTCTCGTCCCCCATCGAGACCGTGACCACCTCGGCTCCACACGCTTCCTTTAGCCTTATGGCGGCCTCTAGCGCCTTCTTATCAAGGTCGTTTAGCCTCCTCTTCGCCGCCTCCACCTGTGGGCGGCGGGTCGCCGCGTCGATCTTCACCTCGTTGAGGTCCGGTATGTCCTTGACCAGGACTGCTATCCTCGTCACCATGAATCAGCCTCCCACGACGTGTTTCGCGCATTTATCCTTATCAGTTAAACGTCGAAAATTACTTCGACGATTGACGATTAGCCACTACCAAGACTTTAAGAGAGTCACTATCAGCTGAATATTAGTATGCCCAAAAAAAGGTTGACCATCCTAACCTTGATCACGGTTCTACTATCATTGATACCAATGATGGCTCACGGCGACACCGTCCCAAGCCTTGCGAATATCACGGTCGTAACAACCCCTGAGCCATATCTACACCAACTGACCTCTGGAGACAAGTGCACGTTTCGAGTCACCGTGCAAAACCTAGGTGTGGATGTCCAAGCCGGGCAGATTGTGAACGCCTCGATCCCGGACGTTAAGTATTCGGGCAACTTCACGTTAGAGACTACCTTCGAGCTGCGGAAACAGGGAAGATTATTCTACAATGGACAATCCGTTAGCTACATAACCTCCCTCAATAATACGGAGATTGACAACTACTACTCCCTCGGGATACCGCAAATTAACGGGACCCTCAGCAAAGTCTTCACATACAATCTTACCAAAGGCTACGAGGTCTTCGGAATTAGACCTGACGAGGACATGGTCCTCTACTTTAAGGTCAACCTCTTCGTACAGACATACCGTGAGACAGGCGGGGAACGCCAGCTGATGGTGGGTGTAAAGATCAAGACCCAGAGGAACGACTTCTATGTCCAGGACTTTGTAAAACGTGAGTACCTTGCTGGGAAGTTTCTTGACATAGAGGGCGAGATAGGGCAGCTGAAGAACATCAATAGCGCCCAGATCCAGATTGGGAAGGATTACTTTTACAACTTGGTTAGCGCCATCAACGCAACGATGACGAGAAGGGACTACGTCAACGCCCTCCAGCTCATCCTCAACTACTACCAGTTTGACCAGCCCAAGCTCATCGCCCTCCTCTACACGAATCTGAACTCAACCGGGATAACAGCCGAAAGCTACCTAAAACTGAAACAAGACTACTCCAACCTAAACGGGCAGTACAACGTCCTGCTTGGGGACTTCAACCAGGCTTTGAAGCTGAATCAACTCCAGCAGGATAACATAACCCAGCTCGAGCTAAAGGTTCAGGCTGACAAGCAGAACTTCATTATCCAGAGCCTTACCGGAATTATCGTCCTGTTCCTTGTTGGACTCCTGTTCGGGAGCAGGTTCCACCTATTCCGGTGACATTCGCCCCTGGGTTCCGGAAAACGCTTTAAGGTGATCAACCCTAGACTGGTTGACTACTATGAAGCCTGAAGGGATCAACAGGATCGCGGTTCTCGGCGCCGGGGTTATGGGACACGGAATCGCCCAGATCGCGGCCCAGGCCGGAATAAGCGTCGTCATCAGGGACATGGAGCAGAGCTTCCTAGACAACGCTAAAGCGGGGATTGAGAAAAATCTCACCCGGCTCGTGGATAGGGGGCGCCTAAAGCAGGAAGATGTACCCACCATCATGGGAAGAATAGGCATGACCCTCAGCCTCCCCGACGCGGTCAAGGACGCTGACGTCGTCATCGAGGCGGTGCCGGAGAGGATGGAAGTCAAGCACAGCGTCTGGAGAGAAGTCTCAAAGAACGCGCGTCCTGAAGCAATCCTAGCGACGAACACTAGTAGTCTCAGCATCACTGAAATGTCGACTGTCGTCTCCGACCCGGGCAGGTTTATTGGAATGCACTTCTTCAACCCGCCGACGATCCTCAAGCTCGTCGAGATAATTCCCGGTAACAAGACGAGACCCGAGACCATAGCAATGATCAAGTCGCTGGCTGAGAGGCTCGGTAAGACCCCAGTTGTAGTCAGCAGGGACGCACCCGGCTTCATCGTTAACCGCATCCTCATCACCTACCTAAACGAGTCAGCTAAACTGCTCGACAGGGGCTACACGAAGGAGCAGGTGGACGCCGCGATGCAATACAAGGCTGGGATGCCGATGGGTCCATTCATGCTCGCTGACCTTATTGGTCTCGACATCACCTACAACATACTTAGGGTCTTCGAGGAGAACCTCGGAGCCGGATATAAGGCAGCGGAGCCTATTCAGAGGCTCTTCGAGGAGAGGAAGCTCGGCAGGAAGACGGGAGAGGGCTTCTATGTCTACGGCAAGCCCGAGGTCAAGGAGGAGCAAGCAGCCGGCTTTGACCCCTCAACCCTCCTGAGACCATTCATCGCGGAGGCTGAGAGGCTCGTATCCGAGGGGATAGCGGACTCTGGTTCTATTGACCTAGCAGTCAAGCTTGGCGCTAACCTCCCAATGGGGCCCTTCGAGCTGAAGGCACATCTCGCTGCCGGTGTCGTTGAGGAGAAACCCATAGTAACGGAGACCAGAAATGGTGTCCTCAAGCTTACGATCAACCGCCCATCAAAACTCAACTCTATCACCACCGAGATGCTGAACACGATCGCTGAAACCCTGGAGAAGACGGACTCTGATAAGGCGATCCGATGCATCGTCATCACCGGCGCGGGAGACCGCGCGTTCTCGGCTGGTGCGGACATCGATGAATTTAGCAAGCTTACCCCCGCCCAAGCACTTGACTACACGAGGGCGGGGAAAAAGGTTATGAAGAAGATCAAGGCTGCGAAGAAGCCGATGGTTGCCGCGATAAACGGCTTCGCCCTCGGTGGCGGATGCGAACTCGCCTCTTGGTGCGACTTCAGAATCGCTAGCGATAAAGCGAAACTGGGACAACCCGAGGCGAACCTCGGGGTCATCCCCGGCTGGGGCGGGACAAAGGTCCTAGCGAAGCTCATCGGAAAGCAGCGAGCAAAGCTCCTCATAATGACGGGTGAGACAGTCACCGCTGAGGAAGCAAGACAAATGGGCCTTGTAGATAGGGTATACCCAGCAGCCGAGTACGGAGCGAAGGTTGACGAGTTCGTTACGAAGCTGGCATTGGCATCCCCCACCGTGATAAGCGCCGTAAAGAGGCTCACGAATCCAGATGTTAAGGAAGAGGACCTGGAGGCTGAGTCGGAGGAGTTCTCCAAGCTATTCGATACGAAGGATTTCCGCGATGGTGTCTCAGCTTTCAAGGAGAAGCGTAAGCCCGTCTTCACAGGCGAGTAGAATTAAAGTGTTTTGAAGGCGAGGATCGATTTCTCACCGTCTATCACGACAGTGAAGACTGCTCTGGACCCGACAGCCAGTTTCTCCGGGTGCTCATCCACCATGAGACCGGAGATTGATGGCCCCTCATCGAGTTTGACTATACCTACTGCGTAGGGGCATCGCCCCTTGAAGGCGGTGGAGGCTGTCCTGTTAAATGTCACAGCCCCCAGTGTGCCCTCACCTCTGAATTCGTACCACTCTAACTGCTGTGAGCCACACTTAGGGCATATCCGTCGTGGTGGTAGGTGGAGCTCTCCACATGTCTTACACCTATTACCCATTAGCTTGCCCTGGGCGACGAACACGTTAAACTCCTTCGTGGTGAACTCGCTCAATTCATCCCCTCCTATAGATCTGAACGGCGACACTCGCGCCGGCGGCTCCGACGTTATGGATGAGACCCACCTCAGCCCCATTGATCTGGCGCTGGCCGGCTTGCCCGCGTAGCTGCTTAAACATCTCGTGAGCCATGGCGACACCGGTGGCTCCAACGGGGTGGCCCTTCGCCTTGAGGCCACCGTCGGGGTTGATTGGCAGCTCGCCGTTGAGCGCGGTTTGGCCCTCCTCCGCTGCCTTCCCGCCCTGTCCCTTGGGGAAGAATCCGAGGTCCTCCGTTGCGATTACCTCCGCGATGGTAAAGCAGTCGTGTACATCCGCCACCTGAATGCTCTTCGGCGTGATCCCAGCCATCTTATACGCATCCTTAGATGCTTTCACAGCTGCCCTGAGAGTGGTAAAGTCAGGTCTGCTATGCAATGCGATTGTGTCGCTTGCCTGCCCCATCCCGATCATCTTCACCGGCGTGTCCGTGTACTTCCCCGCTAACTTATCCGCTGCAAGGATCACGGCTGCCGCACCATCAGAGACAGGGCAGCAGTCGAATAGTCTTAACGGGGAGGCTATGACGGGGTTGAGGTCCGAGCGGAGGAACTCCATCTCATCCTTGAAGATCCTCCCGCTCTTCTCCCCCATCTTCTTTCCCGTTGCCATGATGTCCGACTGGAACTGTGCCTTCGGGTTGAGTACACAGTTCCTGTGATTCTTTATAGTGACAGCAGCTAGCTGGTCCCATGTGGTATTGTACTTCTTGAAGTAAGACGAGGCCATCGCGGCGTATATTGAGGGGAATGTGAAGCCGACTGAGGTCTCGAAGGATGAGTCCGCGGCGAGGGCGAGGGCGTCTGTAACTTGGTCCGTGGTGAGTCTGCTCATCTTCTCGACACCTCCAACGATGACTACATCAGCCATCCCGGAGGCTATGGTTATTGCGCCGAGGTTGAGTGCAGCACCCGAACTAGCGCAGGCGTCCTCGATCCTATATGCTGGCGTCGGGTTGATACCGAGCCAATCCGCAATCACTGCGGCTGTGTGCCCTTGTCCCTCGAAAACGTCGCTCGTGAAGTTCCCAACGAAAAGGGCATTGGCGTCCCTGAAGTTGAAGCCGTTATCAACTGAGCCCGCAGCATCTAGAGCTGCCTCGACGAAAAGCTCCCTCCCCGTCTTGTCGACGTGGAGTTTGTTGTGGAATCTTGTCATCCCCGCGCCGACTATTGATACACCCCTGTGTAGTCCCAAGTACCACGCCTAGACTGTCCTCCGTCAGCGGTGGGATTAAGAATTGTGTCGAAGTAGTACTCGACACTAAACGAATAAGGGTCAATTTTTATCATAACCTGACTGTATATACAATATGTTTCCGTCTATCACGTCCCTTAGAAAATGTTAAATCGGTTCCCTTGGAGAGATCAATTGAGGTTCATCCATGAGCGTTGCATTCGTCTTAATCAACACTGATCTCGGTGAAGGGACCGACGTCAGCAAGGCTCTCAAGGAGATACCCGAGGTCAAAGAGGTCTACGGTGTCTATGGAGTCTATGACTTCGTCGTCCGATTAGAAGCTCCCACGATGCAGGAGATCAAGGACGTCATCACAAGTAAGATAAGGCGCCTCAACCACGTCAGGTCTACTCTGACGATGGTGGTCCTCGAGTAGCCCCACCTTTACCGATTCTTGTTCTTCAACCTGAACTCGATTATCTGTCTGACACCATCCCTGAGCCTCCATTTGGGCTTGAATCCGAGAGTTTTTTCTATCTTTGATATGTCATAGCTGAATTCTTTAGTCTCCCCTGAGCGCGGAGGGAGGTGTGTGATCTCTTGACGCCTCCTGGTTGCCTTCTCGATCTCGGAGGAGACAAGGCTCGCTATCTTATTGACGGTGGTTGTCTCACTACCAATGTTGAAGGTTTCACCGCGGATGCCCACTTTCGTCAAGCCCAGCGTTATGGCTCTAGATATGTCCTCGACGTGGACGAAGTCACGTGTGGCTTCGCCGTCGCCGTAGACCGTTAGAGACTTGCCCTCTAGGCCAAGCGCGACGAACTTCGGAATGACTCCCCCCCAGCTAGTGTAGAGGCCAACGCCGTAGACATTCCCGAATCTCAGGTTGACCACCTCCAAGCCACAGTTCATGTGGTAGGCATCGATGAGTTTCTCCCCCGCGAGCTTCGTGACTCCGTAGAGGTTGAGGGGGTGGAGGGCGTGCCTCTCGGTGACGGGTAGGTTCGATGGGACGCCGTAGATGGCCGCGCTGCTGCAGAAGATTATCCTTTGAACCCCGTTTCGTTTTGCAGCTTCTAGCACCTTGTGTGTGCCGTAGACGTTGACTGAGACCGCCTCCTCGGGATTGTCGTTACAGACATCGAGGTCGGATAAGGCGGCCGTATGGACAACCGCGTCAGCCCCCTTCAAGGTGAAGTCGAGGTCGCCAGCGTTCCTTATATCCCCCTCAATTAACATAAGGCTCTTAACGTTCAGGTTGCGTAGGTAGCTATAGTTCCCCTTCACTTGGTTGTCCAGTGAAGCGACACTGTGCCCTTCTGTAAGTAGGTTTCTGATCAACGTGGAGCCTATGTAACCCGCTCCCCCTGTGACGGCCACGCGCATCTCGGATCAGAGGTTAGTAGGTTCACCTGATTAAAATGGATTGGCACAGTTTTCCCTATCCTTATATCTCTCCCCAAACCCTCGCATCTCAGTGGTTGGCATGATCTACTGCCCAAAGTGTGGCAAGGAGCTTCCCGAGGACGCTGCTTTCTGCGATAGGTGCGGGCACAAGATGCGTGAATCCGTTTCCTCTACTCCCTCCCGGTCATTCGAGGGTAGGTGGGAGCGAAGGTGGGAGAGGCGGATGGATCGCTTCGAGCGAATGGAAAGGCTAGATCGGGGCCCCGATTATCTAGACGGTGTCGGGTTCGGAGTCTTCCTCATAACCATCGCGTGGGTGTACCTCCAATACCCGTGGGTCTGGGACGAGATCATAGCCTGGTTACGCACGTGGACCACCGGCCCGATGATGCTACCCCTGATCCTCGCACACCCCATCTTCATATTCTTCGTGGTCATGAGCGCTTGGGGGATAATCGAGGGTGGACTGAGGATGGCTTCGGGGCGGGTCATAAGGGGCCTCGGTAACATCGTGAGTGCCCTCGGTAGCTTCGCCATAGCCTACATGATCCAGTTATTCGGGCAGGGCAGCATGAGCGGCTCTGCCCTGCTACCTGGCTTCATAATAATAATCGGATCGAGCATTCTCCTAAGCGCTATCGTCAACTTCTTCGCCTGGTCAAGCACTCGAAGGGATTAAAAACGCGACGGGGCATGGGTGAAGTATGCTCACCCAGCAGATTCTAGGCCCCGTCTACCTCATCGACTCACCTTACCACGGCTCGCAGGGGGTGCTTGGGACCTACGTGGTGAAGGGTGAGGAGCCGATGCTCATCGACCCCGGGCCAACGACTCAGGTCCCAGGGGCTTTGGAGGGGCTACGGGAGCTGGGAATAAGACAGCTACGCTACGTCGGGCTCACACACATCCACCTCGACCACGGTGGCGGCGCATGGAAGATGATCGAGGCCCACCCCGAGGCCGACGTCTACGCCCACCCAAAGGCGGCGGAGCACCTAGTCGACCCCAGCCGCCTCGCCGCCTCCGCGAAGCAGTTCTTCGGTCCCGCCTACGAGAAGTACGGGGAGGTCAAGGGGTTGAACCCAATGAAGATCCAGGAGTCGAAGGATGGAGAGGTACTCGACCTGCAGGGGGCGACTCTCAAGGTGATCTGGACTCCGGGACACGCGAGCCACGGGCAGAGCTTCTGGGAGCCCGACTATAGAATAATAATCCTCGGCGACTGTGGGGGCAGCTTCAACAAGAGAACGGGGAACAATTTCCCTATCACGCCTCCCCCCTTCAACACTGACAAAGCGATCGAGACCCTGGACAAGCTCATCGACCTTCGCCCCGAGATAGTCTGCTTCAGCCACTTCGGTTATGCATATGACGCGGTGAAGAAGCTCAGGTTTTACAAGGGTGAACTTCAGACGTGGGCCGAGTTCGTGGAGAAGGGTGTGAAGGAGGGCCTCAACCTGAACGGTGTCTGGGAGCTCCTCAAGGAACAGGACCCCATCCTCCGCCTCAGCCTCGACGCGGACGACAGCAGGCGTAGGACCGCCATCCCCAACATTATCGGCCTCATGGAGTACACAAAGTGGAAGCTCAAAGAGGAAGCAGAAGGATCGTCGGTCCCGAGTGAGCGTCCTCCGAGAAACGGTGGGGCTGACG
>Ga0182021_10009434_pt1 | contig 11572 bp, 12 predicted proteins | sample 612E3MmetaG_FD_120493 | JGI IMG/M metagenome (GOLD analysis project Ga0182021, IMG submission 120493) | Permafrost microbial communities from Stordalen Mire, Sweden - 612E3M metaG (Illumina Assembly) | ecosystem: Environmental > Terrestrial > Soil > Wetlands > Permafrost | place: Sweden...
ATCGAGTGGGAATGACAGGGTTTATTGGTATTTCTGGGGACCGAGAAAATGGACTATCAATGCATCCTTGTTGAAACGCACGACCGTGTCGCTCTGATCAGGTTGAATCGCCCCGAAGTCATGAACGCCCTCAACGATCGCCTGATGGACGAACTCGGGCAGGCACTGCTGGCATTCGATGCCGACGACACCATCGGCGCCCTGGTCATTACCGGCAATGCTAAGGCATTCGCAGCGGGTGCCGACATCGCCGCGATGAAAGACTACACCTATGCGGACGTGCTGAGGACCGACTTCATCACCCGCAACTGGGAGGCCCTGCGGCGGGTAAGGAAACCCGTTATCGCTGCAGTTTCCGGGTTCGCACTGGGTGGTGGGTGCGAACTGGCGATGATGTGCGACATCATCATCGCCGCCGAGACCGCCAAGTTTGGCCAACCTGAGATTAAGCTGGGTGTTCTACCGGGAGCGGGCGGTACTCAGCGCCTACCCCGCGCCGTTGGCAAGGCAAAGGCAATGGATCTCTGTCTCACGGGCCGTATGATGGACGCCCAAGAAGCCGAACGTTCCGGTCTGGTGTCGCGCGTGGTGCCGGCCGACCACTTGCTGGACGAAGCCATCAAGACCGCCGCGACCATCGCCAGCTTCTCGCTACCGAGCGTCATGATGATCAAGGAGGCTGTCAATCGCGCTTACGAGACATCGCTCAGTGAGGGGCTGCTCTACGAGCGCAGGCAGTTCCACGCCGCTTTTGCCACGGCCGACCAGAAGGAAGGCATGGCAGCATTCCTCGACCGGCGCCCAGCCAAGTTCACCCACCGGTGATGTTCGATTGAGAGCCACCTACTCCGATTAGCTATGGCCCCCAATTCAGCCGGGTTTCTGCTATCTTCCCAGCGCAGATTTTCCACCGTTTAAGGAGTTTGTCATGGTCAAGCAGTACGTGTTTTCCTTCGAGGAAGGCGACGGCAAGAACAAGATGCTCCTTGGCGGCAAAGGTGCCAACCTGTGCGAAATGACGCAAATCGGCCTTGCCGTGCCGCCCGGCTTCACCGTTTCGACGGATGCCTGCCTGGCCTATCTGGAGAAGGGCAACCTTCCCGACGGCCTCTGGGAGACCATCAAGGAATACATGACGGCCCTCGAAAAGAAGACCGGCAAGGGCTTCGGATCGGCCGAAAATCCGCTACTGATCTCGGTACGCTCTGGATCGTCGATGTCCATGCCGGGCATGATGGACACGATCCTGAACCTCGGTTTGAATGAGGAATCTCTGAAGGGTATCGTCAAGCAGACCAAGAACGAGCGCTTTGCCTGGGACGCTTATCGCCGTTTCATCCAGTTGTTCGGCAAGATTGCGCTCAACATCGCCGACGAGCATTTCGACGCCAAGATGGCCGAAGTCAAGACCCGGCATGGCGCCAAGCAGGACGTCGACCTCAAGGCAGAACACCTGAAGGGTCTAACCAACGACTTCCTGGCCATTGTCCAAAGTCATTCCGGCAAGCCTTTCCCGCAAGATCCCTACGAGCAGCTGGAAATTGCCGTCAAGGCGGTGTTCCGCTCGTGGAACGGCAAGCGTGCCATCGACTACCGCAAGCAGTTCAAGATCACGCCGGCGATGGCCAGCGGTACTGCGGTCAACATCTGCACCATGGTCTTCGGCAACATGGGCAACGATTCCGGCACCGGCGTCGGCTTCACCCGCAACCCCGGCACGGGAGAGAACCAGATCTATGGCGAATACCTCGTCAATGCCCAGGGAGAGGACGTCGTGGCCGGCATCCGGACGCCGAAACCGATCGCCGAGATGGCGACCGAAATGCCGGAGATCTATGCCCAGTTGATGGAACTGCACAACCGGCTGGAGTCGCACTACAAGGAAGTTCAGGACTTCGAATTCACCATCGAGAAGCGCAAGCTCTACTGCCTGCAAACGCGCAACGGCAAGATGAACGCCCGCGCCATGGTGCGCACCTCGGTCGAAATGGCCAACGACGGTCTGATTACCCGGGAGAAGGCTTTGCTGCGCGTCGAGCCGGCCATGCTCGAACAGCTGCTGGTGCCGCAACTGGCGCCCAACTTCAAGGGCAAGTCGCTGGCCCAAGGCCTGTCGGCCTCGCCCGGCGCCGCATCCGGTCATATCGTCTTCGACGCCGATACTGCCGAGGCGCGCGGTCGGGCCGGCGAGAAGATCATCCTGGTGCGCGAGGAAACCAAGCCTGAGGACATTCATGGCTTCTTCCAGGCGCAGGGCATCCTGACCAGCCGCGGCGGCAAGACTTCGCACGCAGCAGTGGTCGCGCGCGGCATGGGCAAACCCTGCGTGTCCGGTTGCGAAGCCATCCACATCGACGATATCGCCCGCAAGGCTCACATCGGCGATACCACCTTGCACGAAGGCGACGTCGTCACCATCGACGGCGGCACCGGCCACGTCTATGCCGGCGAAGTACCGACGGTGGAGCCGGAATTCTCGGCCGAACTCAATGTATTGCTGTCCTGGGCGGACGAGGTTGCCCGCATGCAGGTGCGCGCCAACGCCGACACGCCCACCGACGCCGCCAAGGCCCGCGCCTTCGGCGCCAAGGGCATCGGCCTTTGTCGCACCGAGCGGATGTTCAACAGCACCGACCGGCTGCCCATCGTCCAGGAGATGATCCTTGCCGAATCGAGCGAAGAGCGACAGGCCGCGCTCGACCGGCTGCTGCCGATCCAGCGCAACGACTTCAAGGGCATTTTCAAGGCCATGAAGGGTTTGCCAGTCACTGTGCGACTGCTTGATCCGCCGATGCACGAATTCCTGCCGACGGCGGCGCAGTTGGAAATGGAAATCACCCACCTCCGCCATTTGAAGGACACCATCAAGGGCATCGAGGATCTGCCTGACACCCTCAAGCTGCTCAACCCCGGCCTCTACCAGAAATATGCCGATGGCCTGGGACGCCTCAACGAGGCACTCGATGTCTTCAAGGAGTCGCATCTGGAAGAAGACTTCATCGTCAAGAAGGAAAAGACGCTGCGCAAAGTGCGCGCGCTGGCCGAGGTGAACCCGATGCTCGGCCACCGCGGCGTGCGCCTGGGCATTACCTTTCCCGAGATCTACTCGATGCAGATTCAGGCCGTCCTGGAAGCCGCCGCGCTGTGCGCCAAAGAGGGCATTGAGGTCTATCCGGAAATCATGGTGCCGCAGGTGGCGACGGTCGAGGAACTCGCCCGCATCAAGAGCTTCGTCGATCGCATCCACAAGATTGTCACGCTGACGCATGGCATCGACGTGCAGTTCAAGTTCGGCAGCATGCTCGAAGTGGTTCGCGCCTGTATGCGCGCCGGCCGCATGGCCGAGATGGCCGAATTCTTCTCCTTCGGCACCAACGACCTGACCCAGGCGACGTTCTCCTTCAGCCGCGAGGACGCCGAAAACAAGTTCCTGCCGGCGTACAACGAGACAGGAATCCTCGAGGACAATCCGTTCGAAGTGCTCGACATCAAGGGCGTCGGTGAAGTAATGAAGATCGCGGTCGAACGGGGTCGGACGATGCGGCCGGACATCAAGATCGGCATCTGCGGCGAGCACGGCGGCCATCCGGCCTCGATCGAGTTCTGCCATAGCCTCGGCCTCACCTATGTCTCCTGTTCCGGCCCGCGGGTGCCGATTGCTCGTCTCGCTGCAGCTCAGGCGACGCTGAAAGAAGTCGAGGGCGGCAAGGTCACGACGACGAATTAGGTTACCTTTATGGGACTATTCAAGGTATTCCGTTCGATATTCGGCTCGGTAGAACCGGGACCGGAGCCAGTATCCGACGCTCAAGTAACGCCGTCGAGCGAGAGTGAGCGTCGGGCGAAGCCGCGGCGGGACGTTCGCGATGGTACTCGCGCCTTGATCATCGACGATTCCCGTACCGTTATTGCGGCGCTCAACAAGTTTCTGCGCTCCGGCGGCTTCGTGACCCTGGAGGCGCTGGACGCAGAAGTCGGCCTGGACTTGGCTCGCACCGAACGGCCAGGAATTATCTTCCTCGATATAGTCTTGCCCGGAATGAATGGTTTTTCAGCACTGCGCGTCCTGCGCAAGGATCCGCTGACTCGAGATATTCCTGTGATCATGATGAGCGGGAACGAGCAAGCGACGGAGCAGTTCTTCGGTGGTCGCATTGGCGCCGATGACTTCATGAAGAAGCCGTTTTCGCGTGCCGAGATCTTTGCCCGTATAGAAAAGCTGCTCGACGAGAACATGGTACCGTGTCGCCGGTCCGTCACCACGCGACCAGGTGTGGCGGCCACGCAACCGGTAGCCACCGCGCATTGAAGCCGTCGGACGTCAGCTTCATGGGCATTGCTCTCGACTTGGCGCGAGAGGCGGCAGCCGACGGCGAAGTGCCGGTCGGCGCTGTCATCGTCATCGGCGAGCACATCGTCGGCCTCGGACGCAACCGCCCCATCCGAGGCAATGATCCGACCGCCCACGCTGAGATCGTTGCTTTGCGCGATGCCGGAACGCGGCTGGGCAACTACCGTTTCCCCGCAGCCACCTTGTACGTCACGCTGGAGCCATGCGCCATGTGTTCAGGCGCCATCATGCACGCCCGGGTGGAGCGCCTGGTCTTTGGCGCCTCGGATCCCAAGACCGGCACCGTTGGCAGTGTGATCAATTTGTTCGACGAGGGGCGCCTCAACCATCACGCTGAGGTGGAAGGCGGCATTCTCGCCGATGAGTGCAGCAAGCTGCTGTCAGATTTCTTCGCGGCCCGCCGGAACCAGACTCTGTTTGCATAATGAGAATTTGGATTAGCATTAAGTCTCAACTTATTGATTTATACGATAATATAGACATGCTGGTCCGACGCTATCCTGTGTCCACGGCACTGCGCGGCGTCGGTGAGCAAAACGGCAGCTTCCGCACCCCACGTGGCCGCCACATCGTTCGCGCCAAGATTGGCAGCGGGCTCGCCGCAAATAGCGTGTTGGTTCGCCGCCGGCCAACGGGTGAGCTCTGGAGCCCGGAACTGTCGGTTGCTCATCCTGCCCGTGACTGGATACTGACGCGCATCCTCTGGCTGTCGGGCACCGAGCCTGGCTTCAACCGCCTTGGCGAAGTCGACACCATGCGGCGCTACATCTACATCCATGGCAGCCCCGACGGCGTCTCCATGGGCACTCCGGGATCCATCGGCTGCATACGCATGACGAACCGCGACATGGTCGAACTGTTCGACTTGGTCGCTCCCTATACGCCGGTCGATCTCGTCGAGTATGGAATCGAAGAGCATCCGTGGCACCAGGCTGCAACCGAGGCCGGAGCGGTCAGGGAGAGCGTTTTTGTCGTCGAGCAGGGGGTTCCGGCGGATATGGAGTACGACGTGTTCGACCCACAGAGTCTCCATGCGATTGCCCGCGGCCCTGACGGCACAGCCATCGGTACCGGACGGCTGTTGCCGGACGGTCACATCGGTCGTCTTGCCGTTGTGCCGGCCTGGCGGCGGCACGGCGTCGGGCGCGCCCTGATGTGCCATTTGACCGATACAGCCCGTCGCCAAGGCCTTGATCGACTGCAACTGAATGCGCAGATTTCTGCTGCCGGCTTTTACGAACGACTTGGCTATCGGCGGCAAGGCGAGCCATTCGAAGAGGCGGGCATAGCCCATGTTGCCATGACGCGGTACCTACCCGTGGCTGCCGATCAAGCGACCGAATAAGGCAGTGACAGGAAGCGGACGAGGGGGCCGTCCGGACTACCGACGTGCACTTCACCGGCCTCGGCACCCGATGACTGGACGACCAGCAAGGCCTCGAAGCCACCGTCTGGTGATGGCGCGACATTGACGATCGATCCGCAGTGCTGGCCGGCAGACTCGGGGGTGAAGACATCTGTGCCCGGCAGTACCGGTGCCGCAAGGGCCACGCGGTACATGCGGCGCTTGATCTTGCCAAGGTACTGCGTTCGGGCAACGACCTCCTGCCCTGGATAGCAACCCTTGGTGAACACCAGCCCGCCAACATCCGCGATTTCCATGTTGAGCATCTGGGGTACAAAGGCCTCCTGGGTTGCCGCTACGACCCGCGGCTGCCCGGCGGCAATTTCAAGCCAGCGCCAAGCCGCCGACCCAGCCGGACGGGCGATCGCGACCGCTTTGGGCCAGAGGTCGATGGCTGCCTGCGGCTCCAGCGCCAGAACAAAACGATTGCGATCCAGGCGCATGACATGCCCACCCGGCATCGACAAAAGCTGGCGCACGTCAGGCACTTTGCCCGCCAGTTGCCCAACCAACGCGTCTGCTTTTGGCCCGCCGATGCCGAGAAGGGTGATTCCCACACCCAGATCGGTCAGCTTGACCTTGCTGCGAAGGATATACATCGACAGCTTCTTCAGAAGGGCGGCAAGGATATCCGCAGCCACTTGCACGACCAGACCACCGTCGGTCCGCCAGACGTAGAAGCTGGCAAACATGCGCCCCTTGGCCGTACACAAGCCCCCGAAGCGAACGCTGTCGGCGCCAAGCCCCTCGACATCATTGGTAGCCAGGGCATGCAGGAAGGGCGCAGCATCCGGACCATCGATACCGATCAGGCCCTGGTCGACCAGCGGCACGATGACCACGTTGGCGCTTGCGGCGGTCAACTCGTCCATCGGCGAGCCGAAGTCTTCTCCGTCAGCGCGGTTTCCGGCTTGTCGAACGAGGAACTCATGCCATACAGGATTCATCGGGAAATCTCTCCTAGCGGGAACAGGGCTAATCTTCGGGCTATTATATGCCCGCCGTTTCTTCTCACCGAATGCGCTTCCTTTCTCGCCTGCTGTTGCTCGTCGTTCTCTTGGCCATGCTGGCAGCCGGATGGCTGGCGTGGTTCGCGACAACGCCGGTTACCTTGAAATCCGAACCGGTCGAGTTCGATGTTCCCCCCGGTTTTGGCCTGCGCGCCACGGCGCAAACTCTCGCAGAAGCATGCGTCGGACTGCAGGCTTGGCAGTTTTCACTACTGGGACGCCTGGCCGGGAAGGCAGCCGAAATCAAGGCGGGTAGCTACGAACTTGCCGGCCGTTTGTCACCCTGGCAGATCCTGACCAAGCTAACGCGTGGTGACGTCACTCAATCCGAGATCACTTTCGTCGAAGGATGGACATTTCGACAGTTGAGATCCGCACTCGACGATCATCCCGACGTCCGTCACGACACCAAGGGTCTTGCCGACGATAAATTGCTGACTCGTATTGAGGCCGCCGAAAAGCAGCCGGAGGGCCTGTTCTTCCCCGATACCTATTTGTTCGCCAAACGCTCAAGTGACCTCGCCATTCTCAAGCGAGCTTATCGGACGATGGAGAAGCGGCTGGCAGCAGAGTGGCCGACGCGTGATCCGATGCTTCCCTATTCGACACCCTATCAGGCGCTCATCATGGCCTCGATCATTGAAAAGGAGACCGGGCAGCCTGCCGACCGGCCAATGGTCGCTTCAGTGTTTACCAACCGCCTACGACTGGGCATGCTGCTCCAGACCGACCCCACGGTCATTTATGGCCTGGGCGCAAATTTCGCTGGCAACCTGCGCAAGCGTGACCTGCTGGCAGACACACCCTACAACACCTATACCCGGCCCGGCCTGCCGCCGACTCCGATTGCACTGGCGGGCATGGCCTCCCTGAAGGCCGCGTTGCACCCTCCGGTATCGGACAAGCTGTACTTTGTCGCCAGGGGCGACGGCAGCAGCGAGTTCTCGCGCACGCTCGACGAGCATAATCGCGCCGTCGATCGCTATCAGCGACGAAGGAATGGGGGAGGGTAGATGACGCGTGGCAAATTCATCACGCTGGAAGGCCTGGACGGCGCCGGCAAGAGTACGCAACTCATATGGCTGGCGGAACATCTGCGGCAAGGCGGCAGAAGCCTCGTTCAGACTCGCGAGCCAGGCGGCACGCCGCTGGGAGAAAAATTGCGCACCTTGTTGCTGGCCGAGCCCATGCATCTCGAAACCGAGGCGCTACTCATGTTTGCCGCTCGACGCGAACACATCGCCGTGGTTATCGAACCAGCTCTGGCGCGCGGCGACTGGGTACTCTGCGATCGTTTCACCGACGCCAGTTTCGCGTACCAGGGGGGCGGGCGCGGGCTTGGTTGCGACAAGTTGGCAGCACTGGAACAGTGGGTTCAAGGAGACTTGCAACCCGACATGACCATATTCCTTGATATTCCGGCGGAGCAGGCCCACCAGCGCGTCGTTGGCATGAACCGCGAACTCGATCGCTTCGAACGGGAGCAAGCGGCTTTTTTTGAACGTGTACGCTTGGCATACCTCGAGCGAGAGGCCGCATCGATGGGCAGAATTCGAATCGTCAACGCCAGTCGATCGATCCCCGAAATCCAGAAAGAACTCGAGAAAATAATTGCAACATTCTGAATATAAATATTATCGTTGGCACGAACTTCAGTGGCAACAACTCTGGAGCCGGGCACACCTACCCCATGCGCTACTGCTGACGGGCGCCGAAGGCGTAGGCAAATCTGCTTTCGCCCTGGCAGTTGCAGCTCGTTTGCTTTGCCCGGCTGCAACTGAAACAGGAGCCTGCGGGCGCTGCGAGGCGTGCCGCTGGCTCGCCGCCGGCAATCACCCAGACATCTCCTACGTAATCCCTGACAGCGATGTCGATAGCGAGGCAGCACCAGCAGAAGGGGACAAGAAGAAGGGGCGGCGACAGATCGTCATCGGTCAGATTCGAGCGTTGAGCGACTTCGTTTTTGTTGGCGCACACAGGGGCGGCGCCCGGGTGGTCATCATCGACCCCGCTAGCGCAATGAACGCGTCGGCAGCCAACTCTCTTCTTAAGATACTTGAAGAACCACCGGCAGGTGTATATTTTATATTGGTATCTAGAAGTGAGCTGCATGTCCTACCAACGGTTCGCAGTCGCTGTCGTGTGTTCAAGTTACCCAAGCCATCGCCCGCCGAAGCAGCGGCTTGGATCAGCACCAACCATGGCGCCTCGGCCGTTGATGTGCTGGACTTTGCAGGTGGCGCGCCGCTGCTCGCGGCCAGCCTTGCCGCTGATGACCGTGGCCGCGCCATCGAGATGATGCTTTCTGCATTTGCCAAGCCTGATTCATCGCCCACCGACCTGGCCGGTCGATGGGAAAAGACGCTCCAGGGAAACGACGAGAGCAGCTTGCGCATGGAGGATCTCGTAGTGGCGCTGCAAAAGTGGCTCGTTGGCCTGACACTGTTGAAGACCGCCGGGCGACAGCGCTTTCTGGGCAAATTCGCCTCGGCTGCTGAGCAACTGGTACGAAAAGCCTCGGCCAGCGGTCTTCTTCGTTGCTACAATGACCTTCTGAAAATACGTGCCTTGGCCTCGCACCCGCTGAATACGCGACTGATGCTGGAGGACTTGGCTGAACGATATCTGCGGGCCCTGGCCTCCGATCGGCGATGAGCGACGATACTTCTCTTCAAGCTGCCAAGAACGTGGGCGCCCGTCCCAGCGTCCTGTCGCTCAACATCAATTCCAAGTCTGCCCTCTATGCGGCATACATGCATTTTCTCAAGCGCGGCGGCCTGTTCGTGCCGACCACTCGCGACTATGCGCTTGGCGACGAGATCTTCATGCTACTCACGCTAATGGATGACCCGACCCGCTTGCCGATCGCCGGCAGCGTTGTCTGGGTGACACCAGGCGGAGCCCAGGGAAACAAGACTCAAGGAATTGGCGTGCATTTCAGCGCTGACGAGAGCGGTCAGTCGGCGCGGCGCAAGATTGAAGAAATCCTCGGCCGCCACCTGAGTTCGCCTCGGCAGACTCACACTATCTGAGTCAATGCTGGTCGACTCGCATTGCCATCTGGATTTTCCGGAACTGGCCGACCAGTTGCCCGCGGTGATGTCCCGGATGAGCGAACATGGAATCGCGGCAGCCCTGGTAGCCGGCGTGACTCTGGAGCGATTGCCGGCGATGATGGATATCGTCGCCAGGTTCGACAATTTGTACGCCGCCGTTGGCGTGCATCCAGACGGTGAAGGTGGCGACGAACCAACGGCGGAACGGCTGCTAGAGCTGGCTTTGCACCCAAGGGTGGTCGCTATCGGTGAGACCGGGCTCGACTATTATCGACTGCAGGGTGATCTCGAATGGCAGCGGCGCCGGTTTCGCGTTCATATCGACGCCGCCCGTCGCTGCGGCAAGCCCTTGATCATCCATACGCGAGCCGCCCGGGTCGACACGTTGCGGATCCTGGAAGAAGAGGGGGCAGGGGAGGTCGGCGGCGTCTTTCATTGCTTCACCGAAGACCGCGAAACCGCCTGGAGGGCCGTCGATCTAGGATTTTACGTATCCTTCTCAGGCATCCTGACCTTCAAGAATGCGGTCGACCTCAGGGAAATCGCGGCGGAACTGCCGCTGGAGCGTCTGTTGGTCGAAACCGATGCGCCCTACCTGGCCCCAGTGCCTCACCGGGGGAAACTGAACGAACCGGCTTATGTTCACCACGTCGCCGAAGAATTGGCAAGAGTGCGCAACCTGCCCCTGGCCGCACTGGCAGAGGCGACAACTGCCAACTTCCGACGACTTTTCCGCCTGCCACCGAGCTAGCTCATGAAGAAACTGATCCTGTCGGTCCTATTCGCGTGCGCCGCCGCTGGAGCAATTGCCGGTTCCTACGACAACATCCTCGCCGCCGCCCGAGACGACCGCGCGGACGAAGTCATCAATCTTGTTGAGCGGGGTATGGACCCCAATACTTCCGATCGGAATGGCACCACACTGCTGATGTTCGCCGCCGGCAACGGCAATGAACAAATCATAGAATTTCTATTAAGAAACAAGTGCAATATACTGAAACAAAACACGTATGGTGATACCGCAATAGGCCTGGGAGCGCTTAAGGGACACCTATCTGTGGTACAACGTTTGGCCGATGCTGGCGCGCAACTGGATGGCAAGAATTGGAATCCGCTGCACTATGCCGCATACGCGGGTCATGTCGAAATCGTCCGCTGGCTCATTGAGCGCAACGCCCCAATTGACGCTAGAGCGCCGAACCTGCAGACAGCCTTGATGCTGGCCGCCAAGGGCGGGCATGAGGCCATTATCCGGCTGTTGATCGGAGCTGGAGCAAATCCGGATCTCGAAGACTCGGACAGCCGGACCGCATACGACCTGGCAATCCTGGCCAATAACCGGGCGATTGCCGACTACTTGAACGAAAAGAGCAGTCGGCGCCAACCAAACCGCCTCAACTAGCGGCCAGTATTCGCTTGCGCACGGCAGCGGCAAACTCCTGAGTAGTCGCGCTACCACCAAGATCGCCCGTCTTGACACCGTCCTGGTTCAGGGTCAAATCAATTGCCGTACGCAAGCGATCGCCCAGATCGACGCGGCCCACGTGATCGAGCATCATGGCCGAAGCCAGCATCAGGGCAATCGGATTCGCAATACCCTTACCGGCGATATCAGGTGCCGAGCCATGGACGGCCTCGAAAATGGCTGCCTGCTCGCCAATATTGGCCCCGGGAGCCATGCCGAGCCCGCCGACCAATCCGGCAATTACATCGGAAAGAATGTCGCCGAACAGGTTTGTGGTCACAATCA
>Ga0182021_10009435_pt1 | contig 11572 bp, 5 predicted proteins | sample 612E3MmetaG_FD_120493 | JGI IMG/M metagenome (GOLD analysis project Ga0182021, IMG submission 120493) | Permafrost microbial communities from Stordalen Mire, Sweden - 612E3M metaG (Illumina Assembly) | ecosystem: Environmental > Terrestrial > Soil > Wetlands > Permafrost | place: Sweden...
AATCGGACGGGAGATTTTTAACCGCTAATGGACGCTAATCGGCGCTAATTTTGACGTCGGACGACGTGTTCTCTGCGACCTCTGCGGCCTCCTGTAAAATCCGGATCGTAGTTTTAACCGCGATGGGCCGCGACGCGGCGCGAACTTCGAATTAGCGAAGATTAGCGTGAATTAGCGGTTACCAGCCATCGCGTTTTCATTTGATCTGCCGACCGCGCCGGACTGATAACCAACCCCCGTTACCCGATAATTGACCCCCGATAACTGATACGAACGACTGACCACTGACCACTGACCACTGACCACTGACCGGCGACTGACAACGGACGACTGACTACTGACTACGGACCACGGACTACGGACCACGGACCACGGACCACGGGCTACGGACTACGGGCTACGGACCACCGATAACCAATAACTGATAACCGATAACCAATAACTGATAACCGATACCGATACCCTGTCTCGCGTTCTCCTATGTCTCGCGTTCTTCCAGAATTCCCCCAGCTTCGCCGTCCGGCGATTCTCCTGGCGATTTACGGTTTCGTGATCGCCGCCAGCTTCTACGTGGCCTACGAGGTGAGGTTCGATTTCCTGGTGGCGCCGGAATTCCAGACGTCGCGGCTGGCGCTCATCGGGTTTGTCGTCGGGATCAAGTTGCTGGCACTGATATTGGCGGGGCAGTTGGGCAGCATGCTCACGTTTTTCAGCATCCCGGATTTCTTGCGGCTGGTCTGGGCGATGGTCGGAGCAAGCGTGATGCTCTTCCTGCCGCGGGTGCTGGGCTTCCCCGACTATACCGCACCGCGGGGGGTGTTGCTGGTAGATTTCTTGCTCTGCATGTCGGGGCTGTGCGGATTGCGGCTGGCGACCCGGCTCTATCGGGAGCGCATTACGATGGGCCGGAAGCTGCCGGTGGTGAGGCAGGAGCGCATCGCCATCGTGGGCGCGGGCGACGCGGGGGCGTCGCTGGCCAAGGATTTCATCAACACACCGTCGCGCGGTTTCCGACCGGTCGTGTTTCTCGACGACGATCCCCAAAAACACGGGCAGCTGGTGCATGGCGTCCCCGTGTTCGGCCGGCCGGAGCAGCTGCCGGAGTGCAAGGCCGCCGTCGATGTCACCAAGGTGGTCATTGCGATCCCTTCGGCCCATGGTCACCGCGTGCGGGAGATCGCACTCTTCCTCGCGCAGCAGGGCTACAAGGTGGAAATCATGCCGGCGCTGGAAGAGCTGGCTTCCGGCCGGGCCAAGGTCTCGCGCATCCGGCCGGTGGAAGTGCAGGATTTGCTCGGGCGCGATCCCGTGGACTTGGATTCGGCGGCGATCCGACGATTCGTCGAGGGGCGGGTGGTCATGGTGACGGGCGCGGGCGGAAGCATTGGCAGCGAGCTTTGCCGGCAGATCGCCCGGCTGAACCCCAAGCGGCTCCTCATGCTCGAGCAATGCGAAGGCAGTCTCTTTCTGATCGAGCAGGAGTTGAACGAGCTGGGGCTCGGAGCGATCGCCCTAGCGCTGGTGGCCGACATTCTGGATGAGGCCCGGATCGATTACTTGTTCACGCGGTATCAGCCGCAGGTGATTTTCCACGCGGCGGCACACAAGCATGTCTACATGATGGAGCGGCAGCCCGCTGAGGCGATCCGCAACAACGCCGTGGGTACGCGGACGCTCGCCCGGATCGCGGCCCAGCACGGGGTGGAAGCGTTTGTCTTCATCTCCACCGACAAGGCCATCAACCCCACCAGCCTCATGGGTGCCAGCAAGCGGTTGGCGGAGCTGCACCTGCAGGCGTTAGCTGGCCGGAACGGCCAGCGAGGGAATGAGGGAGTAGGGGAGAAAGGGAGTGGGGGGGGGAAGGAGAACGGGAATGAGGGAATGAGGGAAAAGGGGGAGGACGGAGGGCGGAACTCGGAACTCGGAACCCGAAACCCGGAACCTCGTACGGAGGGCGGAGGGCGGAGGAGCGCTCAAAGCGCGGTTATTGGATCAAAGTTATCGGTTAATGAGGGGACGACCGACGGCGGACGGCGCCCGCCTTTGCTGGGCTTCGGCGCGGCTCGTCCCGCGGCGGAGCCGCAGGCGAGGAGGGCGGACGACGGAACCGCGAACGTCCAACTCTCAACGCCGAACATACGACCCCCAAGTTCGGCATCCGAAACCCAGAACACAGAACTCAGAACTCAAAACCTCGATAGAAATTCGTCGCCTGCGGCGACGAAATTCTTGGCGGTGCGTTTCGGCAATGTACTCGGCTCGTCCGGCAGTGTGGTGCCGATTTTCAAGCGGCAGATCGAGCATGGCGGTCCTGTGACGGTGACCCATCCCGATGTAACCCGCTTTTTCATGACGATACCCGAAGCGGTGGGTCTCGTCCTGCAAGCCAGCGTCCTGGGCAAGGGCGGAGAAATCTTCGTGCTCGATATGGGGCAGCCCGTGAAAATTGTCGATCTGGCGCGGCAGATGATCGAGCTCAGCGGGTTCAAGGTGGGCGAGGACATCGAGATCAAATTCATCGGGTTGAAGCCGGGCGAAAAACTCTACGAGGAACTGCAACACCGCGACGAGCAGCACGAGCCGACCGAACATCCGTGCATCATGCGATTCGTCTGTCGGGTGGACGCGCAGGAAGCGAGCACGCGGGCCATCGCCGAGCTGGAATCGCGGCTGTATCAGATCAGCAGCAATGACATCAAGCGCGCCCTGCAGAAGATCGTGCCGGAATACACGCCGTTCTTTGAGTGAAAGGGAAAGTGAAAGTGAAAGTGAAAGTGAGAGGGAAAGTGAAAGGGAAAGTGAAAGGGAAAGGGACGGAGTGCGGCAGTGAACGGTGGCCCGTTGTCGAGTATCAGTTATCGGGTATCGGTTATTGGTTATTGGTTACTGGTTATTTGTTATTGGGAACTGACGACGGACGACAGACGGCGGACCGTCGGACGGTGATCCGTGGTCCCGTGGTCCTCGGACCGGTTATCGGTTATTGGTTACTGGTTATTGGGGAACTGACTGAAGGCGGGCCGCGGTCGGATACGCTGAGAACTTGAAAAGCTGAAAGCTGACACGCTGAAAGCGCAGGCTCTGAAGTCAGGATTTCCAAATTTCAGTGTTTCAGCTTTTGATTCTCGTGAACGCCATGGGGCGTAGCTACGGCCTGGTTCCGGGTTGCTGCGGGCCGATTATCCCTCATTTCCTTGTTCCCTCATCCCCCTCTCACTTTCCCTTTCACTTTCACCCATCCCTTGCGTGTGTTTCTTGAGCTAAAAGGTATTTCGTGGTCAGCAGCGATCGGGCTATTGCTTTGGGCCGTGGTGGCGCACGCCGAGCCGGCGCGGTGGTTCATGCCGGGGCCGCTGGGATACGAGCCCGGCAGCGCGCCCCCGCCACCGGCCAAGGACGCATTTTTGACCCGGGCGATGGACATCGGCGGCACGGAGGAGGAGAAGGCTTGGTCGGAAAAAAACCTCCTGACGCCATCGCTGGCGTTCTCGCACAACTTGGCGGCGATCGTGCGCAAGGAGGACTACGCCACGCATCCGGAGTGGTTTCCGCTGGTGGCCGGCCAAAGGTATCGACCGCCGGAGCAGATCGTGAACTGGAACCCCGATCTGGCCTCGGAGGCAGTGGTGCAGCGGGCCGCGCAAGCCGCGTGCGCCGCATTCCAAGCCGATCGCCAGCGCGAGTCATTTTCCCTCGGAATCAACGACGCGCTCATCTACGGCGAGTCGCCGGAAATGCTGCCCTGGATAACTCCGCCGCGCTATTTCCGCTCGCGCCCGAATTATTCGGATCTGGTGTTTCAATTTAACAACCGGGTCGCCGAGCAGGTGGATCGTTTGTTTCCGGATAGGTATCTCGGGGTGTTGGCGTACTACTGGTGCGAAGCGGTGCCGACGATCCGGGTCCATCCGCAGATCGTGCCGTTTTTGACGGCCGATCGATCCCAGGGATATGACCGCCAGTGGTGGCAGGAGGAGACGCGACTGGAAGTCGCCTGGGCGGCCAAAGGGACCAAACGGCTCGGGCTGTACGACTATCTCGATGGCGCCGGATTTCTGATTCCACGGCTGCATACGCGTCTGATCGCCGAGTACCTGCCCCGGGCGCGTATTTTGGGATTTACCGACTACTTTGGGGAATCCAGCCCGAACTGGGGGCTCGATGGGCCGCAGCAATGGTTAGTGGCACAGTTGATCGCGCATCCGGGCGCGTCGGCGGGAAATCTGCTCGACGAATACTATGCGCGGTTCTTTGGCGAGGCGGCCGCACCGATGCGGCAATTCTTCGAGCGGTGCGAAGACCTCTGGATGGCCCAACCGCCGCCCGCGGACTGGTTGAAACACTATCGGAGCGAAACCCAGGCCGTCCTGTTTCCCTCCAGCGAATGCGTCAAGCTGCGCGCGCTGCTGGAGCAGGCCCGGGGCCGGGCGAAGTCGGAGAAAGTGCGGCAACGGGTGGAGTTCGTGTCCGCGGCGTTCGGAGCGACTGAGCGGTTTGTGGCATTTTGCGAGGCAAAGACGGAGGTGAGCAGGATGAGTGAGGGAGTGAGGAAGGAAGGGAGTGAGGGAGTGAGGGAGAAAGGGAGGGAAAGTGAAAGGGAAAGTGAGAGGGGAAGAACGCGAGAACGCGAGGTGGGGGAAGAACACGAGAACGCGAGACAAGAGAGAGGACGCGAGACGCGGAACTCGGAACCCGGAACCCGGAACTCGGAACCTCGTACGGAGGGAGGACGGTGGACGGTGGACGGCGGAGGGCGGAGGGCGGTGGACGGCGGATCTGAAAATTCTGAAAAGCTGAAAGCTGACACGCTGAAAGGGCAGACTCTGGATTCAGGATTTCCAAATTTCAGCGTTTCAGCTTCTCAGCGTGTTCAGGATACGGACGGTGGGCAGAGGGCGGAGAGCGGAGAGCGGAAGACCGAGGGCGGACGTCGGACGTCAGTCGTCGGTCGTCAGGGATTGCTGACGGCGTTAGAAAGATACCTCCGCGCCAGAACGGAGTTCGTCGATTACCTGAAACGACTGGGGCAGACGCAACCGCTGGCGGTTAATAGCGGCAAACTCGACGATTTTCTCTGCATAGATCCGGCATACGATGCGGCGTTGACGGTGCTGGAATCGGGAACGGTTCTGACGCCGGGCCAGTCTCCAACGATCGGAGACGCGGCCGTGCAGGACGCGATTTCGCGGTGGCAGGTTGGTCTGGCGGATGCCTCGCGCGAGCGGTTGCGGTCGCCGTCGTTCGAAGGCGAAATAATGCACGGGTTGCGCATCGCTGGTTTGCAGTATCGCGCGGACATTACGGCCGGGTGGGACAGCCGGGTGGAACCGGCGGAGAATGCCGTGGCCGCGGTCATGGCAGCGGCGGCCCGCACGGGCAGCGGCGGCTTGCGGCTGGCCAATCACAAATATTCCAGCGCGTTTGCCTGGAGTCCCCTGCAACAGGCCCAAGGCTTTGAAGTGGCGGCGTACCTGCGCGGCCAGCTCTCATCGAGCGCGCGGGTGATGCTGATCATCACCTGGCTGGATGCATCGCAGCGAATGGTCGCCAGCCGGCGGGTGCGGTTCATACCAACCTCGACCACCGGATGGACGAGGCTCCGGATAGGGCAGTCCGGCCCGGCCAACGCCGCCTGGGTGGGCGTGGGCATCACGGTGGCCTACCAGCTCCCGGGCGATTGGGTGGATGTCGATGATGTCTCGCTAAGACCTTGGGGCGGTTGAACGGTAGACGGTGGACAGTCGAACGGTGGGCGGTGCGCTGAAAGCGCGGTGATGGGGTCTTGGTTAACGGTTATTGGTTATTTGTTATCGGGAAAGAGGGGGAACTGACGGCGGCCTCCGGCCCATAGGGCCTACGGCCCGGAGGGACGACAGAGGGCAGACGGCAGACGGCTGACGACGGAGGACGGAGGGTGGATGGCGGAGGGCGGATGACGGAGAGCTGAGTTACGGGATGAGGGTTATTGGTTATTGGGGCTGACGGCGGACGACGGAGGGCGGATGGCGGAGGGCGGAGGCGCGCTGACGCGCGGTTATTGGATATTGGTTAATGGTTATTGGGGCTGACGACGGACGACGGAGGGCGGACGGGCGGAACTCGGAACTCGGAACTCGGAACCCGGAACCTCGTACGGAGGGAGGGCGGAGGGCAGACGGCGGAGGGCGGAGGCGCGCTGACGCGCGGTTATTGGTTAATGGTTATTGGTTATTGGGGCTGACGACGGAGGACGGAGGGCGGAACTCGGAACTCGGAACTCGGAACCCGGAACCTCGTACGGAGGGAGGGCGGAGGGCGGGAGAACGCGAGACAGTGAAAGAACGCGAGAACGCGAGACGCTGAACTCGGAACCCGGAACTCGGAACCCGGAACCAGGTACGGTGGACAGTCTGACAGTCTGACAGCTTACATCTTGCCGCGGTGGATCGCGTTGACGCCGAATCCTTCCGCGATATGGAGGAGTTGGTTGCACTTGCGTCATTGCGTTCCTCCGGCAATCGCGTTGTGATCGCTCAAGATTTGGGTATTGGAACCGAAAGCAATAATATGGCTGACACAAATGACACGCACAACCGGCGCATCCTGGTAATCGACGACAACCAGACGATTCACGAAGATTTCCGGAAGATCCTCGACTCAAAAGAGAGTCTTGCCGCCACAGCGCTGACGAACGCTGAAGCTGTTCTGTTCAACGATGCCCCACCTGTCGCCCCCCATCCGGCCTTCCAAATCGATTCGGCGTACCAAGGGCAGGAAGGTCTGGCCATGATTCAAAAGGCGCTGAAGGAGAATCGCCCCTACGCCATGGCCTTTGTCGACGTGCGCATGCCGCCCGGGTGGGATGGCATCGAAACGATTTCCCGGATCTGGGCGGCGTATGCCGATTTGCAGGTGGTGGTCTGCACCGCCTACTCGGATTATACTTGGGGGGAGATGCTGGTGAAGCTCGGCCACTCCGACCGGCTGGTCATCCTGAAAAAACCGTTCGACCCTGTCGAGGTGATGCAACTCGCCCGGGCGTTGACGGAGAAATGGAATCTTTATCAACAGGCCAAGGGCAAGCTCGTCGAACTGGAGCGTCTGGTGCGGGAGCGGACGGCGGCGCTGGAGGTGACCAACACCGAGCTCGTCGCGGCCAATCAATGCCTCATCGCGGAATCCAATCGGACCAAGCAGCTGGCGACCGCCGCGCTCGTCGCCAATCGGAGCAAGAGCGAATTTCTGGCGCACATGAGCCATGAGATCCGCACGCCCATGAACGGCATCATCGGCATGGCGGACCTGTTGCTCGACACCGAGCTGACCGCGGAGCAGCGCGACCAGGCCGAAACCGTCCAACAAAGCGCCGCCGCGCTGCTCGGCATTCTCAACGACATTCTCGACTTCTCGAAGATCGAGGCGGGCAAGCTTTCCCTGGAGACGGTCGATTTTGACGTGCGGCAGACGGTCGCGCAGGTCGTGGAGTTACAGGCGATCTCCGCGCGCAACAAGGGTCTCGCGCTCCGGCACTCCGTCGGACCCGAGGTGCCGGCGGTGTTACGGGGCGATCCGCACCGCCTGCGCCAGCTGCTCCTGAACCTGGCCGGCAACGCCATCAAGTTCACCGCCCGGGGCGAGGTCGTCATCGAGCTTTCCAGCCAGAACGAAACGCGCGAGTCAGTCGAGCTGCATTGCGCCGTCCGCGACACGGGCATCGGCTTTTCCGAGGAATCCCGGCAAAGACTGTTTCAGCCGTTCATGCAAGCGGACAACTCGACGACCCGCCGGTTCGGCGGCACCGGCTTGGGCCTGGCCATCTGCCAACGGCTGATCGAATTGATGGGCGGGGAGATTGGCGTCACGAGTGTCGAGGGGCAGGGTTCCACCTTTTGGTTCCGCCTCCGCTTGGAGAAACCACTCACTCCGGACCGTGACCGTGCGAAATCTCCGGCCAAGGCTTCGACGAAAGCCAGTGCGGTCGCCGGCCAGAAGCTCCGCGTCCTTTTGGTGGAAGACAATGCGGTGAACCTGAAGCTGGCCAAAGCGCAATTGCGCAAGCTGGGCTGTGAGGTTGAGGTGGCCGGCAACGGCGCGGAGGCACTGGCCCGGTGGCAGCGTGGCGACCTGCCGGATTTGATCTTCATGGACTGCCATATGCCGGAGATGGACGGCTTCGAGGCCACCCGGAAGATTCGCGAGGACGAAAAGGCAAAGTCGCTCGCCCCCATCCGTATCATCGCGATGACCGCCAATGCCATGCAAGGCGACCGGGAAGGCTGTTTGGATGCCGGCATGGACGACTACATCGCCAAGCCGGTGGACATGAAAGAACTCACGGCACTGTTAAAACGGAATTTCCCCAACTGCTTTGTTTAGGAACCCGTGAGAGGGAAACGCGGAAATTTTGAAAAACTGACACGCTGAAATTCCAGACTCAGATTTCAGCGTTTCAGCTTTTCAGCGTTTTCCAGGGACGGACGACGGTGGACCGTCAGACAGTCCGACCGTCGGACCGTCTGACAGTCGGACAGCTTACATCTTGCCGCCGTAGATCGCGTTGGTGCCGAGTTCTTCCTCGATGCGGAGGAGCTGGTTGTACTTGGCCACGCGATCCGTGCGGCAGAGCGAACCGGTCTTGATCTGACCGGCGTTGGTCGCCACGGCGATGTCGGCAATGGTGGTGTCCTCGGTTTCACCCGAGCGGTGCGAAATGACGGCGGTGTAATTGGCGTCCTGGGCCATTTCCACGGCGTCGAGCGTCTCGGTGAGCGAGCCGATTTGGTTGACCTTGACGAGAATCGAATTGGCCGTGCCCGTGTCGATGCCGCGCTTGAGGAACTCGGTGTTGGTGACGAAGAGATCGTCGCCGACGAGCTGGATCTTGTCGCCGAGGGCGACGGTGAGTTTCTTCCAGGTTTCCCAATCGTTTTCGGCGCAGCCATCCTCGATCGAGACGATCGGGTATTTCGCCGTGAGCTGTCGGTAGACTTCGACCATCTCGTCGCCGGAGAGGCGTTGCCCGGTGGATTTCTTGAAGACGTATTGCTTGGCCTTAGGGTCGTAGAATTCGGAGGCGGCGGGATCGAGGGCGATGGCGATGTCCTGGCCAAACTTGAAGCCGGCGTTCTTCACCGCGAGGGCGATGGCGTCGAGCGCGGCGTTGGCCGACTCCAGTTTGGGGGCAAAACCGCCCTCATCGCCGACGGCGGTGGAGAGGCCCTTTTCTTTCAGCACCTTCTTCAGGGCATGGAAGACTTCGCAGCCGTAGCGCAGACCTTCGCGGAAGGTCGGGGCGCCGATGGGCATGATCATGAATTCCTGGAAATCGATCGGGGCATCGGAGTGGGCGCCGCCGTTCATGATGTTCATCATCGGCACGGGGAGGACCTTGGCGTTGGGTCCGCCGATGTATTTATAGAGGGGCACACCCAGCGCGCTGGCGGCGGCCTTGGCCGTGGCGAGCGAGACGCCGAGGATGGCGTTGGCGCCGAGCTTCGACTTGGTCTTGGTGCCGTCGAGCTGGATCATCAGGCGGTCGGCGCCGATTTGATCGCAGGCGTCGAAGCCCAGGAGCACGGGGGCGATGACGGTCTTGACGTTATTGACGGCGGCCTGGACGCCCTTGCCGCCGAAGCGTTTTTTGCCGTCGATGCCCTTGGGGAGCATCTTGGCGGGGGCGGCGGAGTCGCGGAGTTCGATGGCCTCGTGCTCGCCGGTGCTGGCGCCGGAGGGCACCGCGGCGCGCCCGAGGGCGCCGCAGGCGAGTTTGACGTCGACTTCGACGGTCGGATTGCCGCGGGAATCGATGATTTCGCGGGCAGTGATGGCGGTGATGGTGGTGTTCATGGAAAAGGCGTTGAAGGGAGCGGACAGAGACAGCGGGAAAGTGAACAGACCTCGGGGCGGCGGGGAAGCCGAAACTGGGAAAGTGAAAGGGAAAGTGAAGGGAGGGAGTGAGGGAGTAAGGGAGTGAGGGAGTGAGGGAGTGAGGGAATGAGGGGCGCGGAAGGCGGAGTTATTGGATCAAAGTTATCGGTTAATGAGGGGACGGAGGGCGGACGGCAGACGACGGACGGCGGAACTCGGAACTCGGAACTCGGAACCCGAAACCCGGAACCTCGTACGGAGGACCGGCGGACAACTTCGAACGTCTGCACACGCTCGCCGCGGCGCTAACGACAGCCTGAAGTCACCCGCTGCACCGGAGTCGGAAAACAAAAACCGCTCCAGATGGCAGATTGTCGGGCTTGCCAATGAATATTGCGTCTCCTTGCAAGATTTTCATTGCGATGGAGATTTCGTAGGTCAGCGAGCTTGCTCGCGCTCTGACAAACCGCGCGAGCAAGCTCGCTGCCTACAGTTGATAGGAACGCCCTTAAGCAGCGCTTCGCACTGCGTAGACCGGGTAATCCCTTCGATTTTCCGCCGCAGCGCGGCGGATTAAGGAGTTTGTCGGGCGGTGCGGCTTGTTTTGCGGCGGAAACCACGAGTTAGCTCCGCACTTTGAGCCAAAGTCCACCAAACTCCTCGACAAACTCCTAGCGCTGGAATTCGAACGAAGCTTTTTCTGCGTTGCCCTGGACGGGAAGCGTACTGCGGTAGATGCGCTGATCTTGCGGCAAAGCCGGCTGCGTTTGGAAAACGAGATTTTCCAGGGCAAGATTCTGCACGGGCGTAAGGCGGATTTGATGAATCCAATCCAGAGTAGCCCGATTGGTGGCGAGCAAGGCCGCCGCGTTCGGCGTCATCTCCGGGGTGGCGAGCGAGCGCGCCACGAACACCGGCGTGAATTCGCGCCGCGTCATCGGGGCTCCCGCCGGGACATACGTCTCTGGAGCAACCGCCGCCGGCTGCGCTGCGACGGGCTGGACCGGCACGGCGACGTTTTGAGTCAGCTGCGTGCTGCCGCCCGGCCGGGTCTGGTCGACCGCCGATCGGCGCACGAAGACAAAAGCCACACAAGCGGCGGCGACGAGGCCGGCCGCATAAACCCAGCGCGCCGAGCGATGCGGAGAGAGCGTGGGAAAGGCGACGACCTTCTCGTCGGCGGCGCGCGCCGCCTCCGCGAGCTTGCTGCCGGCGGGCACGTTTTCGGAGCGGAAGCTTGCGAAGAGCACCGCGCTCGCCCGGTGCATGCGGCAATACTGCAGATAGACGCGGCGCCGCGCCGGGTCGCGCTGGATCTCCTTTTCGAGCAGATCCGCCTCCGACGGGCTGATCTCCTGGTCGATGTAGAGGTTGAGCAATTCGACGAATTTAGATTCTTTCATTGGAAGTCCTCCCCGAGTCTGGCGCGCAGGCTTTCCCGGGCGCGAGCGATGCGGCTTTTCACGGTGCCTACGGAGATGCCGAGGATTACGGCGATCTCCTCGTACGAGAGATTTTTCACGTTGCGCAGGATCAGAATTTCCCGGTGTTTCGGGCTGAGCTTCTCCATGCTTTCGCCGATGCGGCTGACGAATTCCTGCGTGACGGTCGCGTCGCCGGGCGTCTCGAGCTCGGCCGGGATGAGCTCGGCGAGCGTGGTCTCGTTGTCGGCGCTGACCGGCTGGTCGAACGAAACCGTGTGATCGCGCTTGCGGCGCCACCAGTA
>Ga0182021_10009436_pt1 | contig 11571 bp, 8 predicted proteins | sample 612E3MmetaG_FD_120493 | JGI IMG/M metagenome (GOLD analysis project Ga0182021, IMG submission 120493) | Permafrost microbial communities from Stordalen Mire, Sweden - 612E3M metaG (Illumina Assembly) | ecosystem: Environmental > Terrestrial > Soil > Wetlands > Permafrost | place: Sweden...
CTGATCGAGCAGGAGATGAACGGCATCGAACACCTGCTCTACATGGAAGCCTCGTCGGAACTGGGCACTGCCACGCTGACCTTGACCTTCGAGCCCGGTACCAACATCGACATTTCATCCGTCGAGGCCCAGAACCGCTACAAACGCGTCGAAGCCCGTTTGCCCGAGGATGTCCGCCGGCTGGGCGTTCCCGTCACCAAGCCGCAGCGCAACTACTTGCTGTTCACCATGTTCTATTCGCCGGACAAGAGCTTCGATAATGTGGCCCTGGGCAGTTTCGCCGCCGCCAACGTTCTCGACCAGGTCCGGCGCGTCAAGGGCGTCGGCGAGGCCATCCTGTTCGGCACCGAGTATTCCATGCGCATTTGGCTGAAGCCTGACCGGCTCAACGCCTACAACCTGGCGCCGAGCGATGTCGCCGCCGCCCTGCGCGCCCAGAACGTTCAACTGGCCACCGGCGAAATGGGTCAGGCGCCGGCCGCTGCCGGCCAGCAGTTCAATGCCATCATTGTCACCAAAGGTCGGCTGGAAAACGCGGAACAATTCGGCAATGTCATCGTCCGCGCCCGCCCCGACGGATCCACGGTGCGAGTCAGGGACGTGGCCCGCGTCGAACTCGGCGCCCAGGACTACAACATCTTCGCCCGCCTTGACGGGCAACCGGCCGCGGCCATCGCCGTACGGGTCTCACCCGACGGCAACGCCCTGGAAGTTGCCAACGCGGTCAAGGCAAAAGTGACGGAACTGTCCCAGTATTTCCCGAAAGGTGTCGCCTGGACCGTGCCCTACGACGCTTCGCGCTTCGTCGACATTTCAATCACAGAAGTGCTGTACACCCTGCTCGAGGCGATGGTTCTGGTTTTCTTGGTCATGTACCTGTTCCTCGAAAACTTCCGCGCCACGCTGATTCCCGCCATCGTTGTCCCGGTGGCCCTGATGGGGGCACTCGCCGGTCTTTACCTCCTCGGCTACTCCATCAATGTGCTGACCATGTTCGCCATGGTGCTGGCCATCGGTATCGTGGTGGACGACGCCATTGTCGTGGTCGAGAACGTCGAACGGATCATGACTGAAGAGGGCCTGCCACCGCGCGAAGCGACGCGCAAGGCCATGGGACAGATCTTCGCCGCCATCATCGGCATCACCCTGGTGCTGATTGCCGTATTCCTGCCCATGACCTTCTTCGGCGGCTCAGTGGGCGCGATCTATCGGCAGTTCTCCGTCACCCTGGTGCTGACCATGGCCTTCTCGGCGCTGATGGCCCTGACCCTGACGCCGGCCATGTGCGCCACCATCCTCAAGCATGAGCCGGGCAAGGAGCTGATGCCGAGTACGGGGTTCTTCGGCTGGTTCAACCGGCAATTTCGTCGTACCGCCACCGGCTACCATTCCGCTGTCACGCGCATTCTCAAGCGGACCGGGCGCTGGCTGCTGGTCTATGCCGCCATCATCGTGGCGGTCGCTGTCCTGCTCTATAACCTGCCGGGCAGCTTCCTGCCGGAGGAGGACCAGGGTTACTTCATCAACGTTGTTCAGTTGCCGCCCGGCGCCACTCAGGAGCGCACGCTCGAAGTCGTCAAGCAGCTTGAGGCGTACTACCTGAAACAGCCGGAGGTGGACCACGTCATCGGTGTCGTCGGCTTTTCCTTCTTCGGCCGCGGCCAGAATGCCGCCCTGGCCTTCGTCCGCCTCAAGGACTGGGACGAGCGCAAGGATGCCAACAGTCTGGCCGGGCCCGTCATCCGTCGGGCCAATATGGGCTTTTTTCAGATCAAACAGGCTTTCATGTTCGCCACCAACGTGCCGCCCATTCCCGAATTGGGCGCCATCGGCGGCTTCGACTTTCGCCTCCAGGACCGTTCCGGGATTGGCCGCGACAAGCTGATGGAAGCACGCAACATGGCACTCGGCCTCGCCGCCAAGAATCCGGCCCTGGCCGGCGTCAGACCGGAAGGTCAAGAGCCCGGACCGCAGCTGATGCTGGACATCGATCAGGCGAAGGCCCAGGCCTTGTCCATCGACATGGCCAGTCTCAACGACACACTGCAATCGGCCCTCGGCGTTTCCTACATCAACGACTTCGTCCGTCAGGGACGCATCCTGCGCGTGCAAATGCAGGCTGAGGCCAACCTGCGCTCCCGGCCTGAGGATATTCTGCAACTACCGGTAAAGAATTCGCGCGGCGAAATGGTGCCACTGGCTGAAATCGCCACGTCCCGCTGGGTGGTTGGCTTGCCTAAACTTGACCGCTATAACGGCAATCCATCGTTCAAGCTATCCGGCGGTCCGGCTCCCGGCAAGAGTACCGGCGAAGCCATGAGAGCCATGGAAAATATCGCCGCCCAACTGCCGCCCGGCCTGGGTTTCGAGTGGTCGGGCACTTCCTTCGAAGAGCGTCTCTCCGGAGCCCAGGCACCCTTCCTTTTCGGCCTCTCGCTGGTGGTGGTCTTCCTCGCCCTCGCCGCCCTCTACGAGAGCTGGTCGATCCCGTTGGCCGTGATTCTGGTCGTGCCGCTCGGCATCCTTGGCGCCCTGCTGGCCGTGACAGTGCGCGGACTTCCCGACGACGTCTTCTTCAAGGTCGGCCTGATCGCCATCATCGGTCTGTCATCCAAGAACGCGATCCTGATCATCGAGTTCGCCAAGACCCTGCACGAGGACGGCATGGAACTTGTGGCAGCGACACTGGAAGCCTGCCGACTGCGCTTTCGACCGATTCTGATGACTTCGTTTGCCTTTATCCTCGGCGTTCTGCCCCTCGCCATTTCGACCGGCGCCGGCGCCCAGAGTCGCCACGCGATCGGCACCGGCGTCATGGGCGGCATGATTGGCGCGACGGCCCTGGCAGTATTCCTGGTGCCGGTATTCTTTGTCGTTGTCTCCCGTCTTCTGCCCGGACATAAGCGTCGGCACCAAGAGTCATCTGGGGATCAAGATCATGCGTAAGCGAATCGTTCCAGCCATTCTGAGCCTCACCGTTGCCGCAACATTCGCCGGCTGCAGTCTTGCTCCGGACTACGTGCGTCCCGCCCCGCCGGTAGCCGCGCAATGGCCGGGCGGCGCCCAACCGGAAGGCACCCGTCATGCCGGCGAACTCGATATGGAGAGCTTCTATCCCGATCCACGCCTGCGGGCACTGATCGGCATCGCGCTCACCAACAACCGCGATTTGCGCATCAGTACCGCCCGCGTCACCGAGGCGCAAGCACTTTACGGTATCCAGCGCGCCGACCGATTGCCCACCGTCGGCCTCGGCGTCGACCGCAGCGCGGCATTGACGCCGGCGGACCTCTCGATGACCGGCCGACCGCTGTCCAGCCAGCGCTTCGACGTCAACCTCGGCATAGCGGCCTTTGAACTGGATTTCTGGGGCCGGGTCAAGAACCTGTCGGCGGCTGCCCTGGCCAGCTATCTTGCGACGGAGGATGCGCGCAGTGCCTTTCGCCTGTCGTTGATCTCCGACGTCGCCGACGCCTACCTGAGTACACAGGAACTGGACGAACGGGCGGCCCTGGCGCGCGACACGGTGACGACGCGTCAGGAATTTCGCGACCTGGTCGCTCGGCGACGCGAAGTCGGCATCGCCAGCGATCTCGACTACCTGACGGCCGAAGGCAGCTTGCAGTCTGCGCGGGCCGAACTGGCCAGCCTTGAGCGCCAACGTAGTGCAAGTGACAATTACCTGCGCCTGCTGGTGGGGGGGGCACCGACCGACCTGCCACCGGGACGGCGTTTGAGCGAACAGGGCATCGTCCCCGACCTCGCGGCCGACCTGCCGGCAGATGTGCTGTTGCGGCGCCCCGACATCAGCGCGGCCGAACGGCAACTGATCGCCGCCAATGCCAATATCGGTGCCGCCCGCGCTGCCTTCTTCCCGCGCATAACTCTCACTGGAGTCTTCGGCTCCAGCAGCGCCGCCCTGTCCGGGCTGTTCAAGTCGGGCAGCGAGGCCTGGTCCTTCCAACCAGCCTTGAGTCTGCCGCTCTTCGACTTCGGCCGCACCAGTGCCAACGTCGACCTCGCGCAAGCGCGTAAGGTGATCGCCGTTGCCCAATATGAGAAGGCCATTCAGCAGGCGTTTCGCGAAATCGCCGACCTGCTGGTGGCGCGCGATAAGCTCAAAGCGCAACTCGATAGCCAGGAAGCAGCCGAGCGGGCGCAGAACGAGCGCCTACGCCTGACCGATGCCCGTTACAAGGGCGGTGTCGCCAGCTATCTTGAACTGCTGGACGCCCAACGCGACTCCTTCACCGCTCAACAGGCCACGGTACAAGTGCGCCGCCAACTCCTGTCGGCTTACAACCAACTCTACAAAGCCCTCGGCGGCGGACCGGAAACGGCAGCAGTCGCTAGCGCCAACCAATAGACGGCCGCCTCGAGCCGACATGCCCTACACCCAGCGGGTCATTCATTGGCGACCCGAATGACCAACTTGCCGAAGTTCTTGCCCTCGAGCAGTCCGATGAATGCCTGCGGCGCATTCTCGAGTCCATCGACGATGTCTTCGCGGAACCTGATCCTGCCTTCTTCAACCCAGGCGCCCATCTGGTCGCTGAACTCGCCAAAGCGAGGACCGTAGTCGTCGAAAATGATGAAGCCCTGCATCTTGATGCGCTTCTTGAGCAGGGTGCCAACCAATAGCCCCAGACGATCGGGACCGGGTGGCAGGCTGGTATCGTTGTAGTGGGCGATCATGCCGCACAACGGGACACGGGCCTTGGCATTCAGGAGCGGCAGCACGGCAGCGAAGATCGCACCGCCAACGCTCTCGAAGTAAACGTCGATGCCTCGTGGGCAAGCGGCCGCCAATTGCCCGGGCATGTCCGCACTATGGTGGTCGATGCAGGCATCGAAGCCCAGCTCCTCCACGACGAAGCGGCACTTCTCGGCGCCGCCGGCGATACCGACAGCGCGGCAATCCTTGAGCTTGGCGATCTGGCCGACGACGGAGCCAACCGCCCCGCTCGCCGCGGCCACGACCACGGTTTCGCCCGCTTTCGGTTGGCCAATGTCGAGCAGGCCCATGTAAGCGGTGAAGCCAGGCATGCCAAGAACACCCAGGGCCAGCGAAGGCTGCTTCATTTGGCCGTCGAGCCTGGTCAAACCGGTGCCGTCGGAGAGCGCATAGTCCTGCCAGCCGCTATAACCAACCACCAGATCGCCCGTCTGGTAGTCCGGGTGACGGGAGGCGTCAACGCGCGAGACAGTGCCGCCGACCATCACCTCGCCAACGGCTACAGGTGGTGCGTACGACGGCGCATCGCTCATGCGGCCGCGCATGTAAGGGTCTAACGAAAGGTAGATGGTGCGCAACAGCACCTGGCCGGCCGACAGAGCCGGAACACCGAGTGGCTCAAGGCGAAAATTTTCGGCAACCGGAGCGCCGACAGGACGGGAATTGAGAACGATCCTACGGTTGGCAATTTGACCTTGAGCCATCATATTCACCTCATCGGGTTTGGCACTCGCCGGACGTCACTTGAATGCCTTGATCAAAGCTTCGAACTCGGTACGAACTGATTTGTCGTGTGGCGTTACCGGCGGAATCTTGCGATCGATGCCAAGCAGCCCATAGACGGCCGTCTGGGCAGCCCGTACGGAGTACTCGACGGTAAAGACGACATCGTCCGGAATTTCAACAAACTGGCTGACGAAGGCGAGATTCCGGGAGCCGGGCGGTACCGGCAGTGGTCGATCGCCGGGCAGGCGGGGCATGAACATGCTGGTGATGTAGGGCATGCGACAAGGGATGCAGTTGGCCGATTCCATGATCTCCAGATCGAAGCGCAGGTGGCCGCAGAGTTCCTGCAGTATCTCGGCGCCGTTGCATTCGGCCATCGGCTTGGCGACGAAATCGCCGACCCGGTCTGGAAACAACGCATAGCCCCAGAACACCTGCACGTCGGCAGGTTGATTGACGAAGTGCGGTTGATGCGCCAGCACGATGGACACCAGCCAATTCGAATCCTTGAATGTCACCAATCCGCCGGTACCCGCCTCGTTACCGCTGAACCGATCCATCTCGTCGAAGAATGCAGGATTCTTCAGGGTGACGGTAAACGACTCCCAGCACGACTGCGCAATGCAGTCGTTGAAGGCAGATGGATTGCCAAACTGCGGCCGGCCCTGGGCCAGTTTCTCCCACAGAACCCAGTCAACACTGTCCGCCTTGGTCAACTTTCTCGGCGCGCTGGTCATCGAACCGAGGCTGGAGGCATCCGTCATGGAGCCGTTCTGCACGAAGACCAGATCGCCATCATTGACAGCGATCACTTCACTCTTGCCTTGGCGCAGACATTGGATGCCGGTGACAGTGAACTTGCCATCGTCGCTCTTGCAGTCCAGGTCGGTCACCTTGCAATCCATGAGCAAATGCACACCCTGTGCTTCAAGCCAGGTCCGCAAGGGCAAGACGAGGGAGTCGTACTGGTTGTAGATGGTCCGCTTGACGCCGGCCAGCGTTTCGATACGCGAGAACTCGAGCATGAAGCGGTGCAGGTAGCGCTTGAATTCAACCGCACTGTGCCATGGCTGGAAGGCAAACGTGGTGGACCACATATACCAGAATTCGGTCTCAAAGAACCGTGGGGACAGCCAGTCGGTAATGCGGCTGGCGGCCAGGGTGGCTTCGTCGGCCTGGCTAAGTTTGAGCAATTCGAGGCGATCGTCCATGGAGAAACCCATCGAAGTCACCGGCACCTTCGCACGCCGCCGATCGACAAGCCTGGCCATCGAATGGGACTTGTACTTCTCATTGAAGTCCATGGTCTCTTCGAATACCGTCTTGCTCCCGTCGTTCAGCGAGGGAATCGATTTGTAGAGATCCCACGTGCATTCGTAGTTGTCGGTGGTCAGCATGCGTCCGCCGCGCAATGAGTAGCCGCCCGACGAATCCTGGGCACCGTCCAGGCTGCCGCCCATGACGGGTGACGCTTCGAGGATCGAGATGTTCCCACCAGGCAGATTGCCGTCGCGGATCATGAAAGCGGCGGCGGCCAGCGAGCCAATGCCACCGCCGACGAGGTAGGCCTTAGATTTCGTGTTCATGTTGTTTGCTTCCTATAACGAACGCTTCTGCGCGACCTCGTCGCCTGCTGCTGATGGCTGTTCTCCGGCAAGCGTTCAATGGCGATTCGGCAGCATTCGCACCAGCGTGTTGTCCCGCTTGACATAGTGATGAAACAAGGCAGCGGCCGCGTGCAAGCCGATCAGGAAATAGCCCACCGTGCCACCGGTCTCGTGAATCTCCTTGATCGACTCCGCCAAGGTCTTGTTCTCGGCGATGAGCGCCGGCAGGTGCAGGCCGAAGAACGGTATCGGTTTTCCCTCTGCACTGAGAAGCAGCCATCCCGCCAACGGCATGCCGATCATCAGCGCATAGAGTGCCACATGCATTGCCTTGCCCAGTATCTTCTCCCAGACCAGTGGGTCCGGCTGGATGCGTGGCGCAGGATCGGTCATATGCGCCACCAGCCGAATCCAGACCAGAACGAAGACAGACAAACCCAGCATGAAGTGCCAGGTCTTCAGTGCCGCGCGCGTGTCACTGCCCTTTGGGAATAGGTCGGAAAGTTCCATGCATGCATACACTGCCACCAACAGCAGCAGCATTCCCCAATGAAGTCCGATCGACACCGGGCCGTAGCGGCTTGTGCTGTTGCGCCAGCTCATGGCTGGACGCTCTGGAATCAACTTCGGCTGCACGTCTGCATCGGTCGTCATGATTGGATTCCAGGTTGGTTCAAGAGCAGCAACCATGCGCGCAAGGTCCGAACAAATCGGTGCGCTGGCGCGCATAGGCGGGGTCTCTCCGCCCGCGCCGGCAGCAAGCTGTGATGTCCTTGTCACCTTGCTCTGTTCGGCAGCGTACAGATCAGACGGCCATTTCGGCGTAAATGTTGTTACTACGCCCAGGAGAAACGGATCATGAAAGCCACCTTCATTATCGGCATCGCGTTGCTTGTCTTCGGCGCAGCCGTGCTCGCATATGACCACTTCAGCTACACGACGACGGAAACGGTTCTCCAGGTCGGGCCAGTCAAGGCGACGGCCGAACGTTCGCACGATGTCGCCTTGCCGCCGATCCTCGGCTGGGTTCTGATCGGCGGCGGCGTCGCCGTACTCGCCTTTGCCGCGCTGTCCAAGAAGAACTGAATCAACCAGGCGCCGACATGCCTGTGGTACTCGGCCTGGCTCGGCGCCAGCGACAAACCCATTGAAGGAGCAAGATCATGACCGCACGCCAAGACTATCAAGAACTCATGGAAAAGCGCTTGAACGACTGGAAGGCCAAGACCGAACAATTCAAGGTCGGCGCGGGGCAAATGGAGGCGGAGGCCAAGGCCCAGTACGGCAAGGCGCTGGCGTTGCTGCATGCCAAGCAGGAAGAAGCGTGGCAGCACTTCGAGAAGATGAAGGCCGCCAGTGAGAGCAATTGGCAGCAGTTCCAGACCAATATGGACAAGGCCGGCGCAGACCTGAAGGCGGCCGCCGAACACATGACCGAGCAATTCAGGAAGTGAGTGTGCCGTTTTCCGGGAGCAGCCTGATCAAGGTGCTCCGTGGTCAGACCAGCACGGACTGCACCGGTCGGCGCATGGAGAAGGGCAGTGTCGGCCCACGGCCGAATCGCACCACCAGATCCGGTCGCAGCTCGCCCAGGCCTATTGCTGCGGCGAACTGCGGTCGGACAGAGGCAACCTCGACCGGTTGATTCAGAAGCGCATTGCGGATGCCCAGCACAGTCGCCTGCAACGCGAACCGTTCATAGCAGCGTCCGGTTTCCAGCCAATGTGCCTTGTCGCTCACTTCGGACACGAATACGGCAATTCCGGCGGAGTTGCGGATTTGCCGCGCATAGCGTTCGTTCTCCGACTTGGGCGTGAAGAACAGTCCCATCATCCGGCTGCCGAACCAGCGCGGCATCACGGGATTGCCTGACGCACCGGTGAACAGGCCATCGCCGGTTCGGATGGCTTCGTCACTGCTGAAGCGAATCCACATCTTCAGCTCCTCGATGAATGCCGGATCGTTCATTTGCGCCGTGTTGCCGGACACCACGTACTCCAGCACCGTCTCCATCGCCGATCGCTCCGTCAGCAGCAGGAGGCGCACGCCATTGCCGCTGCCGGCTTGTTCGAGCAAGCGTAGTTCCTCGGTGGACAACGGCTTGCCATCGTAGTCGCCACGGGTGCACTGCCGCTCGACAATTGCCTGGAACAAAGGCGAAGCGACCGCCCTGGTCGCTTCCAGCGTCACCGCCACCGAGCCCGAACCGGCGGCATCGAAGTTCGCGCTGGCCTGTAGTCCGTTGGCCAAAGCGGCGTGCGCGAGGTTTTCGGTTGCGCACCCCAGCGAAACAAACATGTGATGGTCGTCAGGATCGACCACCGGACACCGTCGCGAGAGGTCGGGTTTGATCGTGATCAATTGCCCCTGCATGCGAAACGTCCAGCACTGCGTGTTGTGGCTTGACGGCGCCAGCGTTGCATGGCGCACCAGTTCGCGCATCAGCATCGCCCGGTCGCCGGTGTTCGGCGCGTCAGGACGACGGAGGTCGCGAGCGACTTCACCGGTGCTTGCACCGGACGAGCACGCCACCAGCGTCGGTGTCGCGACCGCCAACGTGCTGGCGGCCAATATGAATTGTCGGCGTTGCAAGATTGAGTACCTCAGGTTATGAATACGGTCTCACGGCGAGAACTCGTAGGTCAGCGCGGTGACGGTACCGCGGAAGTACGGCTTGCGCCCTTCGGGCCGCAGCCATGCCACCTCGCCAGTGAATGGCACGGTCACTCCATCGCGTGTCTGGTAGTTGGTGAAGTTGCCTTCCCACGGGGCCATGACCATTTTCTCGCCAACGATGCCGCCCCTTGCCTCGGCGCGGAACGAGTCGATCAGGCCGGCATCGTTGAATCTGAACAACAGGGTCAGCGTCAGCGGGCCGTCAACGATGGTGGCGTTTGCCGACCGGTCGTCAATCGCCTCCCAGCGGACCCCCTGGCTGGGCAGCAACGCGGTCGGGTACCAGGCCGCCTCAGCAAAGAAGCGCATGAATTCGCCGCGGGCAATCTCACCGCCACCACTGACCTCGGCCACGGTGAACAAGCCCAGGAGCGCGGCATGCAGCAGGCCCCTGCCCGCGATGTAGCTGTCGACCACGCGCACGCTCAAGCCCGGCAGCATCGACACTTTGGCGTCCCATAGAAAGCCCGGGCGGTGGGTGACGACCCGTTGCCGCGACGTGAACGGCTTCCATTGGTCGCCCGTCGCGGACATGTTGAAAGTCCCAGCCAGTTCGAGAGTGGCGGCGGCAATGACTGGCTGGCCGTCTTTCAGCACGGTGCGAAAGTAACGCTGGACTGGCGCTGGCAGGCCTTCGAGTTCACGCGTGTCGTAGCGTGTGCTGGTCGCTTGTATTCGAGCGTCTTCCAGATTGATCAGGAGCCTGCGCGTCGACTCCGCCCAGCGCGCGGCACCGTATGCACACAAGCCGATAGCGACAGCGGCGATTGCGCCCAGCGCGAAGCCAATCCATATCAACACTGTCATTTCTCCTCCGGCACTTGGCATGTCACCTGCGCAGACCACCACCGATTGAATCGGTCAATTGCTCTGCCTACTTCTCCCTCTTCTTGCCAAGCAGACGTTCGGCCCAGCCGCCGACTTTCGCACCGACGGAAGTGCCGAAGCCCGGGCCAAGAATGGCCGTGCCGACCGCGGCGCCGGCCATGGTTCCGCCCGTTGGATAGAGCAGTGGCGCGTCGAGCGTTCCAGAAACATTGAGCGGTATGCCGGCGCTGCTGCCCAAGGCTTTGATCTGAACGTTGACCCGTCCGGACAGTTCCTTCGTCGGCGAGACGTCGACATTGCCGTCGGCGGCCAGGGCGCCCGAGGCGATCTTGAGTTGCGTGAAACGGTAAGCTCCGTGCTCCATGATCAACTGCCCGGATAACTGGTCGAAACGGGTTGTTCCGCCCGTCGCCCCCTGCTTGATCAGACTGGTCGCCGCCTTCTGGATGTCGACGCCATGGATGATGCCGTCCTGAACCTGAAAAGGCATTTCCAGACGCAACGCACTGACCAGCTGCGCCGCGGCTGGCGCCGACGCGGACAGCACCGCCCTACCACTGAGCATGCCGCTGACCTGGGTTGTCGGCGACAGTAGGGAAGCGACTTTCTGTGTCTCCACGTGGTTGATGTCGAGATTGGCCTGTGCCTGCATGCCGTCGTGCCAGTTGAGCGCCGCCTTGCCGTCGGCCGTGCCGCCGTAGAGCTTGGCGCCCACCTGGCTGAGGGCGACATCGTCGCGCGTTGCCGTGCCCTTGATGGTCAGTTCGTCGAAGCTTATCGGCAGTCCAAACGGCAAGGTCCACGCTTTGGCACTCGCATCGATCAGATAGTTCGATTGATCGGGCTTGATGAACGCCTTGAACGTGCCGTCCTGCATGGTCAGCGAGGATTCCGCAGCTTCGCCGTTGGCGTCGAGACCGACACGGGCGTCGAACGGTCCGAAGCGGCCATTGCCGAAGACAATCACGGCGCCGCTGAGCAGAATGCTCTCGACCCGGA
>Ga0182021_10009437_pt1 | contig 11570 bp, 6 predicted proteins | sample 612E3MmetaG_FD_120493 | JGI IMG/M metagenome (GOLD analysis project Ga0182021, IMG submission 120493) | Permafrost microbial communities from Stordalen Mire, Sweden - 612E3M metaG (Illumina Assembly) | ecosystem: Environmental > Terrestrial > Soil > Wetlands > Permafrost | place: Sweden...
GTGTCACATAAAATGCAACGGTCGCCGCCGACACCCACATGCTCACGTTCCAGTCCCACCCGAGGAACGTCCGGAGGACGAGCGCCATGGCATACAGGTTGATGCCCGAGACCAGGAGGGTCATGATACCGAAGGCGACGCCGTTCAACACGCGTGTCTTCTCATCGAACCTGAGCTTCAGATAGCCCGGGACGGAATGGATCTTGCTGCTGTAGTAGAAGGGCATCATGTAGAGCCCGAGAAAAAGCATCGCAGGGATGGCGCCTATCCAGTAGAAATGGGCGACGTACATGCCGTACTTGTATGTGTTCCCGGTCATCCCCAGGAGCTCGAGCGCCCCCAGGTTCGCGGAGAGAAACGCGATCCCCGCCACCCAGGCGCTGTTCTTCCTTCCCGCCAGAAAGTAGTCCTCCTGGCTTTTTGTAAACCGTTTAAGGTAATAGCCGAGCCCGAGGATGAACCCGAAGTAAATCGCCAGGATCAGCCAGTCAACAATGCTCAGGTTAAACGTCGCCATGCCTCTTCCTCATTGTTGTGTTTGGAAAGAATGTGAATCTTCTCGCTGCTCACTTCCCGATGATCAATGATCGACTGTCATCGACGACGCCGCAGCATCGACGGAGGAACCGGCTGCAATTCGATCCCCGGCCCGCTGACCTGCATATCCATCCAGGGTGCGGGTCCCGCCGCAGCGACGCTCACGGAGATCGCGTGCGCGCCGACGGAAAGATGAAACAGCCCGGACGGGATGTCCCACCAGTTCTCTCCCCGGTTCGTGACGGCGGGCGAACCGTCGACGCTGAGCGTCACCGGATCACCCTGCGCGATCGTGAAGAGGTAGTCCCCTTCCTCCTTCACGGTGAAATACGAATCGAGGCGGACAGTCACACTGTCGTGACCCAGGGGGAGTCCGTCAAGAGACATGCGGTATGAAATCCCTCTCACAGTATCCGCACGGGAGCCGGCGGAGATTCGGCGCGGCAGGATTGTGAATGCCAGGCCGTTCTCCTCCGGATCGAGGACGCTGTATATGCCGCGGGGGACCGGACTCGACCCTCCCGCAGGGAGGAACGTCCGCGCCTTGAGCGTCGCGGATGCGCGGAGATGAAGGGGCCCTGATACCAGGGGCGATCCCTCCGTCGGGTCGGCCCCGTCCGTCGTGTACCTGACGACGGACCCGGGGACCTGGCTCTCGATCGTTACCGTCGTGTCATGGAACAGGACCGGGTAGCCCTCGAATCCCGAAGGGGGCGGAATGCGGACGTTGACCCCCCGCTCGACGAGCCTCGCGTACTGGCCGGCCATGCGCGATGAAAAATCCCCGAAGTTCCTCTTTTCCCGCGGGGACCATACGACCTCGCTCATTGCGCAGGCGCGGGGGAACGACATGTACTCTGCTTTCCTCGGACCCGGGATGGACTCCGTCCAGACGTTCCCCTGTGCACCGAGTATATGGCGGGCCTGAGCCTCCGTGAGCCCCGGCGGCACCGGCTCGTAAGAATAAACGCGGTCGAGCGGAAGATAGCTGCCGACGGGTTCAGGCTCCCCGGTGAGCCCCTGGCAATAGTCAAAATAACAGTTGGATGTCGGCGTCATGACGACGTCGTGCCCGGAGGTTGCGGCCGCGATTCCCCCTTCGACGCCCCGCCATGACATCACGGTCGCGTTCGGCGGGAGCCCTCCTTCGAGTATCTCATCCCAGCCGACGAGCCGTTTTCCGCGCGCGTTGAGGAATTTCTCGATCCGCCGTATGAAATAGCTCTGAAGCTCGTGTTCGCCGGCAAGCCCCTCCGCTTTGATCCTCGCCTGGCACCGCGGACACACCTTCCACCGCGTCTTGGGGCATTCGTCTCCCCCGATATGGATATACCGGCCGGGAAAGAGCTCCATTACTTCTGTCAACACGTCCTCGAGGAATTCGAACGTCTTTTCGTTTCCGGCGCAGTACACGTCGTCGAAGACACGCCACTTCGTCTGTACATCGAAAGGGCCCCCCGTGCATGAGAGTTCGGGATACGCTGCCAGCGCCGCCGTCGAATGTCCGGGCATTTCGATTTCCGGGACAACGGTGACAAACCGCTCCCGCGCATACCCGACGACTTCCCGGACGTCGTCCTGCGTATAGAATCCGCCGTGCGGCTGTCCGTCACCCAGCGTCTCCTTTCGCCACGAGCCGACGGTCGTCAGGCGGGGGTATTTTTTGATCTCGATGCGCCACCCCTGGTCTTCCGTGAGGTGCCAGTGGAACACGTTGAACTTGTAGTGAGAGATCAGATCGATGTATTCCTCGACGAACTTCTTGCCGAAGAAATGCCTCCCCACATCCAGGTGCATGCCGCGCCAGGGAAACCGGGGGGCGTCCTCAATGCGGACGCAGGAAACCTCCCATGCAACGCCGTAGACGGGAGAGCCGTGCCCGAATTCCGGAGGGAGGAGCTGGAAGAGCGTCTGGAGAGCGTAGAACGCTCCGGCGGCGTCCCCGGCCGTGATCCGGATCCCACCCTTCGTGACGTCAAGCGTATAGGCCTCTGCTTTCCCGGCCGAGGAAGAAGGATCGAGCGTGAGCACTATGACGTGTGCAGGCGCACCCTTCCCCCCCTTCAGCACTGTATCGAGCGGGAGCGGGTATCCCGTCGATTCGCGGAGCCGGGAGGCGAGAAACCTCCCAACGTCATTCAGCGCGGGTGAACCGGCATCGACGGCGATCGATGTCCGTCCGTCGATCAGGAAACTCCCGGGACGGCGTTCGACGCTTGCGGGAACGGGAACGAGAGAGAGCACATTTTCGCTCCCCCCGGATGAATACGCTGCGGAACCTGCAAGAAGAAGCAACAGGACAACCGGGATACGGAACGGAACAGCCGAAGGACGAGTCATAGCGGGCAATTTTCGCGCATGTTTGAGTAGTGTGAATTTCAGAAGCCGGTGTTCTTATCCCCCGCCCCCGGCGGAAAGATCCGCTTCCCCGAGTCTGGTGCAGGCCCTGAATCTCCCGGGCGCCAGGGGCCGCGGAGGCATGGGACGCGCGGCAGGGGCTCCCTTCATCTGCACAACAACGGTCTCCACCGCCCGGGACTGATCGCAGAGAAAGTACGCCGTCGCTTTCCCTTCCCAGTGTCCCCCCTTCTCATTCCCCATCACGGAGAACGTGATCGCATGGTCCCCGGGGCCGGCCCGCAGCGTGTACCACGACCACATTCCCTTCTGGCTTTCGACACCGGGCCTTGTCTCCGACCCGTCAAGCGTCATTTTCACGCCGGGGAGGGATTCTCCCCCCCGTGCGGGCTTCAGCAGAACCGCGAGCATTCCGTCATGCGAAGAGGAATCCACGCCGAGTGAGATTTCCCACGTCTCTCCGCTCTTCGTTTTCCGGATCCCCCGCACGCTGACAGGAGGCGTCGCCGGAGTCCCCCTGAACGAGAACCTCCCCGGATCCACCTCACGTCCCCGGAACGTGACGGAACTCAGACTCCCCGGATTCAGTATGCTGACGTCACTCCCACCCTGCGCGTAGCAGGAAAGCCGGCAGGTCTTCCCGTCGGGCTCCGCCGGCTCGAAGACAACGCCTGCGACAAGGGGGAGCGTCGAACGTTTCAGCGGGTAGATTTCGTAGATGGCGGTTTCGTACCCGTCGAGAGGGAGCGTCAGCGTCCCGCCTGCTTTCGAGAGCCGGGGGGATATCCAGCGGGAGGGGTAGACCCTTTCCAGGACAAGCGAATCAGCATCACCATCGAGACCGAGCGAGGGGGCGAGGGGAACATGCAATGACGCCGGCTCTATGGAGGGGTTGCGCGCCGCAATCACTCCTTCCGCTCCCCTGAAGTGGACGTACCCGTATGTCTCCCGGGCTTTCGGGTCCCCGCCGATCATCGTCGTCGTCGAGAGAACGGGAAAGCGGTCCCTTGCCCACTGCATCGACTGCGCCATCGCGTCCCATTCCCCATCCGTGAGTATGTCGGGGGAGATGTAGAGCTCCCACATGGAGACGCCCCGTGCGAAATAGAGGAGTGCCTCGTTCGTGAACTTGTCCAGCGGCTCGTTTTCCCCTCCGAGCTTTTCCAGAGTCCCTTTGATGATTCCATGCGTCATCATGTTCGCCACGGGAAACCAGAGGTCTTTTGTCCGGAGGTCCTCATAGAGGACGAAGTCGCGGTATGTGATCGCGGCGTCGCGCGGACTGATGGAAGGGACGTCCGCGTATCCGTAATCCTGGCCGTCCATCCAGATCTGGTTCGCGTATTTCAACCACCAGGGGCTCAGCCATGTCCCGGAGGTAATGTTCAGGAACGTCTTCGGGTTCGCGCGCCGGACCGCATTGCACTTGTCGATCACGCTCTCGAGAACCGCGCGCCGTGAATAGATGTCGACGGGATGCCCGTGGTCCGGCTCGTTGCAGACGAACTGTATTCCGTCCCACTTGAAGTAGGCAACCCCGTCGTCCCGGACGAAGTCTTCCACTCTCTTTCTGAACAGCGCGCTGTACTTCGCCCCCGCGAGGCACAGCTGGTCGTCGACGATTTCATAGCCGTGCGCCTTCATCCAGGCGATGCGCTGCGCGTGAAACGAATACCCCCCCGTCGGTCCGAGCCAGAGCCCCAGGTCGGTGTTCGTCTTGCGCAACTCGTCCGCGACGGGCTTCAGGCCGTGCGGAAACTGCTCCGTGCGGAGGAGCCAGTCGCTCGCGTAGAAATCCCAGCCGTCATCAAGGACGAACGCATCGAGCCTGATCCCGTGTTTTGCGATCATGTTCCTGTCGATCAGCCCGATGATCCGCATGATGTTCTCTTCGTTCATCACGTTCGCGGGGGGGATATTCCGGAAGTCCGGCGAGCGGAGGTCGTACCAGCTGTTGTACAGTGTGTACGGGCGGAGCGGGGCGACCCTGATGTCGTCGACATATTTCCAGAACCACCTCCTGACGCTCGTGTCGGGTGTGATCCCCTCCACAACGGCCGATCCCGGGCACCAGGTGGGACCGATCTTTTCGCCGATCTCCTGGCCGCACCTGAGCCGGAGGGATCCGCCGGAGGAGACGACATCGTTTTGCGAGGCCGGATACTCGAGTCCGAAGAACGCGCCTGCCGACTTGCCGAACGCGAACGCCGCCGGCTGGCCGAACCCCCCCTTCTTCACGACGGCCGGGCTGCCCCGCAGCAGGCAATCCCTCCCCCAGAGCATCCGGAGGAAGTGGCCCGCCGAAGTGCTGTCCATGACCGCCACGTCCCTCCTGAGATAAAAATCCTCCCCCGCCAGGCGGTACGTCACGCGGACGAAAAGCGACAGGTCCGGACCGGCGAAATACAGGGCAAGATCCTTCTCCCCGGCAACGACGGATGCGGAGTCGGCCCTCTCGAACGTGAAGTCCCCCGCAGTCAGACTGACGGGGTTTTCGGCGTTGTTCTTCTTCCCGGGGGGGCGCCAGTCCGACCACATCACATCGAGCGTGAATCCCCCGTCCGTTTCGACGGAGCGGACTCCGGGGAACGGACGGTCACCCTTCCTGCCCGCCAGTGTGATCCTGTCAGAGGCGATGTGCCCACCCTCCAGCGTCACGGCGCACGAAATGCGCGAATTGGCAAGCGTGAATTCCTCCCGGTGGGAAGGCGTCCCGGAGAGAACGCTTGAGGCGACCGCCGCGGCGAGTACGATCGGAATCAGTATGCGGGACATAAGAACCTGTATGAAATGTGCAGCGCCCGTTCGTGCGCCGGAAAACGCAGACCTGTCGTCATCCTCCTTTAGAACGGGGCAGGGGGATAGTTGTCGCGCGCGAGAGAGAGCTCTTCCGGAGCCGGCTTTTCGATGATGGCGCGCAGGTCAATCCGGACCTCCATGTCGTCCCGGTGCCGGGCCTCTATCGTCATGCGGAGCGACACCGCGCACGGGACCACCGGGAGGCCGAGGTAGTCCTGATGCTCACCGAAGAGGCAGACCCGTCCCGGCGTGGAGTAGGCGATGGAGGCACAGGTTGTCTGCATGGGCAGATCAGAGACGGAGAAGGGGGGCGCCGGACCGCGCGGATCCGATGTCATCCCGTGAAGAGGACAGGATTTATCGCTTCGTAATGTAAAACGGATACCCGACAATTGCCAGCAGTTCAGACCCGGACGATCTCCGAAGGGAGCGACTTGAACGATTGGACAACGCGGACATCCGGAAAACCCCCGAGGCGGAGCGCTCCCGCGGTCGCGTCTTCCGCAAGCGCGTTCGTATTGCACTGCTGGCTTATGTGCGCGAGGACGACCGCCGCCGGGGGACGGGTGCTTGACCGGGCCACCTCGCAGACGAATCCCGCACACTGGTCGTTGGAGAGATGGCCGATCTCCCTTATCCGCTTCTTCAGCCACGCCGGCCGGTTCGAGCCCTCCAGCATCGCCAGATCATGATTCGATTCGATCACGATCGCGTGCGCATCCTTGAAATGCTCCACGAGCTCCCCCCCCGTGAACCCGAGGTCGGTGGCAACCGCCACTCCGGCGCCTTTCCCCCCCTCCGAACGGTCGGTGATCCTGAACCCGAAGCATCCCCCGGGGGAATCGTGCGGCACGCTGAACGACTCGATCCCGAGCGTCCCCGCCCCTCCCCCCCCGCCGTTGATTTCCTCGAGGAGGCCGAGCCCGGCCGCCCGTTCGATGGAGGGGTACATGCGGCGGAGAACGCGCGTAAGCTCCCGGCGAACGATGACAGGAACCCGGTTCCGTACGAGCATGTCGATCGACGTGTCGTTCACGTGGTCGCTGTGCGCGTGCGTGATGAGGAGGCCCCCGATCCCGGGAATGTCGAGATCGAGCGAGCTGAGGCACGATCCGACGTACGTGCGGCTGAACCCGCAATCAATCATGAGCGCGGTGTCACCATTCCACACGAGTGAGCAGTTCCCTGCGCTCGAGCTCCCGAGTACCCTGATGTTCACGGGCGGGACGAGCCGGATGAGAGAACGCCCGGAAGAAATATCCTGCAGGGGCGGAGAAGGGGGAACAACCTCTCGGTCATGGTGCCTCGCATGAATGTGGGGAAGGGCGGAAGAGGATCGACGGCGGGTGCGCGCCCGGCAGTATATAAAATCAAGTATAGCAAAAAAAGAGGGGTGGTTCAAGAGGACGAGGGGCACCGGTGCCTTGCCTCTCAGGAACGGGATCGTTAGTTTGTGCAACACCGTCCCCTCCGTCCCTGCGCTCCAGCTTATATTCGCAGCGCGCAGCGGAGGTCTCTCCCCCACACCACGAAGGACGCAAGCGCCATGAGAATCCTCCCGGCGGCACTCCTGATCCTCCTGACTATCTCCCCCTCCGCTGCGCAGCAGGCAACACCCCGGCTCCCGCTCGCGGCGGCCAAATGGGTCCTGAAGCGAACGATCAAGGAGAGGGCATCGTCATTCAAACTCGGTCTGATCGGACGCGAGGAGGGGAAGGACGTGTTCGAAATCCATGCCGGCGGCGGGACGGTCACGATTCTGGGCTCGGGCACACTGGCGATCTGCAGGGGATTCTACCACTATCTCCGGAACGCCTGCAACTCCGAGATCACGTGGAGCGGTTCGCACATCGCCCTGCCGGACACGCTCCCCGATTATCCGCCCACACGCGTCGTTTCGCCGTACAGGTACCGCCAGTACTTCAATGTCTGTACGTTCGGCTACACAACTGTCTGGTGGGACTGGAAGCGCTGGGAGCAGGAGATCGACTGGATGGCGCTCCACGGGATTTCGATGCCCCTGGCGATGACGGGAGAAGAGGCCGTCTGGAGAAACGTGTGGCTCTCGAGGGGGATGACCGGAGCGGAGCTCGACGGGTACTTCACAGGCCCGGCGTTCCTCCCCTGGCACAGGATGGGAAACGTCAACGGGCACGGGGGTCCTCTTCCCCGCGGATGGATCGAGGGGCAGGCCTCGCTGCAAAAGAAGATCCTCGCCCGGATGCGTGATCTCGGCATGATCCCTGTCGTCCCCGCTTTTTCGGGATTCGTCCCCGAAGCGTTTAAGCGGCTTCATCCGGAAGCGCGGGTGTACGACATCGCCGCATGGGGCGGATTTCCGAAGGAGGAGAGGACGCACATACTCTCTCCCGCATCCCCCCTCTTCCGCGAGATCGGAAAACAGTTCATCACGGAATACCGGAAGATGTTCGGAACGGACCACTACTATCTCGCAGACAGCTTCAACGAACTCGAAGTCCCCGTCTCCGACACCGCACGGTACCGCGAGCTGGCGCAATTTGGAGAGGCGGTCTATTCGTCAATCACGGCGGGGGACCCGGCCGGAACGTGGGTCATGCAGGGCTGGCTCTTCTACAACGACAGAACATTCTGGGACAAACAGTCGGCGAAGGCTTTGCTCTCGCGCGTGCCGGACAACAGAATGATCATACTCGATCTTGCCAACGAGATCTTTCACGGATGGAAGGAGCAGGACGGCTTCCACGGAAAGGAATGGATCTACAGCCTGATACAGAACTTCGGCGGGAACAACGCGCTTGCGGGAAACCTCGCGTTCACCGCCGCGGATCCGGCCATGACGCTCCGGAGTCCGGACCGCGGGAAACTCGCCGGGATGGGACTTGCTCCCGAGGGGGTGGAAAATAACGACGTCGTCTATGAGCTCTCCACGGACATGACATGGGCGGAGCGGCCGGTCGAGATCGAACCCTGGCTCGACGCCTACGCCCGGGCACGGTACGGCGTGCTCCCCGCGGGGATCCGTCGTGCATGGAGGCTTCTCGCACACTCGGCGTATGCCGGAGGTGCGACGAACGGACGGCACGGGTTCCAGATGCGTCCCGGGCGGACCGTCGAGGGGAATGCCGACGTTTCTCCCGCATTCCGGGAGGCCGTGACGCTGTTCCTCTCCTGCGGGGATTCGATGAGAGGGAGCCCTCTCTACATGGCGGATGCGATCGAACTCGCCGCGCAAGCCCTCGGCGGGGATGTCGACGACCTGCTGCGGAACGCCGTACGCGCGCACGACTCGGGGATGTTCGAGCTTCGCGATACGCTCGCAGGAGAGGCCTTCCGGCTCATGAGCGGAATCGATGCGCTTCTCAACAGCCGGCCCGGCAGGAGGCTGGAGGAGTGGATCGCCGCGGCGCGCGCGTGGGGGACGATGGCCGCGGATTCCGACCTGTACGAACGGAACGCGCGCCTGCAGGTGACGGTCTGGGGGGGGCCGGAGCTGTTCGACTATGCGACAAAGATGTGGAGCGGGCTGATACGGGATTTCTATGCCGGGAGATGGAGGAGATACTTCGAGCTCCTCCAGTCCACACCCCCCGGGGGGGCTGTCCGGGCCGGCGAACTCGCCTCCTGGGAGCTCGACTGGACGAATCAGAAGACGCTCTCCCCTCCCCTCACACTCGGCGACCCGCTCTCCGCAGCGCGGGAACTTCTCGGTGCGGCTTCCCGGTCTTCGCTTCTCACGCCCGAGCCGTCGATCATGCCGGACGTGCACGTGTTCGGGAGCGCGGAGTCTCTCCGCGTTGAAATACGCCCGGGGACACCCGGCGCCGTTACGCGCTACACGCTCGACGGCTCGCTGCCGACGATGCTCTCCACACTGTACAGGGGACCCTTCATGATCGGATCGGACGCCGCTGTGAGCGCCAGGTCGTTCGCCCCCCGGGGATACCCCAGCTTTGTTGCGCGGCATTCCTATGCGGCCGTGAAAAAAGGGGTGAGCGGGATGGCGTACAGATACTACGAAGGGGCCTGGAAGGCGATACCGGATTTCGACACTGTCGCGGTGGCCCGGAGGGGAATCGCCTACACCTTTGCGCTGGATGAAGCCGGCCCGAGAAATGAATTCTTCGGTCTCGCATACTCCGGGTATCTCGACATCGGCGTCCCCGGCGAGTATGCATTCACGCTCGGCTCAGACGACGGATCGCGGCTCCTTATTGACGGGAAAGCGGTAGTGGATAACGACGGACTCCATGCGTATGCCGAGCAGAAGGGGACCGTGAGGCTGGGTGCGGGGAAACACCCGATTGCAGTCACGTATTTTCAGGCAGGAGGGGGAAAGAGACTTGAAGTAATGTACGCGGGGCCGGGGATACCAGAGCAACCGGTACCCCCGGGGAAACTCTCTCTCGGGCCCTGACCGGGGGAAGGGCAGCCGCGCGCGGAGAGATTGCTATGCCGGTTTTTCGTCCATCGCGATCTCTTCCTTGTCGCCGTACATCGTCCCGAACACGTAATCCCAGACCGGGGTGCTCACGCCGAAACCCCGCCCGTTGTCAAGGTAATGATGACGGACATGGTGATGCTTCAGCCAGAGCCCCAGCTTCCCCTTCATCGGCGCGTGGTGCGTCGCGTAATGGATTTCGTCATAGCAGATGTAGCCGAATATGAACCCGGCAAACGTCGAGGCGACGTGCCCGGCGGGGAGCAGGAGCGCGAACAGGCCCAGGAAGAGGGACGCAAGGGGAATGCTGACGACCGGCGGCATCACGAGCCGTTTGGAATCCTGCGGGTAGTCATGGTGCACGCCGTGCATGAGGAAGTGGAGCCGTTTTCCCCATGTACTCGTCGGCTCGTAATGAAACACAAACCTGTGAAGAAGATATTCGGTAAGCGTCCAGACGAACAGACCGGCCACAAACTCCAGGATCAGGCCCGCGGTGGAGAGCACGCCGGAGACGGGGGAGATCCAGAGACAATAGACAACGACCGGCAGGTAGACGATGATGGGGACGCTCCAGTGAACATGCGTAAAAAGTTCAAGGAAGCCGCTCCGGAAGAGCCGCGCCGATTCGTCTTTGTTTGATACATAGAGTTTTGCCATAACACCCCGGTCAGATCGTACGTGGTAAGATATCAGACAAATTACTGAAAATCCGCGAGATCTTCAAATCTCAGAACACATCGGACGGGCTGGGGGTTCCCCCGGGGATTTTATCGGGGGCCGATCTTCAGAGAGCGTATGATCCCGTCCAGGAGCGCCAGGTCCGGCACAAACCGCTTTGCAGGGAGCCTGTTCAGCTTGTCCGTTGTCTGCTTCATGTACCTGTCATACCCGGCACGGAACGACGCGTCGCTCCCCGCACCGGGAGGGGCGGTGAGACCCGGGGCGGAGACCGGAAACACGGCGGAGACATACCACCTGTTGTCGTCCGTCAATCCCTGGAACGTGTAGACGAGAAACTCGTTGCTCACCGGGCTCTCCTCCTGGTCGTACTGTGTGAGAAAGAGGACGCCCCGCCCGTTCCTGAACCGGATCAGCCTCTTCCGCCCGATAAAGAGCTGCCGCTCGTCCGCCCAGGGGAGGAACGGGATGGACTCCGAGACCGAGCCTGCGCGGCGGGAGAGCAACTTGCCGAGCCCTGCGACCGCGCCCCGCATCGTCGGGAACTTATCATCGAACCGGGGATCGCCCGGGTCCGCCGCGGGGAACACGGAAATCTGCGGGAGCGCATACGCGGAGCCTGCATCACGGCGGAGCCCGGAGGCGTACGAGTCGTGCAGCGTGATCACAACATGAGCGGGCGCGACCCCGTCCGGCTTGTCGGTCCGATTCTCGAGCGGCACGGCGGGGACGGTTTCCGCAGTGAAGTCTTTCGCAAGCCCCGCGTCAAACGCCA
>Ga0182021_10009439_pt1 | contig 11570 bp, 6 predicted proteins | sample 612E3MmetaG_FD_120493 | JGI IMG/M metagenome (GOLD analysis project Ga0182021, IMG submission 120493) | Permafrost microbial communities from Stordalen Mire, Sweden - 612E3M metaG (Illumina Assembly) | ecosystem: Environmental > Terrestrial > Soil > Wetlands > Permafrost | place: Sweden...
CTCCCTTCCCCTCTGCCGTTGCAAATCCCCTGAACATCCCTTCTGAATTGAAAGGCATTGCGACGTTACCCGACTTATCAACACAAATTACACCTCCACTGCCACCGGCTTTCACAAGCTTATTGTTTATGACAAGTTCTGATGCCTCCTTCACTGAGAGACCTTTATATTCCATTAAAGCTGATATATCGTGAGCTACTGTCCATCTTATAAAAAATTCACCAACTCCGGTTCCTGAAACTGCACAAGTATTGTTATTTGCATAAGTACCGGCTCCGATTATGGGAGAATCGCCGATCCTGTTGTACTTTTTATTGGGCGTTCCCCCTGTTGAAGTACCTGCAGCAAGATTTCCCTTCTTATCCAGAGCACAACAACCTACTGTACCATTCTTTTCCTTTTTCAGAATCTCCTGAAGTTCCTTAAATCTGCGTTCAGTATAAAAATATGTAGGAAGGACAATTTCAAGTCCCTGTTCCTTAGCAAATTGCGAAGCGCCTGCCCCTGACAGCATGACATGAGGAGAATTAGTCATAACCCTCCGGGCAGCAGTAATCGGGTTCTTAATATCCATAACACCGGCTACTGCACCGGCAGCCAGGTTTGATCCGTCCATAATTGAAGCATCAAGCTCATTTTTGCCATCGTGATTGAAGACTGCGCCTTTCCCTGCATTAAAAAGCGGATTATCCTCCATTATCCTTAGCGTCTGTTCAACAGCATCGAGGGCTGATCCACCTTCAGACAGGATCTTCTTACCCTTATTCAATGCTTCTGCGAGTGCTGTTCTATACTCCTTGTCCATTGCTAGCGTCATTTTATCCCTGGTGATTCCGCCGGCTCCTCCATGAATCACGATGGCCCATTCCTGCCTGGGATCAACAACTTTTTCCGGTGTGCTTTTGTCGGTTTTCCCAGTATTATTACATGAAAGAATTAAAAGAAAAGAGAAAATTAAAGCAGCTGCTAAAAATATTTTTGATTTCATATGTTTCGGATTTCGGATTGGAGATCAGGAAAACTATTTTTGTTACCACAATATTAATATTTTTTGTGAAGAATCGTAATGGATAGCGATTCTTTATAACAAAATCAATTTCTTATTTATTTTGTTCAGATGAATTCGGACAATACTTTTAAAAGATGTTTCTTATCAAACGGCATAGAGATAAAAGCATTGCACCTGCTATTAACCGCAATATCCTTGTCATCAGCATAAGTAGTTTGGGCAATGATCGGAATTGTGATATTAACTTCACATATTAAGCGTGAATATAATAAAAAGAACATAATCTTCTTAAGACCCAGCTTTAGAAATCCATCTCCACAACTGTAATTCCCGACCCGCCGAATTCAATATGCTCATCGCGAAATGATTTGACGACATTGACAGTGGCGAGATATTCTCTTACCAGGTGGCGTAAAATTCCATTTCCTTTGCCATGGAGTATCCTGAGATTTTTATGCTGAACTATCAGAGCATTGTCGATCAGATCCTGAACCTGGTTTATCGCCTCCTCACCACGGACACCGCGGATATCAATTTCGGGATTGAATCTGATCCTCTTCTGATTTAATTCATTGCTGAAAATATTGCTACCCGGAGTTGACCTATAGCTCTTTTTAAGTTCTGATCTGCTGATCCTTTCAATCTTGTCTTCCGGAACAAAGATCCTCAGGTTCCCTGTCTCAACCTGTACCAACCCTTCCCTGACCTCAATGACTTCTCCGGCGGCAAGAGTATCTCTCATTCTGACTGTATCGCCCGGCTTTAAAGGTTTTTCGGAAATCTTCTCAGGCGCTCTTTCTTTAGTTATCTGAACCGGTTTGAATTTTTTTGCTTTGATTTTTAATTCGGAGACCTTTTGCTCAGAAGAAGTTTCTTTTGGAGGAATCTCCTCTGAAAATGAAGATTTAAATTCATCGAGTTGCTGCCTTATCTCCCTGGTTTTTTCTTTTTCAGCTTGTACCTCTTTAATCTGTCTGACAGTATTTTCAATTATTTTGTTTGATTTATCGAGAAGGGATTTCGCTTCATCTTTTGCATTTGAAATTATCTCTTTCCTCACAGATCTGGCCTCTGAGAGTTCCTTTTCATAATTCTCTATTAATTCTTCGAGTTGCTTTTCCTGCTGACGTATATTCTGCCTCTTGTTTTCCCAGTAACGTTTATCCCGCGCAATATCTTTAAGATGTCTGTCATAATTAATATTTTTCACTCCTGCCTTTTCTGATGCAGTTTTCAATATTTCTTCCGACAGTCCGATCTTCCTGGCAATTTCGAATGCAAATGAACTTCCCGGTTTTCCTATCTGAAGCTGGAACAGTGGTTGCATCAGGTGGTTATCGAAAGCCATTGCACCATTGATTATTCCATCAGTTATTGATGCGAAATGTTTCAGGTTTGTATAATGAGTAGTCAGAACCCCGAAAACTTTCCGGTTATTCAGTTCACCCAGTATCGCTTCTGCAATTGATCCTCCAAGCATCGGCTCAGTTCCTGTCCCGAATTCATCAATCAGAACAAGTGTATCGGATGAAGCGTTTTTGAGAAAGTACTTCATGCTAGTCAGATGTGAACTGTAAGTACTTAAATCATTATCAATGCTTTGCTCATCACCAATATCGATGAATATATTTTTGAAAATACCTGATTCGGATCCTTCTTCAACCGGGATAGTCAACCCGCACTGTAGCATGTACTGCAGTAATCCTACTGTTTTAAGGCAGACTGATTTTCCTCCTGCATTCGGACCTGAGATCAGTAATATCCTGTTTTTTGCATCAAGGGTTATATCGAGGGGAATCACCTTCCTTCCCGGAATTTTCTGAAACGTTAAATATAGCAGAGGATGAACTGCTTTTCGCCAGTTAATATTAGGTTTATCGGTCAATACGGGTTTAATTGAGTTCAACTGGTTGCCAAGCAAGGCTTTAGCTCTTATAAAATCAATCTCTCCAAGCAACTGGTTCGAAACAAGAAGGTCGTCAATATATGGCCTGATATTATCTGCAAACGCAATAAGGATTCTTACAATCTCTCTTCGTTCCTCATATTCAAGCTCAATGATCTCATTATTAATCTCTACGATTTCTGCAGGTTCGATATAAACTGTTTTACCGGAAGCAGACTGGTCATGGATAAGTCCTTTAATCTTCCTTTTATCATACGCATTTACCGGGATAACGCCTCTTCCGTTCCTGACCGACACAGGAGTATCTGTGTCAACTATACCATCGATCTGTGCCTGTTTAAGGATCGCGTTCAGCCGCTTTGATACGAGTGAACTTTTCGATGCATGTTCATTCCGGATCTCTTTCAGCCTGGGGGAAGCATTGTCCCTGATAACCCCATGCTTATCAATTATTCTGTCAATTGAATCACTTACGTATGGATATTGCTTTAAATTCCCGCAAATTGAAGTAAGCACAGGGTATCTGTTTTCCTCACTCTTCCTGAAGAAACTAAGAATTGCCTTTACTGTTTCCAGCGATCTTTTAAGGTCGAAAAGCTCCTGCACCTCAGGGAACGTTCCTTCAATCCTGATCTTATTCAGGCAATCTGTGACATTAAAATAATTTTCAGAGGGGAAGCTATCCTCAAGCTTCAGAAGCTGTTGAAATTCAAATGTTTTAGATAATTCATGAATTACAGATTCTTTCCCCGAAAGAAGGCTTATATTACTGACCAGAGAAAGACCCATAGAACTTATACACCTTTCTGACAGAAGGTTTCTGATACGGTCGAACCCGGTTTTTATTTCGAAATTTTCGGGATAAATCATAACAAGGCAAAAGTATAAAGTAAAAAGGAGAAAGTTATCCTTGACAAATGAGATAAATCAATCAACCGCAAAGTACGCAAAGATTTACGCTAAGATCGCAAAGAAAAGAAATCCTCAAAGCTAACTTGGCGTGCCTTGCGATAACCTTTGCGATCTCTGCGGTTCAAAATAGCTCTTTTGGAACCTGAGTTAAAATCAAATTTCATTAATTGCACCAAAGTTAATTATTGTTAAATCGGAAGGTAAATAGAACTGAGGATCATCTTTTTTTTACATTTGAAGGAATTATGAAATAAACCTTTTATAATCATAAAAATGAAAATCAAAAAACTTTCCAGTACATTATTTCTGATTCTGTTTATGCCGGTACTTCTGCTGGCGCAGAAAGAGAACATCGATCTTGGCATGGTCTACAAAATCAAGATGGAAGGACAAAGAGGCTCGCAGGTAGAGGGATTGGCATTCAGTCTTTGTGATTCCGTGGGAGCACGTCTGACAGGTTCCACAGGTAATGATCGCGGGAACCAGTGGGCAAAGAAAAAGATGGAGGAAATTGGTCTTCAGAATGTCAGGATTGAATCTGACAGGGAATTTACCCGTGGCGGCTGGGACAATCTTAAAACCTATGCTGCAATGACGTCACCCTATTATGCCAACTTTGCATGTAATCCTGTTGCATGGACAGGCAGCACTGACGGTCTTATTAAAAGTGAAGTAGTTCTTTTGGACGTTAAAGCTGAAAGTGATCTGGATAAATACAAAGGTAAAATTGCCGGAAAAATTATTCTTATGCCATCAACAATTACTTCTGTGCCTGAGATCAGCTTTGCACCACTGGCAACAAGATATACCGACGATCAGCTGAAAGATATGACAATGGCTATGAGCGCAGGTCAGGGAAGAAGGCCAACAATGGATTTTGCTGCAATGCAGGCTCAAAGGTCTCTTCGGACGAAGATATCCGATTTTCTTAAAGGAGAAGGAGCAGCTGTAATTCTTAACAACTCTGGTGTTTTCAATGTTCCAAGATCAAACGGAGCCAACTATAAATCGGGGGATAAGGAACCTGTTGCAGAACTAAACTTACCTTTTGAAGCATACGGAAGAATGGAAAGACTTCTTCGTCGAAATGTACCAGTTTCGATGGAGGTAGAAGTCAGGAATAAATTCTTTCCGAATAATAATGTCTATAATGTTATCGGTGAGATTCCGGGAACTGATAAAATTCTAAAGAACGAGGTGGTTCTTATTGGTGCACATATTGATTCATGGAATGGCGGAACGGGTGGTGAAGATAATGGATCCGGGTGTATTGTTATGCTGGAAGCAATGCGTATTTTAAAGAGTATTGATGCTGCGCCGAGGAGAACTATCAGAATCGCTCTCTGGGGAGGAGAAGAACAGGGGCTTAATGGTTCACGCGGCTATGTCGAGAAGTATCTGGTTGATCCCCAGACAAGAGCTCATAAACCTGACTGGGATAAGTTTGCAGCATATTTTAATATGGATAACGGCACCGGTAAGTACAGAGGCATTTACCTTCAGCAGAATGAGCTTGTCAGACCAATTTTCGAGGAATGGCTGAAACCATTCGCAGATATGGGTTGCTCCACGATCACTATCAGAAATACAACTGGTACTGACCACCTTTCATTCGATAGTGCCGGTCTTCCTGGCTTCCAGTTTATCCAGGACGATATTGAATATGACCGTGGTTATCATTCTGTAATGGATACTTATGAGAGACTTATCATGGCTGATTTAAGACAAAATGCAATAATAACAGCTGCATTTGCATATTTTGCAGCTCAGAGAGATACCAAACTTCCCGGTAAACCGGCAATGAAGCAGGTTCAGGGTACCGGACAGAGACCATTCGGATTTTAAAGCTGGAAGACTAATTTATTTGCAGAGAGCAGGGGCATGCCATATTGTGTCCCTCGCTTTCATTTATTTTCCACGTCTTTCATTGAAAGCTGGATGCGTCTTCTTTCAGTATCGACGGCAATGATCTTAACCATCACATGCTGATGCAGTTTTACAACTGTTGCAGGATCCTGAACATAGTTTTTAGTCAGGTTTGAGATATGGACCAGTCCATCCTGCTTAACACCTATGTCAACAAAGGCGCCGAATTTTGTAACATTTGTTACAATCCCGGGAAGAATCATTCCAGTTTGAAGGTCTTCTATCGTATGAACATCTCCAAACCTGAACTCCTTGATTTTTGTCCTGGGATCACGACCCGGTTTTGCCAGTTCATCGATAATATCTTTTAAGGTAGGAAGTCCGGTTGCTGGAGTAACATATTTTTCGGGTTTTATCTCTTTTCTCTTTTCTTCATTGATCATCAGGTCTCTGACATTCACATTAAGGTCTTTTGCCATTTTCTCTACAACATGGTAACTCTCAGGGTGAACGGCGCTTGAGTCGAGAGGATTGTCAGCTCCCCTGATTCTCAGGAATCCTGCACTTTGTTCAAATGCCTTCTCTCCCATCCTCTTGACCTTTAAAAGTTCCTTACGTGAGCCAAAAGGCCCATTTTCTGAGCGGTAATCAACAATATTCTGTGCGAGTTGCGGCCCCAGACCTGAAACATATGTGAGAAGATGGCTACTGGCAGTATTCACTTCAACGCCGACAGCATTAACACAACTTTTCACAACATCATCGAGGGAATTATGAAGCTTAACCTGGTCAACATCATGCTGATACTGACCAACTCCTATCGATTTTGGATCTATTTTAACCAGTTCGGCTAAAGGATCCATGAGTCTTCTTCCGATCGAAATCGCACCACGAACCGTGACATCATAATCTGGAAATTCATCGCGTGCAATTTTTGAAGCTGAATAAATTGAAGCCCCGGCTTCACTTACAACAAATACCTGAAGGTCCCTGTCAAATTTAACCCACCTTATGAAGTCTTCCGTTTCACGGCTGGCTGTACCGTTACCAATAGCAATAGCTTCGATTTTATAGGCATTCACAAGAGAAAGGATTTTCTTCACAGACATTGCAGTTTCATTTTGAGGCGCATGCGGATAAATGGTCTCATTATGAACCAGGTTACCCTGCTTGCCAAGGCACACAATTTTACATCCTGTTCTGAATCCGGGGTCAATTGCAAGAACATTCTTTTCACCCAGGGGAGAGGCAAGGAGAAGTTGACGCAGATTTTCAGCGAAAACCCCGATAGCCTCAACATCAGCTTTTTCTTTCGAGACATTTCGAAATTCAGTTTCCATAGAAGAGGAAAGCAATCTTTTCCAGCTATCGGTTACAGCGTTGGCAACAACATCTGAAGATGCATTTCTTCCTTTAATAAAAATCTCATCCAACAGATCAATAGCATTGTCCTCGACCGGTTCAATTGAAAGACGAAGGAACCCCTCCTCCTCACCCCTGAGCATTGCTAGAAGCCTGTGTGAGGGACATTTTTTCAACGGTTCTGACCAGTCAAAATAATCGCTGAATTTAATTCCCTCAGCCTCTTTCCCTTTAACTACTTTTGAGAAGATCATAGCCTCTTTTTCATAAAGCCGCCTCATTCTGCGTCTTGCATTCTCATCCTCACTGATCCACTCAGCAATGATATCAGATGCACCGGCAAGGGCTTCATCGACTGTTTCAACATTTTCATTAAGGAATTCTTCAGCTTTTTGTGCAGGATTCTGCTCCTGTTGTTTCATAATAAGGACAGCCAATGGCTCAAGTCCTTTTTCTCTGGCAATAATTGCCCGTGTTCTGCGCTTTGGTTTATAAGGGAGATAAACATCCTCCAGTTCAGACATCGTGAGAGCGGCATCTATTTTTTCTCGAAGTTCAGGTGTCATTTTTTCCTGTTCTTCGATTGATTTAATAATAGCCTCACGGCGTTTTGCAAGTTCCTTCAACCTTTCAAATTCCTCCTTAATATTCATCAGCTTTACCTCATCAAGGCTGCCGGTCATCTCTTTCCTGTACCTGCTTATAAAAGGAATAGTTGATCCGTCGTCAAGCAACCTGATTGTGTTTTCAACCTGCCATTCCTGTAAACCAAGTTTTCTGGCTATAAACTCAATATTCTTGTCTGTACTCATCTCTGACATTAAAGATTATTATTGTTCACAAAATTTTCAACTTTTCAACTTTCATCCGCCGAAGCTTTAGCGAAGGTGGACTTTCAACTATTCAACATGAATAACCAATCCTTTTAAATACTCACTTTCAGGGTGATAAATATTAACCGGATGATCGGGTGGCTGAGCCAGCTGGTGGATTATCCTAACTTTTCTTCCGGTATTTGCAGCAGCAGCGAACACCGATTTTCTGAAATTCTCCTTTGAAACAACCTGTGAACATGAAAAAGTGAAGATAATTCCACCCGGGCGGATATGTTCTATAGCTTTAATATTCAGTCTCTTATAACCCTGCAATGCATTCCCGAGAACATTGTGATGCTTGGCAAATGCAGGCGGGTCCAGTATTATAAGATCATATTTTTCCTTAATATCATTCAGAAATTCAAATGCATCAACTTTAAAGGAGTGATGCCGCGGATCGTCTCCAAAATTGAGCTTTATGTTCTCATCTGCAAGCTTAATGGCAGGTTCTGAGCTATCGACAGTGTCTACAGACAGTGCATTTTTCATAGCATAAACAGAAAAAGCTCCGGTGTAACCGAACATGTTCAGAACATCTCTTCCTGAGGTGTATAATTCCAGGAGTTTCCTGTTCTCTCTCTGGTCGATAAAGAATCCGGTTTTTTGCCCTGATGTCCAGTCAATTTTGAACTTTAATCCATTCTCAGTAACAATGACCGGCTCAGAAGATCCGTACAGGAAACCGCTTTCGGGCTTAATACCAGACATGAAAGGAATTGTGGATTCGCTCTTGTCGTATACTGCAACAAGCCTTTCTCCAAGCAGTTCGATGAGTATGGATGTTATATCATTTCTCATCCTGTACATACCTACGGAATGCATCTGCATGACAATTACACCATTATAAAAATCAATTATTAATCCAGGCAGATTGTCTCCCTCTGCATGAACCAGGCGGAAAACATTTAAATCCGCGTTATTGAATATACCAATTGCTTTTCTGTAGGTGATTGCGGATCTGATCCTCTCCCTGAAAAAATCAGCATCAGGGGTAATATTTTCGAATGCGAGAATTCTTACTGCAATGGAACCAGGCTGATAATGACCCACACCGAGGAAAGTACCCTTATTGTCGTAAACATCAACGACATCTCCCTCTAAAGGTTCTCCATAAATCTTTTTTATCGCACCTGAAAAGATCCATGGATGAAATCTCAACGGAGATTGATCTTTGCCTGATTTAAGAACAATTCTGACTCGTTCCATTATTATGTTTTTCGACTAATTTCTTAAAATATTCTAAAAATCTATCTGAGAATCAATCTCTTATATTTTTATTTGTTATTTCCTCGGGAGAGTCCGGGATTGGAATATCACTCAATCAACCTGTTATATATCATATGACACACCCATGCATCAGTTGCCGCATAAATCTGTTGGGCCTCCGATAGCTTTTCAGCTTCCCAGTCCGTTACCTGCTGACGTTTTGATATCCTGAATCCCAGAATAATAGCAGCAAGTTTTTTTAGTCCTGAGCTTTCAATACCATAACTCTTTACGAAAGCCTGAAGATCTATGAATCCTGCCGGACTGAATTTCCTGATTCCCGATAAAACTCTTATATCGTCATGGATTGCTACCCCGCATTTGATTATTTTGGGATTGGAAAGAATATCCGCCAGTTTATCAGGAATCCCGATTTTGTTTATCCTGAAAAGGCATGCTATGTCTTTATCTGCAAGCTGGATAAGCGATACTTTATTGTTCCTTCCCTTTTTGAATGATGGTTTTGTTTCAGTATCAAACCCAAGTACTTCTGAGTTAATTAACCGGGGTAAAACTGAATTAAATATCTGGAAGTTATCAACAACAACTATTTCTCCCCCAAACCAGGAAAGTTCCAACTCCTTAATCTCCTCGGCACTAATACTTTCCCTGTATACTTTATTCGTCATTGCCTCTGAATTCTTTCTGTCTTCTTGAGATGAACCAGTCCGATTTGTCTCCCTTTTCATCCTTGTCACGTTCAGGAGGTTCTTCTTCATTGATTGCTTCGCCGGAATATATGAATTTATGAATTGCCCTTAAGGCATTTACAAGTTTCTGTCCCCAGTAGTTTTCAAAATTCATTCTGCATTCCCAGAGAGCATCATTCATAACCTCTGTTGTACCGGTCTGATAAAGAAGGATAAAATCTTTAAGATCCTGGTAAATATCTGCTATATTCTCTGCAAGACTGGCTGTAACAGGAGCTTCAGAATCATTCATCCTTTCATCAAATACTTCAAGGTAATCGTTGGCTGACCCGAATCTTGTTCTGAAAACGTCATGAATTCCTGTCCAATCATCTTCTGTTACAAACTTTTCATTGCCATTTTCAAAGAAGGGTGTAAGTTCTGGTAAAAACGATGCTTTAATATATAGCAGAGGCAACAATCTCTGAAGGATTTTTAAAAATTCCTCACCTTTAATTTCCGATGCATGTTCGGCGTACTTACAATACTCATTTGCAACTGCCACAAATTCAATAACATGCCGCGAATAAACGGAATCTGAATTATTATCCATTTACTTTAAATTTTGCCTGACAAAAATAACCAAATTTAAAAGCAAATGGGATAATTTCTTCTGCCTTTGGAACAATTTAATTGTTTGTTGAAGGGTTGAAGGGTTGAAGGATTATAATAACATTTCAACATTTCAACATTTCAACATTTCAACATTTCAACATTTCAACATTTCCAGCTAATTAATTTACCCCCTGCCTCTACAGCCCTTACAGCTTTATTTTTCAATTCTTCCAGGTAAGCTTATAATCGTCCCCTCTGTTTATTTTATTATGATCAAGGAGCCATCTAATCACCTTGATAACTTTATCTTCCGGATAGTCTATTTTTTTTACCAGTTCCTCTGCATCAGGGTTTTCTGACGAAAGCAGTGCTTTAATTTCCTCAAGGATAAGATCAAATTCATATTTACTCAGGTCGAGCTCATTTCTTTCGCGGCAGACATCGCATACACCGCACCTGTCAGATTCTTCTCCAAAATAATCCAATAATATTACCGATCTGCACCGGTTGTTCATCTCCGCATATTCGATCATCTTATTTAATCGCAGAACATATTTTTCTTTTACCAGACGATAATTATCGGGAGATATCACCAGCGATTTTCTGTCAAGCCTCTCCTCTGTGAAAATCACCAGTGGAGTTTTCTTCCCAGGTATATACCTGATAATGTTCTGGTTCGACAGCCTTACCAGATACTGATAAATAGTATCCCGGGATAATGCGGATTTTTTTGAAAGGGATTCTTCATTTATCGGAACAAATTCAGTAAACATCCCAGTATATGATCGTAAAAGAAGTTTAATGAAACTATCAAAGGCTTCATTAGCAACCTGGAATTTATAAAGATCATCGCGTCCCGCAATAAAATGGACCCTAGAAGGATTATTTATTTCCTCGGTGAATTCAAGGTATCCTTCCTTCTGAAGAAACAATAAACTATTATAAGTTTCAGTAACAGGAAGTCTGAATTTCGATACAAAATCGGACATATTGAAATCATACACGCTATCTTTACCAGATCCAATCGGCACCTGAAGGAAGTTGCACAATGCTTCGTAGATATCCTTGATTTTCTCGACTGGTGGAAACCGATGCCTGATAGTGTCAGTAAGTCTGCTTTTATCTGATCC
>Ga0182021_10009441_pt1 | contig 11565 bp, 13 predicted proteins | sample 612E3MmetaG_FD_120493 | JGI IMG/M metagenome (GOLD analysis project Ga0182021, IMG submission 120493) | Permafrost microbial communities from Stordalen Mire, Sweden - 612E3M metaG (Illumina Assembly) | ecosystem: Environmental > Terrestrial > Soil > Wetlands > Permafrost | place: Sweden...
CTTTTAATTCCTTATCATTCATAAAATCACATCTACATGCTGCTTAACGCCGTAGAAGATAAACTTCTCCTTTTTTATAAATCTATCGCTATCCTTATCAGATATATTATTTGTATATTTTGCTTTTATGACTCTTTTATTATAGTCGTTTGCGCCTAGCGAGCAGTCAGTTCGATACTGTAACTACAATTAGCTCGGATTAAAATTGTATTAAACATCTATGCGAGCGTGCAAAGTTTTAGATTCTGTCCTTGTCTTGTTGTAGCGTAGTATCTGCTTTATGCCCAAATACACTATAGAATATTATCCCGAGACAGGTTACTCCCACAAGTATCAAACTATAATCTATGTAGTCTATGAATTCATTGTTGCGTTTTAGAGCAAGCTCTTCTCCTGAGTTGCTTAGACTGAATGTGCTCTTGTATATTTGTATGTTTGATGAATGATCGGTGTTTGCTGCGCTTTTGTTCAGGTATTCATAGTCTAAAAGGAACTTATTCACATCACTACATATTATTGCGTAATGACATGCTAATTCATCGCTATAGGCATATATGTTGTGATTCGTGTTTTCTTCAAACAATTTGTATTCTGTTAGATTGATGCAGCCATCACTTTCGTTTAATTCAATTTCAATCCATTCCCTGCCTGTGTCTGCTCCATCAGGATTGAACATGATTTCGCTTATCCTTAGTCCATAGACCTGCTTAGATAGTGCTGATGCCAAGATGACTAGCAGCATTATCTGTTTCATAATGGTTTTAGAATGATATTTTTTTAATAAGCTTATCTGTAGAATTATCGGATATTTTTTATCTTCTTCGTAAATTTTACGTAGAATAAGGTCGAATGACCGTTGCTTAATCTTGTCGAATCTCTATTCGAATATCCCTTCAAGAACAGTTCCGCAATTTGCACACTTATTTTTTTTGATTAATCCTTTTATATGCGAATCATGGTAATCTCTTTCTATCAATACTGCGCCGCATTTACTGCATTCAGTATTATCCAAAAATCCTAAATTACCTACATATACATATTTTATCCCTGTCTTCAATGCAATCTTTTTTGCTTCTTCCAATTTTTGCGGATTAGTAGGAGGGATATCTGATGCATGATAATATGGATAGAATCTGGAAAAATGCAGAGGCGTCAGTGTTCCGACATTATTTTTTATCCAGTCACATAATTCTTTTATATCTTTAGGATTATCATTCAGTTCGTGTATCACAAGATTAGTCAACTCTAGCCATATGCCGTTCTTATGCAAAGTTTTGATAGTTTCAAGGATGGGTTTTAATTTGGTTTTGCTATATTCATGGTAAAATTCTTCTGTTATGCCCTTCAGATCTATGTTCGCTGCATCAATATATTTGCACAACTCTTTTAGCGGTTCTGGATTTATGTATCCATTGCTCACTATAACATTTTTTATGTCTTTTTTTCTTGCAAGTTTCGCTATGTCAATCATGTACTCAAAAAATATTGTAGGCTCATTATATGTGTATGCTATCAATTTTATGTTGTTTTTCAGGGCAACATTTATGATATCTTCCGGAGAATAATATTCTAAATTATCTATCTCTGTAATCTCTGTTTTTTTGCTCGCATCAACCCTCGTTATGCCATAATTTTGGCAGCCTAAACAGAACAGGTTGCATCCATAAGTTCCAAAAGACAATATTTTTTGGCCAGGATAGTAATGATATAACGGCTTTTTCTCGATAGGATCGATGTGCAGACTACAGGGGTAACCATAAACTGTACTATACAGTTTTCCTTCAATATTTATTCTTGTATGACATAAACCCGCCTTTCCATCCACAATGATACAATCATTAGGACATAATCTGCACTGAATTCTCTTATCTTTAAGAGATTCATAATATTTTTTGACAGGATATTTCCCGACCATCATCATCACCATCATCATGTAATGTCCTTCTAGTATTAATTATTTATGATGAATTACTGGCTATGTTGCAAATCTAACGTTGCGCGCTCGTATAGATTGTTTATGTCATTGGCTCTCGAGCTATTTATAATCGATGCATAATTGGAGAACTCGCTGGGCGCAGACTTTTTCAATAGAGCCGATGAATTACTTTGATGAATTACTCTTATTCAAAATATTCTCGATAGGCACGTTTCACTATTGTCGAATAATAAGAAAACTTTTAATAGTGTTCTGAAATATGTCATAGATATAAAGGGGTGTAGTATGGGGTTATTTGGTTTTGGGAAAAAGAAGGGATTAGACCAACCTACGGCTCCACCTTTAGATCTTCAAGCACTAAATACAGATTTACCTTCTATGGATGGCAGTGCTTTTGGCGGCAACAGATTTGATGATGCTGATGTACAAAAATTCGACAGTCTACAGCCATTACCGTCATTAGATGCTCCGATAAAGTCAGATGCTCAAGTAAAATCAGACTCTTTAAAATCGAATGCTCAAAAGAGTGCTGAGTCAAACTCTATATCTTTTAATGTTCCAACTTTAGATTTTACGCTTCCACCGGCAGATGATGAGCAGGAAGTCGCTTCAAAGGCAAGTTCGGTACCTTCAGGCACTAATACTAATGCTGCAGATGGTTATGATGATATAAATAAGCTATTTATCGATGATAAGGACTGGAAGGAACCTGATTGGAGCACTTTTGAGCCTTACCCTGAAGAGAAGATTGACAAGCCTAAATCTGAAGACTTTAAAGGCGATGATCTTCCGCATTTCAAAGATGTCAGCGGTAAGTCAACAAGCAATTTTGCTGATAATGCAGTATCAGAACCGGCAGAACCATTTAGGAAACCATCTACGGATAATCCTTTAGATATATTTGTACGTGGAAATCTATATGGCAACGTATTTACAGAATTAGACCTGATGAATAAATCATTGATAAAAGTTGATTCTCAAATGAATACTTATGAAGAGATGCTCAAGAAGGAAGAGCCATTGTTGATGACTGCAAAAGATCAGATGGAATATCTTTACAGAAAATTAAACCAGATTGATAAAAAGGTCTTTGTAGAATAATATTTATGATGTATATATTAAAGGTGATTTTATGGATAAAAACTTACCAGTGTTTGTAAAAATTAATGATTATAAAGAGATATTAGATATAGTGGATGTCATGAAGCATAAGTTGAAAGAGACTACTCAGACACTAGAGAAGATTAAGCAGTTGAAATCCGAAGAGGATAAGGAATTGCGGGAGTGGGAGAAAAATGTCACAGAAATATCTCGTAGACTCGCATTCATAGATTCAGCATTCTTTGAAAATGAATAAGCAAAAAACAAATACTAAAACAGAAGCAGTTAAAGCTAAACCTAAATTGGACGCCGTCGTTAAGGCTGCTGCAATAGTCCAGAAGCCCGTAATACAAAAGACTATAGCATCAAAGCCTGCAGCATCAAAACCAGTCGTGACGCTTTCTGCAAAATCTCTACCTGTAATTTCAACAACACCTGCACCAAAGCCTGCAGTTGCTGATAAGAGAGTTTCTAAGAAAGAATTAATCAAGGTGAATCCGGAATCTGAGCCGTATTTTGTATACTTAAAAAATCCGCTAGAATACCGTAGACAATTATTGGAATGTTCTAGAAAAGCATTGTTCTGTTTGAAGATACATCAAGAAGTAATCTTGATACGGCAAAAGAAACTTGAAGAGATGCATAATCTAAAAAGTTCAGTGAGAGAATTATTATTCCTCAACAAGAAATTCAATGAAAAATTACCTAAATATCATTTAGAAGCTTTAGGCAGCATACCGACTAGAGACAAGGTTGCACCAACGCACTCAAAATCTAATAATTCAAAAAAACACGTAGAGATCAAAGCTGAAAAGACGGAGATGGAACGCTTGGAAGAATCGCTTGCGAATATCGAGAGAAAGCTAAAGACATTACAATAAGATAATTCTTTGAAATAGGTTTGCGCCAAGCGAGTTTTACGATTATTATGCGCTTAATATAGACTCAGTTGAGGAATAGATTAAATAATCTATACGAGCGCGCAACGTTAGATTTGGAGCAATTCTTTTGATTAATTTTATAAATGGTCAAACAGTTCTATAGATAGAAAGAGTGTGACGTCGTAGACGTCCTTCCTTTTTGGTGCAGCTTTTTCAAAAAGGTGCGCGGGGATTCCAGAGTGGCCAAATGGGATAGACTCAAGTTTGGAAGAAGTGAAAGCTTATCTGTCAATCGTTATGATTGATGAGACATCTATTGGCTTAGTGCCTTCGTGGGTTCGAATCCTACTCCCCGCACTTTTCTTTTTTGCAAAAAGAAACGTGAATTAAAGAAAAAAAGCTGACAAGGTCAGCGTTAGAAAAATTTAGGAGGCTTACCCAATAAATTTGGGAAAGCATCTGTTTTTCTAGAAACACGTTTTTTATCTGTTTTCTTTAATCTTTGACTATGGCTTATTTTATTATGACATGATCCGCAAACTGCTCGACCATTTTCAGTAATAGTTCTACCTCTATCTTGCTTCACTTTCTTTTATGTTATATACATATTTCATATCTCTATTTTCTCCACTTGACATGATTCTTTGCACTCCACTTCAAGAATTCTTCCGGTCCTGAACTCCCTTTTGTATAAGAATATACTTTTTTATCCTTGACTTTTGTGACTGCATCTATTATCTTCCAAGAAAATTCTATTTCATCATTTCTTACGAACATCGATTGATCTCCGTTTAATATGTCTTCTATAAGTATCTCATATGCTTCTGGAGTGTTCTCAAACATGTTTTTCTGTGAGAATCCCATGACTGCAGGAGTAACACGATATTTTTCTCCAGGAATTTTTGTATTCAGTTCGAATGAGAATCCCTCATCTGGCTGTACTCTTATGTCAAAATAGTTCGTATCTGCAGGGCACTCTGCCATAAGTAAGCATTTTGTGTGTTTGAATTTTAGGTGTATGCTTATGTTTTTCTTGTCCAGAGATTTTCCTGCTTTTACATAGAATGGTACTCCTCTCCATCGTGGAGTATTTATCTCCAACTTTAATGCTGCAAAAGTTTCAGTGTCAGATTTAGAGTCTACTCCTTGTTCATTCCTGTATCCTTCATATTGCCCTAATATATATTCCTTGACTTCAGTATTGTTTAGAACTTTTGCTTTTTCCGTCCTTATATATTCGCCTGTAAGCATCTTTGGTTCTTCCATCGCGGTCAATGCCAATAATTGCAATACATGATTTTGTACGACATCTTTTAACGCGCCGTTTTTATCATAGAATTTTCCTCTGTTTTCAATATCTATATTTTCAGTCATTATTATCTCTACATGCTCTATATTTTTTGAATTCCATAGTGGCTCAAGGAACCTGTTTGTGAATCTGACTAATGCTATGTTTCCTATAAGTTCTTTTCCTAAGTAATGATCTATTCTATATATCTGGTCTTCTTTGAATGTTTTGTTGACATGCATATTCAATTCTTGTGCGCTTTTCATATCACTGCCGAAAGGCTTTTCAAACACTATTCTGGAGAATGTTTCCTTTGATTTTTTTATCACTCCATATCTTGAAAGGTTTTCTGCCACATTTCCGAATGCTTCTGTCGGTGTAGCGAAGTAATATACCCTGTTTCCAGGCATATTGTGTTTCTTTTCTTTATCTTCGATGAATTCTTTCATCTTGGTATAATCTTCATTATTATTGAAGTCTACAGACTTATAATATAGACAGTCTTTGAGTTTCTTCCATGTATCATCTTCTATTTTTGGCATAAATTCTTTAGCTTGCGATAATATCTGTTCGGCAGTAGTCTCTGACCGAGCTATTCCTATCACTAGTATCCTGTTGCATTTCTTGGCTTTAAGTTTGTATATCGCCGGCAGAAGCTTTCTTTTTGCTAAGTATCCTGTTATACCGAATATGATTATGGTGGCATCATTGACTTTTGTTGTATCGTTCACTTTTCCTTTTTGTATATATTCATCCATAGTTTCACACGGATTTAGGAGGTGTTTTGGTCGTTATAAATCTTGTTAAAGATGAGCGCACAATATTTAGATTGTGAACAGAGCCCACGACTTTCATAATCTTTAATAAGTTTGATTGTTTATCTCAATTATGGTTAAGGATTTAATTAGGGATTTGATGCCTGTACTCTTCATCGGACATGGCTCTCCGATGAATGCTATTGAAGATAATGAGTTCACGGACAGCTGGAAGACGATTGCAAAAATTATTACTGAGAAGTTTTCTAAACCAAAACTTATATTGTGTATCTCTGCGCACTGGTTAAAGGATAATACTGCTGTTTTGTCGACTAAAAATCCTCAGACTATCCATGACTTCTATGGTTTTCCTGAAGAATTGTACAAAGTACAATATCCTGCACTTGGTTCCTTAGAATATGCTAAGATCATAAAAGATACAATTAAGAGTGTGGATGTTAAATTGGATGATACTTGGGGGATAGATCATGGAATGTGGTCTGTGCTTGTGAAAATGTATCCGAAAGCAGATATTCCTGTAATACAATTAAGCATAAATCCTAATCTGTCATTAGAAACACACATTAAGATCGGAAAAGAACTTTCTGCATTAAGAAGCCGGGGTGTCCTTATAATAGGAAGCGGAAACATTGTCCATAATCTTGGAATGATGCGTACGAGTGGCGTTGCATTTCCTTGGGCGATAGACTTTGATGACTACATTCAAAAAAGTCTTGAAGACAATAATGTAGAGAATTTGTTGAATTATAAAAAACATCCTTCTAGTAGATATGCTGTCCCAACGAATGATCATTATATTCCTTTATTGTATGTCGTTGGCGCTTCCATCGGCGAGTCTAATGCTTCTCTTGATGGAAAGCCTAAATTTTTCTGTACAAAAATATTCTATAGTTCGCTTTCTATGACTTGCGTTGCGTATGGATTACAATAATAAACGTACGACGTATACTTAGTATATAAAAAATGCGTAGTATAGCATATGAAATCATTTTTCTTACCTACACGTAGCAACACAATAATAAGATTTATAAATTGATAGTTACATAGGTACATTTCGATAATTTTATTGGAGGGATATCATGTCTAAAAATATATATGAACAATTAGTCGCTAAAGTCATGGAATTAGACTACATTATTGGTCCAGGAATGGAGTTCAATGTCAAGAAAAGTGCAGAAAACACTCATAAATCAATGTTTAATACTGAACACAGTAAGAAAGGAACTAAGGATTTGGTTTTAGAAGATGTCTGCGGTTGTTCTGATAATAATGGCAATAATAAATTGAATTGTAAAGACTATAATCTATCATTATTGGCTGATTTTGTGTACAATTTAGAACAGCAATCATCCAAAATTTTTACTCAAGGCGTTTCTGAACTGCTCGCATTATATGTTCCTAAGAATGATTCAATGGGCTATGTCCTTGATACTAAATCAGGAAAGAAATATATACAATTAACAGAATCAGGAGTTAAATTATTTAGAGATATATGGAATAGCGGTAAAAATTTTTGTCACAACGATTCTGAGATACCTTTCTCACAATTAAAGAGAGATGGTTTCAATATATCTAACGAAACACTAGATCTTGTAAAGACAAATAGTGGTGCAAGCGTGCTTGCACAAAACAAGTATGGGTCGATAGGGTTAGATGAAACTCTGCCTGACAAATCAGTAATTGGTAGCAGAAATAGTGTAAAAGGTAATTATCTGATACAATAATACTCAATCCATATTTTTTCAAATGTTTCCTATCAAAGATAACAAAGTGAGAGAATTTTGCAAGGATGTGCTGGATATAGATTACATTGTCGGGTGGGATATTTCAAAGCGCAGCCTTAATTCTGAACAAAATTATATCGATTTAGAGTTATTATATGGTTTCAATGATTCTAGAGCTAATCTTGGGCAGAAGCTCTACATTCAGATATTGACGGATGATTGGGGATCAAGGTATGCACAGTTAAGTGAGGATGGCGTAGAATATGCATTAAATAATGATTTGTCCTTCATGTCAGAATGTAAAGAAAGAGATAAAAGAAATGTTCCATTGAGAAAAGCTATATCAAAACTAGTGGATGATTCATTGGAAGATAGGATCTGTGAAAAATGCGGTAATGTATTAGGAATAGATTGTACCAAAACAGAATTTTGGAATATAATAAAAAATATGATATATCATAATAAGCGTGAATCTAAGACACATGTGATTAAAAATGATCCTTGGGCAGATGTTTTTCTGACGTTTAAGGATATTTCCGGTACTTACATGAATTAATAGGAGTTCGCTTTGTTCTCTATATAATTAACATTTTTAACGTTTAATGCGTAAGTTTATAAACAATCAATCATTCCCTATATTATTAAGTTGATTAAGAAAGTAAATCTATTCTCTTAGAATTGAAGATTATTGTGTTCTTGCATTATTACATACACGTTATGTGGATATAAAAAACAAATATTTTTATAGTTCTTGATGTGAATTAGACTATTTTAGACAATATATGCAAGAATACGTCAAAAACGTATTAACAATATTATAAAATGCATTACTAAATGCATTACTTATAATGACTTAGTATTAAAATCAAATTAAATAAAAAATTAAATAAATTAAATTTATAGAGGTAAAAAATGATAGAAATTATGCCAGTAGGCGGATTTAGGGAAGTAGGAAAGAACTGCACAGCAGTCAAAGTAGATGATGAAGTTATAATCTTAGATATGGGATTGCATCTGCAGCATTATATTGATTATGCACAGGACGATGATGATGTGGATCTGTCGTTGAATAAGTTGATAGAGATAAAGGCAGTGCCTGACATTACTTTGATTGAGGATTGGATCCCGTTGACAAAAGCCATATGCATCAGTCATGCGCATCTTGATCATGTGGGAGCCGTTCCTTTTCTGGCGTCAAAATTTAAATGCGCAATACACGGGACACCGTATACTATGGAGGTCCTTAAGGCTTTGATAGTTGATAAGGAGATTAAGGTCCATAATAAACTTGTCTCTCATGATATAAATTCGATGTTCAAAGTCTCTGACAATATAAAAATCGAATTCATAAGCGTCACGCATTCAGTTGTACATGCTGCATTGATTGTTATTCATACAAAGTATGGCTCAATTGTTTATGCAAATGATTTCAAATTAGATAACTCTCCAACACTTGGGTTAAAATCAAATATCGGCAGAATGAGAGAAATGAAGAATGTCAAAGCATTAATCATCGATTCATTATATGCGCATAAACCTATAAAGACTCCGTCGGAATCAGTTGCGAAAGAACTGCTTCGTGAAGTTATGATAAGTACGAACAGCAAAGGACACGCTATGGTTATATCCACATTCTCAAGCCATTTAGCTAGAATAAAGTCTATACTTGAATTCTCAAAACAACTTAACAGAAAGGTCGTATTTTTGGGACGAAGTCTAGATAAATACGTTATGGCTGGAGAGAAATGCGGCATAGTAGAATTTTCCAAACAGGCAATGATAATAAAATACAGGCAGCAAGTACAAAAATTCCTGAAGAATTGCAGAAATCCCGAGGACTATGTCTTTGTTGTGACAGGACATCAGGGAGAGCCCAAATCTGTCTTAGCAAGAATGATATTCCAGAACTATTTCAAGTTCAAGAAGGAAGATATAGTAATATTTAGTTGTCAGATAATTCCTGGAGAAGCAAATATTAAGAACAGGGAAGCGATGGAAGCCGAATTGCGTAAGAAAAAGGTCAGGATATTTACAGACATCCATGTCTCAGGACATGGTGCAAGAGAGGATCAAAGAGATTTGATAAATACTATCGAACCTGAAATCCTTTTGCCATCACATTCTGAAATAGCGACGGCAGAAAAGTTCATAGAACTCGCTGAAGAGATGGGTTACAAGGAAAACAAAAGGTGCTTCTTGCTCAAGAATGGACATAGGTTCAGGATAGAATAGATATTTTAATTATGAGATTTGGAGATTCAAAATGGTAAGTATCGGAGCTATAATCTTATTAATAATCTTATTGGCTTGTATAGCATCGGCAATATTTTTCTTGTATAAACGAATAAAGGAGTGGCGTAATGGAAAGAACATGTCGATATTACAAGTGATAATTATGATTGTTGCTGTGATTGTATTAATATTATTAATCAGGATTATATTTTCGATAGATATCAATCATAGTTCATCAAATTCTATGCTTTTTTCTTAAGGTGGATGAATATATAGATTCATGTAGACAAAAGACGATTCATCCGAAATATCTTGGATCATCGCTTCTGACTGTCTGTTCTCGTGCAGCAATATCCTTTCTTACGAATTCTGTTTTTCCGGACGATCTTTTGACTTCGACCTTCTTTTCAGAATCCATTGCTTTTGTTATCAGTTGAGAATTTATATCGAGCGCTTTCTTCAGATTTATGTTTCCACACTTGAAGCAATTGAAGAATATTCCGAATTTTCCCTCCTGCATCAACAGGAACTGTCCACATATGCATTTCATATTGTCTAATCTTTTGTCTTTGTGGTAGCGACATACAGCTATACCTTGCGGATTCTTTATCAATGCCTGTCGACCGCAGAATGGACACGAGTCTACTCTTGTTTCTCCATAACGTTTTGGGATGTACATTTCGATAAAAAACTTCAGTTTATTTATAAATCTAATTTTAGTTAGTGTCATTTTTCAGATTTCGTTTATAAACTCTTGCGAAAAGTATATAAAGTAGTTAGTGTATAACATACACATTGATAGTGTCACAAACACAATAACTGCTTTTGTGGGCAATAAAACACTTATGAAAAGTTGTTGATTGCGGAGGAGATAAAATGAATGCACCAATTATGTATTTTAAGGCGAACCCGACAGAATATTGCAGGATATCCGTCGGAGGAAAAGTGAAAGCCGAAAATAACGGCATAACGAAATTAATCTGGCCATACAAAACGACAGTCGAGATAGTGAGTACTAGTTTGAAGAATCAGCCATATACATTTCTTGAGGTAACGCAGGACAATCAACAAGTAACTGTTCAAGGAAGTTTTTTGTATAAGGCTCAGGAACCAAAAAAAGTTTTGAATAATTTTAATTGTGCAATAGATCCAAGAACTGAAGAAGACAGGGGAAGTTTTGACGAGATAACCGACCAGATAACAAACAGCATTAGAGGAGTCGCCAAAAAGTACATTCAGAACGCTTCTTTAGAAAGTATGTTGAGACAAAGTGAAGAATTGAAAGAAGATATCTCTACAAAAATATCAGAATCCAAAACATTATCTGATTTAGGATTGCATGTCGAGACTGTATACGTAACTCTGATTACCCCAGAACCTTCAATTCAAAAAGCGCTTGGAGCAGAATATAGAGAAAAGTTGCTGACACAAGAGAATCAGGCAACATATGATAGACGTGCAAAAGCCGTAATGCAAGAGAGGCAAATAAAGGAGAATGAGTTGAACAATGCAATAGATTTGGAACAGAAACGTAAAGCATTGATAGCTCTCGAAGAGACGAATGCTAAGACTGAAGGAGCATACAAAGCGGAAGTCCTCAAGATGGGAATAGATATTTACAAGGGAA
>Ga0182021_10009442_pt1 | contig 11565 bp, 10 predicted proteins | sample 612E3MmetaG_FD_120493 | JGI IMG/M metagenome (GOLD analysis project Ga0182021, IMG submission 120493) | Permafrost microbial communities from Stordalen Mire, Sweden - 612E3M metaG (Illumina Assembly) | ecosystem: Environmental > Terrestrial > Soil > Wetlands > Permafrost | place: Sweden...
ACAGGTATTATACAATTATTTTTTTTAAAAAACGATAGTCAGGGCTTTATGGCGGACCCGCCCGAAACATTATCACAGCGACACAAGATTTCGAAACGCGATTTGCGGGGTGAACGGGACTCGGACCCGCGACCTCTTCCGTGACAGGGAAGCGCTCTAGCCAACTGAGCTACCACCCCAAACTCTAAATTAGGCTTAAGTATTTTAACAGATAATTGAATTCGGCACAATAATAATTTAGAATTAGGACATGGGAAATCAGGAAATAGCCCGTCTTTTCAGGAATGTTGCTGCTGCTTATGTCATCAAGGATGAAAAGAAATTTTATTTTCAAGCTCTGGCCTATCAAAAAGCCTCGGAAGCGATTGGAGCCTCCGCTACGGAAATCAAGGATTTATATAAAGAGGGGAAATTGCAGGATATGCCCGGCATCGGAGTTACCATCAGATCAAGGCTGGAAGAGTTGTTTAAGAAAGGAAGTGTCGCGCATTTCAAGGCTGTTTTGAAGGGTATACCCGAATCTGTTTATGTTTTGATCAATGTTCCCTCAATCGGACCCAAAAAGGCCTATAAATTAGCCGTAAAACTTCATCTGGACAACCCTAAAACCACAATTGAAGACCTGATATTCAAGGCTAAAAACCATGAAATTGCCAAAATTGAAGGCTTTGGAGAAAAATCGGAAGAAGATATAGTCAGGGCCCTTCTGGAATACCAGGAGGGTAAAGGGAAAATCACCAGAATGGTTCTTCCCTTTGCGGGAGAGATTGCCGAGAAAGTACTCTCCTACCTGAGACAATCCCCTGCCGTTGACAAGGCTTTGCCCTTGGGAAGCTTAAGGCGGATGATGTCAACCGTTGGCGACATCGATATAGCCGTAGCTACAAACAAGCCTCAGGAAGCCATAGAATACTTTGTCAATTACCCCTATAAAGACAGGGTCATAGAAAAAGGGCCTGCTTCGGCCTCAATCCTGACTTCAGGCGGTACGCAGGTTGACTTGATGGTCACCTCGCCTTCAGGCTTCGGAGCGCTTCTTCAGCACTTTACCGGCAGCAAAAACCACAATGTAAGACTCAGGGAATATGCCCTGAGTAAAGGACTTTCACTTTCGGAACACGGAATAAAGGATCTAAGGACCGGAAAGACAAGTCTTTATCCCACCGAAGAAAAATTTTACCAAAGTTTGGGGATGGACTGGATTCCTCCGGAAATACGGGAAGATACGGGAGAAATAGAACTGGCAATCAAACATAATCTTCCCAAATTGATAGAACTTTCGGACATTAAGGGAGACCTTCACGTTCATTCAAGTTTTCCGATTGAACCGAGTCACGATTTAGGCTTTTCGGATGCCAAGGAAATGGTTGAATTTGCCGGAAAACTTAATTATGAATATTTGGGTTTCTCCGAACATAACCCAAGTGTCTCTAAACATACATCTGATCAAATATATACCTTAATTGCAAGGAGAAATGAGCATATTGAACATATTAAATCGAGTATTAAAGATGTTCGAATAATAAAAATGCTTGAAATAGATATTTTAGCCTCAGGTTCACTTGCTGTTGATGACAAAGCGATGGAACTTTTGGACGGAGCAATTGTTTCTATCCACAGCTCATTTACAACCGATAAAAAAGAAATGACCAAAAGAGTTCTCGCGGGTTTAAGTCACCCGAAAGCCAAAATCCTCGCCCACCCGACGGGAAGACTTCTCAATGTCCGTCCCGGGTATGAATTGGACTTTGATCTTATCTTTGATTTTTGTCAAAAACACAACAAAGCTTTGGAGATAAACTGCTGGCCGGAGCGCTTGGACCTTCCCGATTTATTGATCAGGGAAGCGGTTAAAAACAACGTTAAACTTGTAATTGACACGGATAGCCATGAAGTCTCGCAAATGAATCTCATGAGATACGGGGTAGAAACAGCCAAGCGGGGTTGGGCAACCAAAAGTGATATAATAAATTCCTTAACCTATTCTGAATTTACGGAATGGTTGAAAGCGAGGTGAGAAAGATATGGGGTTAACGTTAATAATAATAGTTGTTTTAGTCGTTTTAGTTGTTTGGTCTACCTATAACTCTTTGGCAACGGGTAAAGTCAGAGTCAAAGAAGCTTTGAGCGGAATTGATGTTCAGCTAAAGCGCAGAATTGATTTGGTCCCGAACCTGGTTGAAACCGTAAAAGGCTATGCCAAACATGAGAAGGAAGTGTTCGAAAATGTAACCAAAGCCAGAGCGTCCTTAATGAACGCAGACTCAACGCATGAAAAAGCGGTTTCCGACAATATGTTGTCCGGCGCTTTGAAAAGCTTGATTGCAGTTTCCGAAGCCTATCCTGATTTAAAAGCAAGTTCAAATTTTATGGAATTACAGGAAGAACTTTCGGATATTGAAGCAAAAATTGCTTACGCCAGACAGTTCTTTAATACCAATGTTTCAAGCTATAATACAACCTTGGTTAATTTTCCCGGATCGGTAATCGGCAATATGTTCGGATTTAAGGAAGAAGAATTCTTTGAAGCAACGGAAGAGGATAAAAAGCCGGTCAAAGTGGCATTCTAATCCTGAGCGGAGCCGAAGGACTGATTTATGAACATTTATTCACAAATAACAGCCAACAAAAGAAAGACCTGGCTGATAATAATATTGTTTGTTATTTTTATTACAACGATTCTTTTTGTCTATGGTAAAGCCTCAGGATATGGCCTTGAGTACGCCGGAATCGGTCTTATTTTTTCCGGGATTATGGCTTTTTCCAGTTATTACTATTCCGACAAAATGATTCTGGGAATGTCTAACGCCAAGCAAATCCAGGAAAAGGACAATCCCGAACTCTTCAGAACTGTCGAAAACCTCTGTATCGGCGCAGGTATTCCCATGCCTAAGGTCTATATAATTGAAGATTCCGCTATTAATGCCTTCTCAACGGGCAGGGACCTGAAACATTCGGTAGTCTGCGTGACAACCGGTTGCCTTGACAGATTAAATAAAGTCGAACTTGAAGGTGTGGTTGCTCATGAGCTCTCCCATATCAGAAATTACGACATCAGACTGATGGCAATCGTCGTAATCCTGGTCGGCCTGGTAGCGCTTCTGGCTGATTTTTTCATGCGCAGCCTTTGGTACGGAGGCGCAAAGCGGGAAAGAAGCGACAGGGATAATGCTCAGGGGATATTTTTATTAATCGGCATTATCTTTGCCCTACTTTCTCCTTTAATCGCCACCCTGATCCAACTGTCTGTTTCCAGAAAAAGAGAATTTCTTGCCGATGCCTCGGGAGCTTTATTGACCCGTTATCCGGAAGGTTTGGCCAGCGCTTTGGAGAAAATTGAGATTGACACCGAACCACTGGAGGTCGCCAATAACGCCACTGCGCATCTATACATCGCTAATCCCTTCAAAGGAAAAATAATGGGCAGCTGGTTCTCTCACCTTTTCGATACTCATCCGCCGATTGAAGAACGCATCAAGATTCTGCGCTCAATGTAACCCTCGCAATTGACAACATTATTTTACCTGCTATAATCACTTTTTATGATTGAATCGCCAGTTGTCGGAAAGGTTTGCGAAATCGGTTCAAAAACTGAAAAAGCAAAAAATTCCAACATCGCTATCAGAATTAAAAAGATATTAAAAGAAAGAGAAAAAGATCTTTCGATAAATAAATACGTTACCTTTGTTAGCGATGATTTACCCAAAATTGGAATAGCGGTTAAATCCCACTTAAGCCAATCAGATCAATCAAGAAGGGTTCCTCATGAATTCAACTTTCCACTTTATGAAATTGTAGAAAACAAAGTCAGGTTTATCAATGCTAATGATAATACCATATACGCTCTGGATAATCGTTATTATTTTAATAATATGGGCCAATCTATTCACTATCAATCAATTATCAAAGAAACAAGCGTAAATTATCTAGATAACGAAAGCAATTTAGCAAAAATAAAAAATTTTCTTCCCGGAGAATTTACTGCTTACAGTCCGCTTGATAAAAAGAACTACGAAAATATATGGAAATCGCTTGAATTAATAGAATCGAAAAATTGTTTTGAAGTTATTGGCGACCACATAGTAGCACCCCATAACTTAAAATAGATAAATCCGCGTACTTGTCCGAATTGGGGTATAATGTTTCCAAATGCTTAATTTTTTCCTTATTAATTCCGGGAAATTTATTTCTTTTGTCAGCCGCTTCTTAAACTTAGGCAGCGGATCTACCTGGCCGGGAGAAATTGCCCTTTCCATAAACCCAAACTTTATTAAAAAAAGTATCGAGAAGAATAATTTAAAAATTATTCTAATCGCTGGAACAAACGGCAAAACTACCACTGCCTTACTACTTCAATCAATTCTTTCAAATAATGGATATAATGTTTTTCAAAACACAGCCGGCGCCAATCTCTTAAACGGAATAGCATCTTCTTTAATCTCAAATTCCGATTTAAGTGGAAAAATAAACAAAGATTTTGCGATTTTTGAAATCGATGAAAATACTCTACCTTTAATTTTAAAAGAAATATCGAATCCGAACTTCATCATCATTTTGAATCTATTCAGAGACCAGTTAGACCGCTACGGAGAGGTAAATACAATCGCCAAAAAATGGAAAGATGCGCTTAAGCATCTTGACGAAAAAACCACTCTTATTTTGAATGCCGATGATCCCCAGGTAGCGTTTTTGGGAAATATATTAAAAGCAAAAGTCCTGTATTTTGGCCTAAATCCTACCGGCAATAGAAATGATAAAATTCAGCATGCATCAGATTCTACTTATTGTCCGAAATGCCAGACAAAGTTAAACTATAATTCAACTTACTTCTCTCATCTAGGAGATTGGAATTGCGCAAAATGCGGCTATTCACATCCCAAAATAACATTTACTTCATTTTCCTTTTATCCGTTATTGGGAGTATATAATCGATACAATACCAATGCGGCTGTTCTTTTGGCTAAAGATTTAAGACTGAATGATGAAAAAATTAGTTCTGCTTTAAAGAACTTCAAGCCGGCTTTCGGCAGACAGGAAATATTAATTTTCAATAGTAAGCAGGTGCAAATATTTCTCTCCAAAAATCCGACAGGACTCAATGAATCCTTAAAAACTATAGTTAATCTCAAGGCCGAAAATTTATTGCTTGTTTTGAATGACAGGATTCCCGACGGAAGAGATGTTTCCTGGATTTGGGACGTTGATTTTGAGAACTTTGCGACAGTCTTTAAAAACATTATGATTTCCGGCGACAGGGTTTTTGATATGGGATTAAGGCTAAAATATGCCGGATTTAAAAACTTTCAAACCGAAGAAAATCTGACCAAAGCGGTTAATGTCGCACTGGGAAAAACGGCCAAAGATGAAGTTTTATATATATTTCCCACCTACTCGGCAATGCTTGAGGTCAGAAAAATTTTAACGGGCAAAAAAATATTATGAAGAGTTTAACCTTGACCGTCGGCTGGTTATATCCCGAACTGATGTCTACTTACGGAGACCGCGGAAACATAATTGCCTATCAAAAAAGATGTGAGTGGAGAGGAATTAATATTGAAATTCTGAAGCTAAATCAGGGATTTGATGTTAATCTACTTAATTCATGCGACTTTCTTTTCATGGGTGGCGCTCAGGATGAACAACAGCAGATCGTAGCTCAAGATTTAATCAAAAAAAGAAATCTGCTTAAACAAAAAATCGAAGCAGGTGTCCCCGGACTTTATATCTGCGGCGCATACCAGTTCTTGGGAAAATATTATAAGGAAGCTGACGGTACGATCATAAAAGGCCTTGGAATTCTTGATTTACATACGGAAAATCCCGGCTTGAACTCTTCCCGTCTGATTGGCAATATCCTGATATCAACTGCTAAGGGCATGAAGATGGTCGGTTTTGAAAATCACGGAGGCAGAACCTATCTTGGAAAAAACGTTAAACCTCTTGGAACGGTTATCGAAGGATTCGGAAATAACGGCAAAGATACCGGTGAAGGGGTAATTTACAAAAATAGTTATGGTACATACCTACACGGACCGATTTTACCGAAAAATCCTGAATTTACAGACCTCTTAATCAAACTCACTTTAGAAAATAAATATAAATTGACTATAAATTTTCATACTCTGGAAGATTCTCTTGAGAAAAAGGCATATAATGCAATTGCTAAAAGACTTAAAGTTAAGCTATAATATTTTAAATGAAAATAGATATTAACCACGTGGCTAAATTAGCAAATCTTCCTCTTAACCCTCAAGAGAAAGAAAAATTTGAAAAACAACTTTCCGAAACTTTAACTTATGTCGGTAAGCTTAGCTCGGTCGATACGAAAAATGCTAAAGAAACCTCTCAGGTTACGGGGCTTGAAAATGTGACGAGGAATGACGAGACAAAAGCTTCACTTACACAAGAAGAAGCGCTTAAAAATACAGGCTCTTCACATAACGGTTTCTTTAAGGTTAAGGCAATATTAGAATGAAAAACTTAAACCAATTGACATTAAAAAGAGCGAAACAGGGATTAAAAAATAAGGAATTTTCTTCAGTTGAGTTAACCAAAGCTTGTCTTGGGCAAATCAAAAAACATAATCAGGATTTAAATGTCTTCATAACTATTGCTGAAAAACAAGCCTTGGAATCGGCCAAAAAAGCCGATGAGTTAATTGCCGGCAGACAGTACTTGCCTTTGTTGGGAATACCGGTCGCCCTGAAGGATCTATTTTCAACTAAAGGAGTAAGAACTACTGCCGCCTCAAATGTCCTGAAAAACTATATTCCTCCATATGATGCAACCGTGGTTAAGAAAATTAAAGATGCGGGAGCGGTAATCATCGGAAAAACCAATCTGGATGCCTGGGCTCACGGCTCAAGTGGTGAAAACTCTGATTTCGGAACGACCAAAAACCCATGGAATAAAAAATATGTTCCCGGCGGATCATCCAGCGGCTCGGCCGTATCCGTAGCGTCCGATATGTGTATTTCGGCTACGGGTACCGATACGGGAGGCTCTATAAGGCTTCCTGCAAGCTTTAATAATGTTGTCGGACTAAAACCCACTTACGGACGGGTAAGCCGCTATGGCATAGTGGCGATGGCATCATCACTGGATTCCATCGGTCATTTTACAAAAACAGTGGAAGATTCTGCTTTGTTTTTTAATGTTACGGCAGGCAAAGATTCAATGGACGCAACAACTCTTCCGGTACCCGGAGAGGACTTTGCCCGAGATTTGGACAAAGACATAAGCGAATTGATAATCGGAATTCCCAGGGAATTTGTTACAAAGGATTTAGATAAGGAAGTTAGGGGAGGATTTGAAAAAAGCGTAAAAATACTGGAAAACTTGGGAGCAAAAATTACAGAAATCTCACTTCCCCATACCGAATACGGCATTGCCGCATATTACATAATTCAGCCCTCTGAAGTGTCTTCCAATCTGGCACGTTATGACGGTATCCGTTACGGGAATAACCGGGGAGCTTTCGGCGATGAAGCCAGAAGGAGGATTATGCTTGGCACTTTTACTTTATCTTCGGGCTATTACGATGCTTATTACAAAAAGGCCATGCAAGTCAGGACTTTAATTAAAAAAGACTTCGATGATGCATTTCTGAAAGTAGATGCCTTAATTTCTCCTGTTTGCCCGACACTGCCATGGAAATTGGGAGAAAAAATCAACGATCCTCTAAAAATGTATCTTTCCGACGCGTTAACCGTTACGGCGAATATCGCCGGTGTTCCCGGACTGGCAGTTCCGGCAGGATTTTCGGTTAATCATCTGCCGATCGGAATTCAAATTATGGGAAAACAGCTATCGGAAACACTTCTCTTCCAAATCGGAAACGCTTTTGAGAAACAAACAAATTATTATAAATTAAAACCTAATCTATGATATATAAACCCGTAATCGGACTGGAAGTACACGTCGAGTTAAAAACAAAATCAAAAATGTTTTGCAGTTGCAGTGCCGATTATTTCGGTCAGAAACCAAACACACATACCTGTCCTATTTGCTTGGGATTACCCGGCGCCCTGCCCGTACCCAATCAAAAAGCCATTGACTGGTGTGTAATGATCGGCCTGTCTTTGGATTGTAGAATCGCGAATTTCTCCAAATTCGACCGCAAAAACTACTTTTATCCCGATCTGGCAAAGGGTTATCAGATAAGTCAATATGATCAACCCTTCTGTCAAAAAGGTTTTATTTTACTTTCCAACGGCAAAAAAATAGGTATTACACGTGTCCATATGGAAGAAGATACGGGAAAATTAACTCATCAAGGAGATTCATCCCTAATTGACTTCAACAGATCGGGTGTACCCCTGGTTGAAATAGTTACCGAACCGGAATTCGAGAATGCCAAGGAAGTAGTCGAATATCTAAAGCGACTCCGGCAGATTGTCCGCTACCTGGGAGTCTCCGATGCCAATATGGAAGAAGGAAATATGCGCCTTGAACCGAATATTTCCCTTCGCAAAGAAGGAGAAACTTCTCTTCCGAAATATAAAGTTGAAGTTAAAAATATAAATTCTTTTAGGTTTGTCGACAAGGCAATTGAGTTTGAGATTAAACGCCAGGCGGAAATTCTTGACACGGGACTATTGCCCGTTCAGGAAACCAGAGGCTGGAATGAAACAAAAAACAAGACTATTTCTCAAAGAGTTAAAGAGGAAGCCAATGACTATAGATATTTCCCTGAACCTGACATTCCGCCAATCCTTTTGACCGGTACTAAAATCTCCAAACTTAAATCGGAAATGCCGGAAACACCGAGTTCCAAATTCGCCCGGTTCAAAAATGAATTTGCTTTAACGAATTATGACATTGAAATTTTAACCAGAGAAAAATATTTAGCCGATTATTTTGAAGAAGCAACGAAAGTTGGAAGAAAACATAACGTCAATCCGAAACAAATTGCAAATCATTTGATAAACAGAAATGTAGACATTAATTCCGTATTACCCGCAAAATTAATAGAGGCAATTGTTAAATCAACGCAGACAGAACAAATAGACGAAAATAAATTAGATAAAATTATCAGCGAGGTTTTGAAAAACAATCAAAAAGCGGTTTCGGATTATAAATCCGGCAAGGAAAATGTAATAATGTTTTTAATCGGGCAAATTATGAGACAAGCCAAACAAAAACTGGACACATCTATGATTAAAAATATTTTAATAATAAAACTTAAATGAGCGAAAACACAAATAATACCGAATATTCCGGAACAGAAAGAAGAAGCAAGGAAAGAATTGAGATTGATGAAAAAGTCCAAGCGACAACGGATTGGCTCATCTCTCTGGATGAAAGGGTAGAAAAGGGATTATTAACCCTCGAGAAAAAAAACAGATTAATCGCCCGGTCTATGGTTGCCAGGGAAATTTTTACGGAAAGAGCCAATGAAAGAAGCAAAAAAGATTCACTTACGGGCCTTTTAAATAAAGGCGCATTTAAAGATGATATTAAAAAACTTATTGAAGATGAAGAAATATTTTCATTGGCATTGGCTGACATAAACGGTTTTAAAGGAACTAATGACACTTTCGGTCATGTGACCGCCGATAAAATTATAATTCAAACCGGACGCAATTTTGGCTCCGTTTTAAGACAGATACGGCCGGAAGAAGGACAAAACGACAGAATTTACCGCATTGGCGGAGATGAATTTGCTATTATCCTCCGGGGAATATCTACAGAAGAAAGCCTTATGTATACATGCGAAAAAATCAGGACATTTATAGCAGGTAACCCATATCCTGTAAAAGAGAATGAATCAAAGCTACATATTCCCGTAACGATAAGCCTTGGAGCAGGGGTATATAGAGGAGAAGATGCAGAAAATTTCGTAAAAAGAGTCGATACTCAGGGATTATACGGATCCAAGAAAGCCGGAAAAAATATCTCAGTCGTAGTGCCGACCAATTAAAATATGTCTGATTTTGTTCATCTTCATAACCACAGTGAATATTCGCTCCTGGACGGACTTTCAAAAATACAGGACATGGTTTTGCGTGTCAAAGAATTAGGCATGAAGGCCTTGGCGATTACCGATCACGGAAACATGTACGGTGCGATAAAATTTTACAAGACCTGTCTTGAAGAAGGAATAAAGCCGATAATAGGCTGTGAAATCTACGTCAGCCGTAGATCCCGTCATGACAAACAGGCCGGCTTGGATACGGATTCCAATCACCTGGTTTTATTGGCCAAAAACAATCTCGGATATAAAAATCTGATGAAGATTATTTCTATAGCAAATCTTGAAGGATACTATTATAGACCAAGAACGGACATTGAACTTCTGAAAGAATTCCACGAAGGATTAATCTGCCTAAGTGCCTGCGTAAACGGATATGTATCGGAACCTCTTATCCAAAATCAGGAAGAAACCGCCAAAAAAAGAGCGCAAACTTTGGAGGAAATTTTCGGCAAAGGAAATTTTTATCTGGAAATTCAAAAACATATTGACGTCAAAGAACAGGATCCTCTGAATGAGAAATTGATAAATCTCTCGCAGAAACTGGGAATTCCGTTGGTTGCAACCAACGACAACCATTATGTGAACAGTTCCGATGCCGAAGCACAGGAAATATTGCTTTGCATCCAGACACAAACAACCATTAATACTAAAAACAGGAAACTTTCCATGATCTCTTCTCCTGATTTTTATATAAAGTCACAGGAAGAAATGACCGGGCTTTTTATTCAGACCCCCGAAGCAATAGAAAATACGGTAAAAATCGCCGACATGTGCAACGTGGAAATAACTTTAGGCAAATGGATTATGCCCAATTTTAACGTTCCGAATTCCAAAACTCCGGCGGAATATATTAAAGAGTTGGCTGAGGCAGGTCTAAAGAAAAGGTACAAGGAAATTACATCTTTCATAGAAGAGAGATTGGACTACGAACTATCGGTTATTCTGAAAAAAGGCTATGAAACATATATTCTGATTGTCGCGGACTTTGTAAATTGGGCTAAAGCACAGGGAATTACGGTCGGTCCGGGCAGAGGATCAAATGCGGGTTCAATTGTCTCTTATGCGCTGGGCATATCGGATGTCGATCCTTTGTATTTTAAACTTCCTTTTGAAAGATTTTTAAACCCCATGCGGCCTTCACCGCCGGACATAGATTTGGATTTTGCCGATAACAGACGCGATGAGGTTATAGAATATGTTACCAAAAAGTACGGCAGGGATAAGGTTGCACAAATTATTACTTTCGGGACCATGGAAGCCAGAGGTTCGGTCAGAGATACGGGACGGGCTCTGGGAATGCCTTATTCCGGCCCGGATAGAATCTCGAAAATGATTCCTCCCGGCTGGCAGGGACAGGCAATGACTATCGAAAAGGCTTTGGATCAAAGCCCGGAACTGAAAATAGCTTATCAGTCGGAATCTGAAACAAAAAGGCTCCTTGATTTAGCAAAAAAACTGGAAGGAGTAGCAAGACACGCTTCAATGCATGCCGCAGGCGTTGTTATTGCGGACAAACCTCTGACCGAATATACGCCCCTACAGAAAGAGACCAACGGTGAAAAAATTATTACTCAATACGATATGTATAA
>Ga0182021_10009443_pt1 | contig 11564 bp, 10 predicted proteins | sample 612E3MmetaG_FD_120493 | JGI IMG/M metagenome (GOLD analysis project Ga0182021, IMG submission 120493) | Permafrost microbial communities from Stordalen Mire, Sweden - 612E3M metaG (Illumina Assembly) | ecosystem: Environmental > Terrestrial > Soil > Wetlands > Permafrost | place: Sweden...
CAAGGGCCGGATTTCAGATTTCTGCTCGTTCATTCACTCGATCCGGCGGCATATTTCGACTACTTGGCTTTTGGTCGGCAGTTCCCCGACTCCAGGGAAAGCCCCCTATCACCCGCCGCCTCGTTGAAAGTAGAGCAGTGCGAACCCGATCGGCAATAACCGTCGTTCGCCGATCAACCATTGCAGCGATCGAAAGGTCCGCAGCCGCCAATCGAGTCGAAAGATATCACCGCCAGAAACCGTCCAGAGCCCCGAGCAGATGCTCTCGTTACGACGGTCGATCGTCGCGTTGCCTGACCTGTCCGTTCGACCGCGAGATCACAGGTCGAAACGAGAAATCGCGGCAAACTTTATTTCATCGATCCTCTTTTTCCCGATCAGCGCAGCGGACAGGAAAAATCCGACGGCAAGCACCGCCGCCTCGTCCAGGTGCCCCAGGATGAAATTCCTGGACGAATGAATGTCGAACGGAGCGAAAAGATAAAGCACGCCGAGAAGTAGCGGTATCCGGGTGACGAACGGCGTCGTTCTGTCCACCGCCAGACGGTAGGCCATATACAGCAATGCCAGCGCGTTGCGCGCCAAGCGCGGGAGCCTGCCAATCGCCCTGGAGAGGCCGAGTTTGATACGGTGCGCGCGTTCCGGCCAAGCCAGCCGTGCGACCACGATACCGCCCCGGGCAGGATTTGAGCGGATACCCAAGCGCTCAACATCAGACGATCTGGCGCCGCCACTCGAACGCAACCGAGCGCCAACCGCCCGCTCGCGGAGCCGGCTGACAGCCTCTCTATACAGGATCAAGTCGCATCGCGTGAGGTCCTGAATGACGGCCAAAGTCTCTTGATCGACGGCTTTGGGCCGGTTGTATGACGGGTTCTCGTATGGCGTGACCCCCGACCATTCGATCCCAAGAGTTTCTCCGAAAACCGCGAGCGTATCCGAGAGATTTTCCGTGACACCGACCGCGACGCAGGCATCCATCGTCGCGAGGGCACGGCGCAGTAACTCCTCCTGGCCTTCACGTGACTGCGGCAGCTTCGCCGGAGCCACCTTCCTGATGGGAGATTCGCACGCCTCCCCGGCGAGACAACGCGCCTGATAGTCCTGGATCAAACTCCGCGTTTCAGGGTGAAGGCAAAACTCTCGAAGCGAGAGGCCCTGCGCGAGGGCGTGAAAGGGCGAACTCGGATCCCGGCGCACGTGAGCATAATGAGAGATCGACCGCTGCACCGGGTCGCGCAACAGCGTCACGATTTTGAGCGGAAGTCCGAGAAAGTCAGCAAACCCACCGGTCAAATGACCAGAGAACAAGCGATAGCCGTGCAAGGATTTTGCATCAACTCCATCCAGTTGTTCCCGCAGCCGCATAGGGCAAACGACATGCGCCGGAAACGCGTCCAGCAACATCCTGTGAACGGAGGTGCCCGCGGTTTTTTCGATATGGAGGAAATAGATTGCCTCCGGCGTCGATGAGCGATTCCCTGCGCGCTCAGGCAAAATGCCCTCGCACGCATGAGATGCGGCGACGATCTCTCTGGCCGCCTGGGGTAATAATCCGATTATCGCGCGCCATCGTGAAATTCGCTGCTCAATAAGTTTGACGTTCGGGTAGCGCCATTCCTGCGCAATCTCCGGTGCTCACCGGTCCCAGTCTACCTAGCATGGCAATCATGAGCGCCAGGAGCTACATTGCTAAATCTGGGGTGCTCGCCGGACCTGCCGGCAGCTGAGATCAGACCCATCGAACCTGACGTGGATAATGCCACCGCAGGGAGAAAGCGTACGTGAATCGGACTTACAACACTTCGTCAGAAATGACGGCCATTGTCGGCGGCGGCGTTATCGGCCTGTCGATCGGTTGGCGACTGGCAGCGGCCGGCCAGCCCGTCACAATCTTCGAACGCGCCGAGGCCGGCAAAGCCGCGAGCTGGGCCGCGGCGGGTATGTTAGCCGCGGGATCTGAGGTCGAGCCCGGCGAAAACGCTTTGTTCGCGTTATCAAGCCGCTCGCAAGCCTTGTGGCCAAAGTTCGCGGCCGAATTGGTCGAGACGAGCGGCATCGATATTCAACTGCGGACGGATGGCACCCTCACAATCGCACTGACCCAGGATGATTTAGGCCGGCTGCGACAGACTCACGCACTGCAGCAACGGCTTGGAGTCGCCTCCACCTGGCTCAACCGAATCGAAGCGCTCGACTTGGAGCCACATTTGAATCCGAGGCTGGCCGGAGGGCTCTTCGTCCCGGGCGATCATCAGGTCGACAACCGTCTCGTGGTGGAGGCCTTGAAACGGGCCGTGGTCAGATCTGGAGGGCGGCTTGCGGAGGGGATCGGCGACGTCGCCGTCAGGATCGGCGATGGGCACGCCATTGGCGTGGATGTCGATGGCGTGCTCCACGCCGCGGACAAGGTCATCATCGCCGCCGGCGCATGGTCCTCACTTGTCCCTGGTCTTGCTCCCGAATCAATACCGCCCGTGAGACCGATCAAAGGCCAGATGCTCGCTCTGTCGATGGACCCGGCAGCCCCGCTCCTGACCCGTGTTGTCTGGACGCCCAAAGCCTACCTCGTTCCGCGGCGCGACGGCCGCCTGATCATTGGCGCAACCACCGAGGAACGTGGATTCGACACGTCGCAGACAGCGGGCGCCATGCTTTCGTTGCTGGAATCGGCATGGCGCGCCCTGCCGGGAATCGAGGAGCTGCCGATCGCCGAAACCTGGGTCGGGTTCCGCCCCGGCTCGCGCGACGACGCGCCGATATTGGGAGCGTGCGGCATCGAGAATCTGATCCTTGCCACCGGGCACCACCGGAACGGGATCTTGCTGGCCCCCGTGACCGCCGAGACAATTACCTCCTTGGTCCTGACGGGCCAGACCGCTTCGGAGATCGTTCCATTTGCCTTGGACCGGTTCGGGGAGACGCATTTGAAGAGGACTCAGTTGTGGACATCAGCCTGAACGGTGCGCCGCATAGCACCACCAGCATCCGCTTGGCCGAGCTCTTGGCCGAATATGCCATCGATCCGGCCAAGCCCGGCATCGCCGTCGCCATCAACGACGCGATCGTCCCGCGCGCCCATTGGCCGACCATCCTCCTGCAGGCCGGGGATTCGATTGAAATCGTAAGGCCGCATTCCGGTGGATGACATGCCGCAGACAGCGCAACGGCCTCCCGTTCTGACCATCGCGGGTGAAAGCTTCAGCTCCGCATTATTGGCGGGCTCGGCAGGGTACCCAAACCGTCAGATCATGCTGGACGCCTTGGCCGCGAGCGGCGCCGAGGTCGTCACGGTATCGATTCGACGCGTCGATCTGAGCGGACCCCGCGAAAGCCTGGTCGATATGCTCGCCGGCAAATACCGGCTGCTGCCCAACACGGCGGGATGCGCGACGGCGCGCGACGCGGTTCTGACCGCGGGCCTGGCCCGCGAAGCCCTCGGCACCAACTGGGTCAAGCTCGAGGTCATCGGCGACCGCGAGACGCTGTATCCGGACGTCGAGCAACTGCTGAAGGCGGCGGCGCAGCTTGCCGGAGACGGCTTTGCCGTACTGGCTTATTGCAACGACGATCCCATCACCTGCGAAAAGCTGGCGGACATGGGTTGCGCCGCGGTGATGCCGCTGGGAGCACCGATCGGAACGGGTCTGGGGATTCTCAATCCCTACAACATCGAGGCCATCTGTCGCCGCCTCACGGCTCCGGTCATCCTCGACGCCGGAATCGGTACGGCGTCGGACGCCGCCTTGGCGATGGAGCTCGGTTGTTCGGGGGTCTTGTTGAACACAGCAATCGCCCGCGCCGACGACCCGGTCGGCATGGCGCGCGCGATGCGTCTGGCGGTTGCCGCCGGCAGAGAGGCCCGCTTAGCCGGCCGTATTCCCAAACGCTATCACGCCCAGGCATCGAGTCCGGAGCTGGGTCTGATCAACTCGTGAACCTGCCCGATCCGCCAATCCTCGCGATCACAAATCGGCAGCTCTGTGCCGAGCCGCTTGAGGATCGGGCGGCGGCCCTTTTCCGGGGAGGCTGCCGATGGCTATCGGTACGGGAAAACGACCTGGATGCTCAAACGCGTCTGACGCTCCTCCAGCGACTGATGGGAATAGGTCAGGAATACGGCGCAATTGTCGGAGTTCATCGCGACCTTGGCGCTGCCAGCGCCAGCCGATGCGCCCTGCATCTGCCGACGGACGCCAGCTCGGATTCCGCGCGGCGGGCTCTGGGTGAAGCCGCACTGATCGGGCAATCCTGTCATAACCTGACCGAGATCGAGCGCGCCACCCGCGTCGACTACGTCACCGTGAGTCCGGTCTTCGGCAGTTTCAGTAAACCAAGCTATGGACCATTACTGGGCGCGGCGGGGCTTCGCGCGCTGGTTGCGGCGGCGCGCGTCCCCGTGATTGCGCTGGGTGGCATTGGCATCGCCACGGTGCCCGGCTTGGCGGACATTGGCGTCGGCGGGATTGCGATCATGGGTGAGGCGATGTCGGCTCCGAATCCGGACTCTTGGTTCGCCAACCTTCTTCAGGTCTGGGAAAGTCATTGCGCCTCGGTTTGAAAACGCGACCGACCAGATCCACGGAGTTGCCATGCGGACCGTACTGCTTCTGATCGGCTCAAACATCTTCATGACATTCGCCTGGTATGGCCACCTCAAGTACCGCGAGGTTGCCTTATGGAAAGTCATTCTCGTGAGTTGGGGAATCGCCCTGTTCGAGTATTGCCTACAGGTTCCCGCCAACCGGATCGGTTCCGCGACCTTCACCGCCGCGCAACTCAAGATCATGCAGGAGGTCATTACACTGACGGTGTTCGCCGCGTTTTCAGTCCTCTATCTCGGGCAAGCCCTTCGCTGGAACTACGGCGCCGCATTCCTTTGCATCCTGGGCGCCGTGTTCTTCATGTTCCGGGAATGAGAGCCGACCCGTAGCGGGCAGACCGCAATCCAGGAATGCCTTAGCTTGCTTTCGGCGGCTTTTGGTAGGGACTGAAGGTGCCCAATAGACAGACCTCGCCGGTCCGAATAACGCGAATCGATTCAATGTTATCGCAATATTGTGGAACGCTGCTTTTCCAGACGAAGCCGTCCTGGCGCGTCAACGATCGGCATGGGATCGTAAGATTGTTCACCCAAATCTCCTTTCCATTCATATAGAAGAGGATCTGGTGATCGTTCAGCACTTCGGTGTGGTCGATCCGATTGATATCCAGGCAAACCGGCCTTTTTGGTTCGGCGCCGGCGGGATCTTCCGCCCGGGCGATCGGCGACATTGCCAGAAGCGCCGAGACGGCGGCCAACGCGCATGCGAATCGCGTCGCCGCTAGACGATGAACGGGTAGGGCCTGCGTGGTAACGGTCATGTCGTTCACTCCCTAAGCAGCGTCGAAGCACTGCGTGGCTCCCGATAGTAGATGGAATACTGCGCGGCTTTATTCCCACGCGTCATATCCGATTTAATCTGGGCACCGTCCCAACATTTCGCAAGCGATTCAGCGAGAGGCTCCAATTTGAAGCATCCCATGGAGCCGCGACCTTGTTCCTGCAAAAAATCGCACTATGCTCGCTTTTAAGACGACATGTCGGCGATCAAGCGGTTCGTAGCCTCCATCAAGGAGAGCTCGAAATGATCGGCGACGCCGAAGGTGAGGCGCAATTCTGCGCCCGAATGCCTCGTTCGACTACGGACTCTGGATCGCTGACACGCCCATAATGACACCAAGCCGCAAATTGCTCGCCGGCATCGCCGGAGCGCTGATCCTTGGCTGGATAACTATCACCTTTATCCCAAGGGGCATTCATACAGTTTCCGATCCAGGTCATAGCCTGCCGGTGCCGGTCACCTCTGGGCGAGTCACGGTCAGCGACGTATCGCTTTATCTGGCAGGGATTGGGACCGTCCAGGCCTTTAATACGGTCACAATTCGCGCGCGCGTCGACGGCGAGTTGATGAGCGTCAGCTTTCGCGAGGGTCAGGACGTCAAGAAGGGCGACGTCCTGGCGCAAATCGATCCGCGTCCTTTCCAGGCCGCGCTCGACACAGCGCTGGCCAATCTGGCGAAGGACGAGGCCGTGCTTGCCAACGCGCGCAGGGATTCCGCGCGCTATCAGGACACGGCGGCCAAAGGCTATTCGTCACGCCAACAGTTGGACACGCAGGTCGCGGCCGTCGATGTGGCGGCGGCAACTGTGCAGGCCGACAACGCAATGGTCGAAAACGCGCGGGTGCAGCTCAACTACACAACGATCGCGTCGCCGCTCGACGGTGTCGCCGGCATAAGGCTGGTCGACCAGGGCAACATCGTGCACGCGGGCGACGCGACCGGACTGGTGGTTTTGACGCAGATTCAGCCCATCTCCGCCATATTCACCCTGCCTCAGGACAAGCTGGCGCAAGTCGTTGCCGCACGGGCCGCGGGCGCTCTCCAGGTGACGGCGCTCGACAGCGACGGTGTGACGGAACTCGGTCACGGCACGCTGGAAACGGTCGACAATCAGATCGACCAAACGACCGGATCCGTCCGCCTGAAGGCCAAGTTTCCCAACGATGCGCGCAGTTTGTGGCCCGGTCAGTTCGTCAATATCCGTCTGCGGGTCGGCATCGTGCAGAACGGCCTGACGGTTGCCACGCGCGCAATCCAGCGGGGGCCAAAGGGATTTTTCGCTTTCGTGGTCAAACCCGACAGCAGCGTGGATATGCGCCCGATCGAGATCGGACAGGAAGATCGCGGCCGGACGCTGGTGACAAGGGGCCTTAACGCCGGCGAGCGTGTGGTGGTGGATGGCCAACTCCGGCTACAGCCGGCGATGGTCGTTCAGGCTACGGACGAGCCGGATGGGAATGCAAATGGCGGCACTGCCGCTGACAGCGCCGTAGGGATTGCGCCGACCGGTGCAACCTCTGTCAGATGAGTTTTTCGAAGACATTCATCGACCGGCCGATCGCGACGGCCTTGCTGATGTCCGCCATTCTGCTCGCTGGCCTTCTGGCATTCGGTCGGCTCCCGGTTGCATCCATACCCAAAGTCGACTTCCCGACGATTCAGGTGTCGGCAAGCCTCCCCGGCGCCGATCCGGAGACGATGGCTTCCTCGGTGGCGACGCCGCTGGAGCGTCAGTTCGCCCAAATTTCGGGTCTGGCGCAGATGACCTCGTCCAGCATGCTGGGCTCGACCCAGATCAGCCTGCAGTTCGATCTTTCCCGCAACATCGATGCCGCCGCGCAGGACGTCCAGGCGGCATTGGCGGCTGCGTCCGGTCAACTGCCCAAGAACCTGCCCAATCCGCCGACCTGGCGTAAGACCAACCCGGCCGATCGGCCGATCCTCCAGTTCGGCATCACTTCCGACGTCCTGCCACTGGATCAGCTCGACGACCTGGCCGACACCAAGCTGGCGCAGCAGCTCTCCCAGATTCCCGGTGTATCGCAGGCGACCATCTTCGGCGAACAGAAGCCCGCCGTGCGCATCCAAATCAATCCAGCCAAGATCGCCAACCAGGGATTATCGCTGGAGGATATCCGGACGGCAATCAGCCAGACCAGCATCGATGCGCCAAAGGGTACGTACGACGGGCGCTACCAATCCGCGACGATCGCGTCGAACGACCAGATTCTGAATGCGGACGGGTATCGCAACGCGATCGTGGCCTATCGCAATGGCGCCCCAGTGCGCATCTCCGATATCGGCACCGCGATCGACAGCGTCGAGAATGTCCACATGCTCGGCTGGTCCAATCTGACGCGCGGCATCGCGATCGCGGTGTTCCGACAGCCGGACGCCAATGTCATTACAACGACTGATCTGGTGAAGGCGGAGCTGGCGCGGCTGCAGGGATTGCTGCCGCCTTCGGTCAAGGTCACGATCCTGGCGGATCGCACGCTCACCATCCGCGCCTCGGTGGCGGATGTGGAGATAACCCTGATGATCACTATCGCGCTCGTGGTCATGGTGATCTTCCTGTTCCTGCGCAAAGCCTGGGCCACGGCGATCCCGGCGATGGCCGTGCCGCTGTCCCTGATCGGCACGTTCGGCGTCATGTATCTGCTGAACTACAGCGTCGACAATTTGTCGCTGATGGCGCTGACCATCGCAGTCGGTTTCGTCGTCGACGACGCGATCGTGATGATCGAAAACATCGTCCGTTATATCGAGAAGGGGTACAGCGCCTATGACGCGGCGGTCAAAGGCGCATCCGAGATCGGCTTCACCATTTTGTCGATCACCGTCTCGCTGATCGCGGTTTTCATCCCCCTGCTGCTGATGGGGGGAATCGTGGGCCGATTGCTGCATGAGTTCGCCATGGTGGTGGCCGCGGCGGTTACGATCTCGGCCTTCGTATCGCTGACGCTGACGCCGATGATGTGCGCGCGGTTCCTGGGGCGCGACGAACGGCATGGCCGGCTCTACATGGTTCTGGAGCATTTCTTCGAGCGGCTGATCGCCAATTATGCGCGACTGCTGCGGATCGTGTTGCGTCATCAGCGGCTGACGGCTTTGTCGCTGATCGCCACCGTTGGTCTGACCATCGTGGTTTTCGTGGCGATCCCCAAGGGGTTCTTCCCGCAACAGGATAACGGAATGATCCTGACGACGACCGAGGCGGCGCTGGATGTCTCATTCGAGGAGATGACCAGGAAGCAGGAACAGGCGATCGAAATGGTCATGGCTGACCCGGCCGTGTTCGCCGCCATGTCCAATATTGGTTCCGGCAACGGCAACACCTCGAACACCGGCCGTATCTTTTTTGCGCTCAAGCCCTTCGAACAGCGGCGCGGCGTGACGGCCGACGACGTGATCAACCGGCTGCGTCCAAAGCTGGCGCAGCTTCGGGGCTTTCGGGCGTTCATGCAGACGTCACAGGACATCACGGTGGGTACGCGCCTGACGCGCACCCAATATCAGTACACGCTCCAGGACCCGGATATCGATGAGCTGGGCCATTGGTCCAGCGTCATGCTCGAAAGGCTGCGGGCCATCCCGCAACTTCAGGACGTGACGTCGGACCAGCAGGATTCGGCGCCTAAAATCATGGTGCGGGTGAACCGCGACACGGCTTCCCGCCTGGGCGTGAGTACCCAGGCGATCGACGACACGCTCTATGATGCCTTTGGTCAGCGACAGGTCGCGACCATGTTCACGCAACTGAATCAATATCATGTCGTTCTGGAGGTCGACCCGAGATATCAGCGTGATCCATCTGCGCTCAGCCAGATCTATGTCAAATCGACATCCGGCGCTTTGGTGCCTCTGAGCGCATTCACCAGTTTCGAACCAGCGACGGCGGCGCTGTCGATCAACCACCAGGGACAGTTTCCAGCCATAACCATCTCGTTCAACCTCGCCTCCGGCATCGCGTTGGGTGAAGCCACAGGACTGATTCAGGGAGCCGAACGTGAAGCCCATTTACCCCCGTCCGTCACAGCTACCTTCCAGGGCAACGCACAGGCGTTTCGCGATTCGCTGACCACCATTCCGCTGTTGATCGCAGCTGCGCTCGTGGCCGTCTATATTGTCCTGGGAATACTGTATGAGAGCTTTATCCACCCGCTGACGATCCTCTCCACCCTGCCTTCGGCGGGCGTCGGCGCCCTTTTGATGTTATGGATATTCAACTACCCGCTCGACATGATGGCGCTGATCGGGATCATCCTCCTGATCGGCATCGTGAAGAAAAACGCGATCATGATGATCGACTTCGCATTGGAGGCCGAACGGCGACAGAACATGCCGCCGGCCGAGGCGATCTATCAGGCCGCCTTGCTCAGATTCCGGCCCATCATGATGACGACCATGTCGGCCCTGTTCAGCGGCATACCCCTGATGCTGGGGTCCGGAGCCGGTTCGGAGTTGAGGCGGCCGCTGGGATTCGCCATCGTCGGCGGCCTCCTCCTGTCGCAGATGCTGACCTTGTTCACGACTCCGGTTGTCTATCTCTATCTCGACCGGTTCGGCGCCTGGATCCGCGGCACGCCCGCGAAAGGGCGAACAGGGGCGGCTCCAAAACGGGCGCCCTCCCCAGTCTCTTTGCCAGGCGCGGCTTGACGCGTGTAAGTTAGTCAACGTTCGGCCTTGGCGGGCCATCCCAAATCCTTGAAGCGAGGGCCAGTCACGTTTCTGGCGGTGTCCCGCGCGGGGAAGACCCGCATGCCGCGTATAGCCTATCGAATAGCTCGACTGGTACTTGATGAAACTATCGCGCAAGCATCTCGCCCTGGCGGCCGGCATAGTACTCCTGGGTATTATCGGTGGACGTCTGTATTTCGGTGCGGACACCGTGGACTCCACCGCAAACCATGGCGCGAACCGCCCGATTCCTGTCACGGTTGAACAGGTGGCGGTCAGCGAAGTGCCGCTTTATCTCAGCGGCGTTGGCACTGTTCAGGCTTACAATACCGTAACCATCCTGGCGCGAGTGGACGGCCAAGTCGAAAGCGTGGATTTTCGCGAGGGGCAGAACGTCAAGGCGGGCGACCGGCTTGCCCAGATCGATCCGAGACCCTTTCAGGCGGCGCTCGACAATGCGTTGGCGAACCTGGCGAAGGACGAGGCAACGCTTGCGAACGCCAAACGCGACCTGACCCGTTACAAGGATACGGCGGCAAAGGGATATAGTCCCCGTCAGCAACTCGACACACAGTCCGCGACGGTGGATTCGTTGACGGCGACAATCCAGGGCGATCAGGCGACGATCGAGAACGCACGCGTCCAGCTGGGCTACGCCACGATCATTTCGCCAATAGACGGCCGCACCGGAATCCGCCGGATCGACAAGGGCAACATCGTCCACGCCACGGATACCGGCGGTCTGGTTGTCATCACCCAACTGCAGCCGATCTCCGCGATTTTTACTCTGCCGCAGGACGCGCTGCCAGCTGTCGCGGCGGCCGAAGCGGCCGGTTCGCCGCCGGTGACGGCGTTCGCACGCGACGGCACGACCGTGCTGGGTGAGGGCATCCTCGAACTCGTGGACAACCAGATCGATCCTGCGACGGGCACGATCCGCCTGAAGGCCCGCTTTCCCAATCAGAGCGAAGCGCTGTGGCCCGGCGAGTTCATCAATGCCCGGCTTCAAATCGGCGCGACTCACAACGGTCTTACAGTCGACTCTCGCGTGGTCCAACGCGGGCCGAAGGGTGTCTACGCCTATATCGTCAAAGCTGACGATACGGTCGAAATGCGGCCGATCGAGATCGGTCAGGACTATCGCGGCCGGACCGTGGTGACGGGCGGCCTGACCGCGAATGAGCGGGTGGTCGTCGACGGCCAATTGCGGCTGGAGCCAGGAACCAAAGTTTCCATCGCACCGGAACAGCCGCCACAGACCGGCAGTCTCGCGCGCTAGCAGTCATGAATTTCTCCAAAACCTTCATCGACCGGCCGATCGCCACTTCTCTGGTCATGGCCGCGATCCTGCTGGCGGGCATTCTGGCCTTTACCCAGTTGCCGGTGGCGGCGCTGCCGCGCGTGGATTTTCCGACAGTTTCGGTCGGCGCGACTCTCCCCGGCGCCGATCCCACGACGATGGCCTCTTCGGTCGCGGCTCCGCTTGAGCGGCAGTTCGC
>Ga0182021_10009444_pt1 | contig 11564 bp, 8 predicted proteins | sample 612E3MmetaG_FD_120493 | JGI IMG/M metagenome (GOLD analysis project Ga0182021, IMG submission 120493) | Permafrost microbial communities from Stordalen Mire, Sweden - 612E3M metaG (Illumina Assembly) | ecosystem: Environmental > Terrestrial > Soil > Wetlands > Permafrost | place: Sweden...
AACCTGAGTAAATTTGTTGTGGTTGCAGAAGATATTTATGGCAATAAGAAAGAAACCGAATTCATCCTTAACAGAGAAGGAGCAGGGATTGCAGCCACGAATCCAATGGGCAGAACCTGGGTGGTATTCATTGAAAATTCAAGCTATGAAACTTTTGCCAGTCTTGACGGACCTATAAAGGATGTAAGTACAATTCAAAGAGCTCTCGCAAATTATCAGATTCATAATATCATTCACAAGAAAGACATGACGAAGGCGGAAATGGAGAGATTCTTTAATATTGAACTCCGCGACCAGGTTAAGAAAAATCAGGTTAAATCATTACTGGTATGGTATGCAGGTCATGGCAAATTCATTAATGATGTCGGTTACTGGATACCTGTCGATGCAAAACGTGACGATGAATTCACATACTTTAATATCAATTCCTTAAAAGCAGGTTTGCAGGGCTATAGTGATGTGGTAATTCATACTCTTGTTGTTTCTGATGCATGTGAATCAGGTCCTGGATTTTATTCTTCATCACGGTCGGCAAATGAGGCGCCTACATGTGATAATGCCCGTGTGGCTGGTGCTAAGTCAGCTCAGGTATTCTCATCTGCCGGATATGAACTGGCGGTTGACAACTCGAAATTCACTGCTACTTTTGCCAACACGCTTATTAATAACAGGAATGCCTGCATTCCTATTGAAACTATTGTTAAATCCGTGACAGCAGCAGTGGCAACCGATAACAGGCAGAAACCAAAATTCGGAAGAATACAGGGACTGGAAGATATGCTCGGGACATTCTTCTTTATAACAAAATAAGATCTGTTATGTCAGTCAGAAATGTTATAAATAGCCAGGCAAGATTTTTTGTCTGGCTCATACTTTTATTAACTGTAACAAACTTATGTGCTACTGCTCAGAATTATTTTTTTGATAATTACAGTATTAAACAGGGACTTAGTGAACAGAAAGTTTATAAGCTTCTTCAGGATTCAAAAGATTATATATGGCTGGGAACGGCAAATGGTCTTTCACGTTTTGACGGGAAGAAATTTGAAAATTTTACATCACGTGATAATCTTGCAGCAGGCGGGGTTGTATCGATAACTGAAGATTCACTGGGATATATCTGGTTTGGACATATTAGCGGAGGAGGGATATCCCGTTACAACGGCAGTAAATTTGAACAAATAGCTTTTGATTCAATAAAGATTACCGGCGATATCACAAGTATTGTTCAGATCAGGGATAAGATTTGGTTTACCTCCATTACGGACGGAGCGATTCAGGCAGATTTTCCTGTCAAAGACATCAGGCATATCAGGGCAAAGCAATTCAGGGGTAAGGAAGGCCTCAGTGACCAGGTTTCAGGATCAAGCCTGACAAGGGACGGGTCATTAATATGCATTGCAGATGTTGGTTTGCGCCGTTATAACAGGGCAGAAAGGAAATTTGAAAACTACCGTATGCCACATCTTACTACATATTTCAGCACTAATTGCCTGCTTGAAGACAAAACCGGAAATATTTGGTTCGGAACTTTTAAAGGTGGCCTATACAAATATATTATGTCTGAAAGCAAAATGGTATACTATGATTTAATTAAAGAAGGAATATCAAGTAACACAGTCAGTTGCCTTTTTGGGGATAGCAGAGGAAGGATCTGGGCCGGTACCTGGGGAGGAGGAATTGCAGTATTTGACAGAGACAGGATTTCAAGGATTGATACAAGAAACGGACTGAAAGCAACAAATATATCAGATATTATTGAGGACGTCGAGGGCAATATACTTATTGCAGACAGGGACAACGGGCTTACAATATTCAAAGGAAATGCTTTTGAGACAATAAATGAAAAGGAGATTCTTCCTGATCCCAATGTAAATGCAATTTATGGTGATTTACAGGGAGAAATATGGTTTGGAACAAATGCCGGAATTGCACGGTTTGATCCTGGTTCTAAAAAAAAAGCTCTGATCTATAATAAATCGAACAGTTCACTTAATGATGATATAAGGTATTTCAGGAAGGACAGTGCCGGAAATTTATGGATTGGAGCTAACGAAGGTGGAGTTACACTCTATAATATAAAGAAATCCAGATTTGAGCCGCAGCCATATATAAACTCAAAACTATATCAGGGTGGACAGGTGAAGGCCATGGAGATAGATAAGCAGGATAACCTGTGGATAGGGACGGTTGAGGGACTGGCAGTAGGAAAAATCAATCGGCAGAATTTTCAGCGATATACCATTATGGACAAGCTGACAGTTTCCACCATAACAGCTCTTTATTGTGACCCTGCCGGTAATATGTGGATTGGTACGGAGCCAACAGGCAAGAAGACAGGCCTTATAAAATATAATGTGGATAAAAATGAATTCAGGCAGGTATCCGTTCTTGCAGGAATAATCCCCAAGACAATGGTAATGGATAATAAGGGAGTTTTATGGATTGGAACAGGACAGGGACTCCTGGCATTAAAAAACGATTCAATAGTTATAACATTAACTCAGGCTGATGGTTTGCTTTCAAATAATATAAACCTGCTGGCGCTTGGTGATGATGGAAGTATTTATATAGGAAGCAATCTGGGCCTTAACAGGTTTTTTCCTGAAACAAAGAAGATCTTCTCATATACTGAGAGAAACGGTTTTACAGGCATTGAATCAAAACCCAATGCAGTTTATAAAAGCCATTCCGGTGAACTTTGGTTTGGTACAGCAAATGGAGCCGTTCATATGAGGTCTTCAGAAACATCAACCCGAAATCTTGAACCGCTGACACACCTTATGAGTATGCGGGTAAACTATGAGACCAGGGAAATGGTTCCCGGGTTAAAGCTCAGTTATAATGAGAGATCGGTATTATTTGATTATTACAGCATTTGCCTTACCAATCCAGATGTGGTGAAATACAAGGTAAAACTTGACGGAGCAGACGAAGACTGGCGCCCTGTGACCGATCAGACCAGGGCGATCTATTCAGCTTTACCACCGGGGAAATATACTTTCAATGTTATCGCCAGCAACAGCCAGGGAATCTGGAACAGCAAACCCGTTTCATTTCGTTTTGTAATAATGCCGCCCTTTTATCTCTCCTGGTGGTTTATTCTCCTGGTTGCCGGATTAGGTGTGGTTATTATCGTGACCTATATAAAAATCAGGGAACAAAAACTGATAAAAGAAAATATAGTTCTTGAAGAAAAAGTACATGAAAGGACTGCCGAGGTAGTTCAGAAGAGTATGGAAATCGAAGAGAAGAACAGGGATATAACTGCCAGCATAAGATATGCTGAACGTATCCAGAGGGCGATGCTTCCAAAGGAAGACACTTTCAAGGAAACTTTTGTTTTGTTCATGCCCAAGGATATTGTAAGCGGTGACTTTTACTGGATGTATGATAATGGTGACTGGCAGTTCATTGCCGTGGTTGACTGTACGGGACATGGAGTTCCGGGGGCTTTTATGTCGATTATCGGGCACAACTCCCTTAATAAGATAGTAAGAGAATATGGATTAACACGTCCTTCGGCTATTGTTGACCAGCTCAATGTTGAGGTTATGAAAGCCCTGATGCAACGGCATGAGAAAAAGATCAATGATGGAATGGATCTTGCCCTAATAGCTTTTAACAAAAAGAATTTCACTCTTGAATTTGCTGGTGCTTTTAATCCTCTGTTTGTGGTCAGAAAAGGTGAAATAGTCGTTTATAAAGGCGACCGTTACCCGATAGGAATGACAACAACGGATGAGAAAAAAAACTTTACAAATCAAAATGTTGATATACGTCCGGGTGACATGTTATATATGTGTACGGATGGTTATGCAGATCAGTTTGGATCTGCTGAGGTCAAGAAATATAAATCCTACAATGTTAAAAAACTCCTGACAACAATTTGGGATCTGCCTGTAAATGAACAGAAAGAGAGACTGGAAAAAGAGATTTTGGGATGGAAAGGCGATCTTGAACAAGTCGACGATATTCTTTTTATCGGCACAAAGATCCCCCTCAATTAGATCTTTGCAATACTTCGGGGATCGTGGAGCCAACCCTCCTTTTTGGCCAGAATATTCATTACATCTTCAGCAGATTCAGCAATTTCCCACATGCCTCTATGTTCATATCTGAGAAAATTTCCTGAAACCATATGTCCAAGAAAATCAATCAACGATTTGTAAAAATTAAGAGTATTCAGGATGATGATAGGGCCCTTGTAAAGGCCCAGTTGTTTCAGAGTCATGGCTTCTGTTAATTCTTCAAGTGTTCCGACTCCTCCGGGTAGGGCAACAATGGCATCGGCCAACTCAAACATGCGTTTTTTCCTTTCTCCCATATCAGAAGTTACAATCATTTCGCTCACCCCTGAATGATCCCATCCTTCATCAATCATAAAAGAAGGAATGACTCCTGTAATTCTGCCGTGGTTTTCAATTACTGCATCCGCCAGCTTTCCCATCAGGCCAATTCCCCCGCCGCCGTAGACAACATTGAGGTTAGACTGAGCAAGCCGTTTTCCAAGATTTGCGGCGGCTGCAGAATATTCATTGTCAATGCGGCTGCTTGATGAAGCAAAAACACAGACTGTCATAACATATTATTAAAAAGGCCGTTACAGTATACCTGAACGGCCTGATTCCGGAATATTAATTTTTAAAGAAGTGCCTTTAGTTTCACTACAAAATTATTCTTTGGTACTGCACCTACCTGTTTGTCAGCTATTTTGCCATCCTTAAAAAAAAGAACGGTTGGAATGTTCCTTATACTATACCTGGCAGAAACTGCAGGGCTGCTGTCTACATCACATTTTACAACAAGCGCTTGTCCTTCATATTCGTTTGCAATATCTTCCATGATCGGAGCAACCATTCTGCAGGGACCGCACCATTCTGCCCAAAAATCCACCAGGACAGGTTTGTCAGATTTAACAACCAGATCATCGAAGTTTCCGTCGTTTACCTCTATTGCCATAATGTTCTATATTTTAAAATAGTAATAATAATCCACTGCAAAGATAGGGAATTCTTAAGTTGGAAATTCCTGACAATTCAAAAATATTCTACAAACTGCAGGTCAGTTTAATTAACCTTAAACTCAATCCCCGGATGATCTTCAAAATACGAGAGCAATTCATTGTTCAACCTCACCCTGAAGGTTCTTGAAAACATCGGCAGAGAGATTTTATCATCAGGATCAAGAAACAGAAATTTTAATTCCGTTTCCCCCTTGTGTTCATTTATAAGTTTTTTCAGATTGTGAATCATTTCATTATCGATATTTTCAGGATCGATTTTCAGTGTTACTGATTTAATAAGTTCATCCTTCACGCTCGATAGCAGATTTATCGTTTTAATCTTGAATTCAATTTCCTCTTCTTTATATTTTCTTTTCTGGACCCTGCCCTTTATAAGAAGATAATAGCCGACAATAAAGAACTTGCTGTTTTCAAGATAGTCCTTGTCAAATAACATGAACCTGAAAGAATCAGAATAGTCCTGCAGAGTAAATGACCCGTATGGCTTGCCGTTTTTACCGATACCGGTTCTGACATCCGTTACCATGCCTGCCACTGCAACATCCCGGTCGAGGTATTCACGGAGATTCTGAAGATCGGCAAGGGTTGCAGTTGTGAAGGTGTTGATCTCCAGCTTGAAATCATCAAGAGGATGTGACGACAGATAAATGCCGATTACTTCCTTTTCCCTGTTAAGCTTCTCCAGTTTGGGCCAGTCAGGACAATTTGCCGGTTCGGGTCTTATCATATCAAAGCCTCCGGTCTCTCCGAAGAGCGACTGTTGACTTGAAGTCTTTACTATCTTGGAATTATTGCCGTATCTGATAAGACTCTCTATGAAGGATGATCCTTTGGTGTCAAGAGAGAAATATTGTGCTCGTGTTATTTTGGAAAAACAGTCAAAGGCACCTGCAACGGCCATCGCTTCGAGGTTTTTCTTATTAAGAGAATTAAGATTTGCCCTTTCAACCAAATCATAAATGTCTGTATATAAACCATTTTTCTCCCTTCCATCAATGAGTTGCAGTACCGCGCTCTCACCGACTCCCTTTATTCCTCCAAGCCCGAATCTTATGTTTCCATCTTTATTTACGGTAAATTTCAGATTGCTCTCATTCACATCGGGTCCGAGCACTTCCATTCCCATCCTGCGAGTCTCATCCATAAAGATGGTGATCTTCTTTATGTCACTGATATTGCGACTGAGGACAGCAGCCATATATTCTGCAGGATAATTAGCTTTCAGATATCCTGTCTGGAAGGCAATAAGTGCATAACAGGTAGAATGAGACTTATTAAAAGCATACTGCGCAAAGGCTTCCCAGTCTGACCAGATCTTATTTACAATTTCTTCATTATAACCTTTTCTGAAACATCCCTGCTGGAACTTCAGCTTCATTTCGTCCATTATGGAACGTTTCTTTTTCCCCATAGCTTTTCTGAGGGAATCGGCTTCACCTTTTGTAAATCCTGCCAGCTCCTGTGAGAGTAACATCACCTGTTCCTGATAAACCGTTATTCCATAGGTATCGTCAAGGTATTTTTCCATTGCAGGGATGGGATAGTCAATCTTTTCTTGCCCATGCTTTCTCCGGATAAATTTTGGAATATATTCCATTGGTCCTGGCCGGTAGAGAGCATTCATTGCAATGAGATCTTCAAGGCGGTTTGGCTCCAGGTCCCTGAGATATCTCTTCATTCCGGTTGATTCAAACTGAAATATTCCTGTTGTTTCTCCGTTGCTGAATAGTTCAAAAGTCATTTTGTCATCGAGAGGCAAATCATCGATATTAATATCTATTCCTTTTGATTTTTTAATATTGTCTATGGCATCTTTAATGATTGAGAGCGTCTTTAAGCCAAGAAAATCCATCTTCAGGAGGCCAACCGACTCAACGTGACTTCCATCGTATTGTGTGGCATAGAGATCAGTATCTTTGGCAGTACAAAGAGGTATGTAGTTATCGAGCGAATCTTTCCCGATAATTATACCGCAGGCATGGACTCCCGTCTGGCGGACCGAACCTTCGAGAACCTCCGCATATTTAAGGGTTTGTGCTATAAGCTTATTTGATGATTCTCGTTCACGGGCCAGTTCGGGAACCTCAGCATAAGCACCCTTAATAGTAATTCCGGGTCTTTCAGGAATCAGCTTTGCAAGTCTGTCTGCATCCTGCAATGGCAGTTTTTGAACCCTGGCAACATCGCGGATGGCCATCTTTGCAGCCATTGATCCAAAAGTTATAATATGGGCAACCTTATCGTGACCGTATTTATTAACCACATATTTAAGCACTGAATCCCTTCCGTCTTCATCAAAATCTATATCAATATCAGGCATCGATATCCTGTCAGGATTCAGAAAACGTTCGAACAGGAGACCATACTTAATTGGGTCTATATCAGTAATCCTCAGACTATATGCAATAGCGGACCCTGCAGCCGATCCTCTTCCCGGACCAACGGAAACACCCATTTCACGGGCGGCACGAAGGAAATCCTGCACAATCAGGAAGTACCCCGGGAAACCCATTTTTGCAACCATTTCCAGCTCAAAATCGAGCCGGTCAGTTTGCTCTTGCGTAAGTGTACCCCATCTTTTTTCAGCTCCCTTATAAGTAAGAAACCTCAGATATTCATCTTTATCGGTATATCCTTCAGGCAGGTCAAATTCCGGCATGATAGGATCGTGATCGAGTTTATACTTTTCAATTTTGGCAACCAATCCTGCCACATTATCTATTGCTTCGGGAACATCACTGAAGATGGCACGCATTTCCTCTTCACTCTTAATATATTCCTGTTTCGAATATCTTAGTCTGTTTGGATCATCTATATCCTTGGCAGTATTTATACAAATAAGCCTGTCATGAGCCTCAGCATCTTCGGCTGTAATGAAATGGGCATCATTTGTTGCAATAAGGCGGACATTAAACTTTACCGCCAGCTTTTTAAATACTTCGATAACTTTTTGCTGAAGTGGAAATGCTGACCGGTCAGCATCAGGATCATAAGTTTCATGTCTCTGTATCTCAAGGTAGAAGTCATCACCAAAAATATCAAGATAGCTCTTAAGCGAGGCTTCTGCACCTGACATTGTACCGTTCAGGATCTCATCCTGGACTTCACCCGCGAGGCAGGCAGACGAGGCTATAAGTCCTTCTTTATACTTAATTAATAATTCCTTGTCAATCCTTGGTTTATAATAGAATCCTTTAATCCAGGCAATTGATACAAGTTTGACAAGATTCTTATACCCTGTCAGGTTCTTAGCAAGAAGAATCAAATGATCACCGGAGCGATCTTCCTTTCCGCTTACATCACTGATAGATCTTTTAGCGACATAAATCTCACAACCGATTATGGGTTTAATCCCTTTTTTGGTTGCGCTGTTATGAAATTCCTTAACACCGAACATGTTTCCATGATCAGTGATGGCAATAGCTTCCATGCCCAGAGTTTTGACCTTGTCTATCAGCAACGGGATATTGCATGCTCCGTCGAGTATAGAGTATTGAGTATGAACGTGTAAGTGAGCGAAGCCTGCCATATTTTGGACTTAAATATTCTGTTATACCTGTTCACAAAAATACGTAAAAATGAATTAGGATTGGCCGGGTCTGCAGCTGTGTGAATAAATAAACTGATGTTCCGGAGTCAGATCTGTTTAGTCAGGTGCGGTTTATATTTTTTTACGTCGATTGAAAGTATATTAATAATATATTATATCTTTGCAGCCACAATTTTTAAAACAGGTTAATAAAAAAAAGCGCAAGAATTAATGGCAGTTAAAATCAGATTAGCTAGAAAAGGTCGCAAGAAGCTGGCCTTCTACCACATAGTGGTTGCAGATAGCAGATCGCCACGGGATGGCAGATATATTGAAAAAATCGGATCTTATAATCCGATTACTAACCCCGCTACAATCGAACTCGATTTCGACAGAGCATTAGGTTGGCTGCAAAATGGCGCATTACCTACAGATACCTGTAGAGCTATCCTGTCTTATAAAGGTGTTCTAATGAAAAAGCATCTTCTGGAAGGTGTTAAAAAAGGTGCTTTTGATGAAGCTGAAGCCACAAGGAGATTTGATGAGTGGATCAAGCAGAATGAATCAAAAATCGAATCTAAGAAAGCAAATCTTGAAAAATCTCAGGATGATGAATTAGGTAAAAGGCTTTCGGTTGAGAAAAAGGTCAATGAAGCAAGAGCAGCAAAACTTGTTAAGAGGAATGCAGACCTTGCAGCTAAAGCAGCAGCAGGTGACAAAGCTTTAGTAGAAGCCATTAACGAAGAGGCTTCCCCGGCTGAAGAAACAACAGAGGAAATTGCACCGGAAGAAACATCATCAGAGCCGGTTGCAGATGATAAGCCTCAGGAATAGTTGAGTGGTCATAAGGATCAACGATCCGATGGCTTATAAAAACAACATATTACTGGGACGAATCACAAAAGTCAGTGGCTATGAGGGAGCTGTTGCAGTTAAAGTAGAGAAAATCTTTACTGAAAATATACCCCAATTGGAATCGGTCTTTCTTGAAATTGAAGGGAGACCGGTTCCTTTTTTTATTTCCGGATTGGAGTATTCCGGAGCGGATATTCTTAAACTCTGGTTTGTAGGATACGATTCTGTAGAGAAAATCAGCGAATTTACAGGCTGCAGGGTCTTTCTTACAAATGAGTTCATTGATGAAAAGAATCAAAATAAAGACAATCAATTATTAATTGATTACTATGTGTATACAAAGGAATCCATCCTGATAGGACCAATTTTAGAAATTATCTCCAACAACGGACAATGGCTGCTCAATATAGATTCTCCCGGCAATAAAAATATTTTGATCCCATTTCACGAAGATTTTATTATCAGCATTGATAAAAGAAAAAAGACAGTAGTAATGGATATTCCGGAAGGTCTTCTGGACATTAACTGAAAAATAATCTGTCTTGATGCAACTTTCCTGCAAAAAGAACGTCTTTCCAAAGTATTTCATTAAAATTTATTAAACCACTAGGCTATGAAAAGAGGATTTTTTTTATCAGCATTGATTTTAGCAGTAATTGTTTCTGCCGGATTTGCCAGTAACCAGTCCGATGTTAAAGAAACCAGGAATGTGTCAGGATTTACAAAGGTGAACTTTGGTGTAGCCGGGAATCTTTATATTAATATTGGTCCGGAATTTAAAGTAGTTCTCGAGGGAGAAAAGCGATATACTGATGATGTAATAACTGAGGTATCAGGGGGTAAGCTGGTTATTAAAAATGAGAACTGGAAGATGAGCAATTGGAGAATGAATGAAAAAGTCAATGTTTATATAACGATGCCTGAACTTGCCGGACTGGGTGTTTCAGGGTCTGGAAAAGCGGAGGTAAAAGATGCCATCAAAACCAGTGATCTTGGTCTGAGTGTCAGCGGAAGCGGGAAAATATATATATCAGAAATAACAGTCTCAAACCTTTCCTGTGGTATTTCAGGTTCAGGTGACATAATTCTTAGCGGAAGCGGAAGTTGTTCAAAAGCAGACATATCAATCAGTGGATCAGGAAATTATGACGGACTGCCATTAAAGATAGGAACAGCAGAAATACACATTTCAGGTAGTGGTAATTGTTCATGTAATGTAACCGAATCACTCAGGGCAAGTGTCTCAGGTAGTGGTAATGTTACTTACGATGGAAGTCCGAAGATTGATGCACATGTATCCGGATCAGGGAAAGTAAGATCGAGATAATCTATTTCCTTATAATTTTTATAGTACCGTCGAGATTTACTTTGATGACCGGGGATGCCAGGTTCTTGCTCCGGTCATCCTGACGGAATTTTACTATATAGTCGACCTTGCTTAGAAGTGTTTTTTCAATGTCGCTAAAGTTTCCGGGAGATGGACTTCCGCTTAGGTTAGCCGAGGTAGAAATAACAGGTTTACGAAACCGTTTGATCAATTCGTAACAAAATTCATCCTTGCAAAGTCTGATTGCTACTGAACCATCTTCACTACAGACGCCTTTTGCAAGATTTTTCCCTTTCGGGTAAATAATGGTCAGAGGAGTATCAGATACTTCAGCGAGTTCATAAACAATTTCAGGAATATCTGTTACGTACCTTTCAACCATCGATAAACTGTCAGCAAGAATGATCAGGCTTTTATTTTCACCTCTTGATTTTAATTGGAAGATCCTGTTAACAGCAGATTCATTTGCAGGATCACAACCAAGGCCCCAGATTGTGTCAGTCGGATATAGTAGAATACCTCCCTGTCTAAGTATATTCAAAGACTCTTTTAAATCATCTTCAAAAACCATTTAATGCAATTATTGTAAAATTCCGTTGTGGTTCAGAATCCTCAGTTTCTTGTATTTCTTAAATGAGGTTTTTGCATACATTGAGCAGATAAGGTAACCGTTGCGGCCATCAAGAAATCCACGGTTTATTATATATGATCTGAAAAAGCCCCAGAAATAGTGAATATATGGAGTCAGAAAATTGGCTTTTCTCCCTGCTTTATGAAACTCTTCAGCACCGATAATGGAATATTTATTCATCTTATCGATATGGTCC
>Ga0182021_10009445_pt1 | contig 11563 bp, 10 predicted proteins | sample 612E3MmetaG_FD_120493 | JGI IMG/M metagenome (GOLD analysis project Ga0182021, IMG submission 120493) | Permafrost microbial communities from Stordalen Mire, Sweden - 612E3M metaG (Illumina Assembly) | ecosystem: Environmental > Terrestrial > Soil > Wetlands > Permafrost | place: Sweden...
CTGACCTTTGAGGTGGATCCGGCAAATCTCACCGTTACCACGGTTCCCGAGCCTGGCACCATGGCTTTGCTTGGATCCGGGGTCGCCGGACTGTTCGTTTTGCGCCGTCGGCAGGCAAAGAATTGAATCTTTTGTGTTTTAACCCGACTTTCGCTACTGGGGCAGTGATCTGACTTTTTTCGCGGTGTCATCCGGCGGATTGCTGGCACACAAGGACGAACTCTTCACCCATCACCGCTGCCAAAACGAGTTGAGCGGGGTGCCGTTGTAGTGGCGACCTTTGTCGTCGAACCCGTTAAAACCCGGCAAAATCACCCCGGAATTTTTATCCCAGCCCCAGTAGCGGAAGTCGGGTTAACGGCGCCGACCAGTAGGTGTTTCAGTTGGTTGCCCCTTCATCTCCTGCGAATCAGACTCCCTTCACGGTTTGCAGTTGAATGGCTGGCTAACCGGCCAGAAATGCGGCTAAATCACTTACTTTTGTGCGGAATCCGCCCGCGAGCCGCCTTCGATCAACGCCTCGGCCTCACGCAGCAAGATGCGGGCAAACACCCAGTCATACCACATTCCCTGCCCGGCGTTGCCGTGTTCCAATCCGGTTTTGAATTTTTGGTCAATCGTGTTACGCGCCTTGGCCAGTTGAATGCGGGCGTCGTCCGCCTGGCCAATCTGGTGAAGGGACATGGCCATGATGATTCGGATGGTGGCATTCGCCGAATTTGCACCGTCTTCATTAATGTATTGGCGGCACCGTTCCAATGCTTTTTCATAATTGCCGGTGCGGTATTGCCATAAACCAACCGGTATTGGCGGCCAGGCAGACCAAGCGGGCGACCACGAGTATAAAAACGTCTCCGCCGGTTCGACCAGCGGCTGCAATCGTTCCATCAACCTTTCGTCGGGCGGCAGCAGCAGGCAGGTCTTGAGCATGCGCCCGGCGGCGTCGCCGTTGGTGGTGGTGCCGAAAACATCCATGGTCACCCCGCAGAACTGCTGATACGACGCATATTCGTGGCTTTCCACCAGCACCACGCCGCAGGCCTGATAATCCAGCGTCACCGCGCCCCACTTGTCGAGCTTGTCAATCTCCATAAGCGCGGAGTAACGTTCTGCCGCTTCCGTCCATCGCTGATGGGCACCCAGCCAGTCGCCCACCGAGCGGTAGGCGGACACGCCATCAAGACTTGGCTTGGGCGGCGGAATCTTTACCACATCGAGCAGCCGGTTCGCCTCTTCGTATCTTTCCTGGCTCACGTAAATCGCCGCCAGATTGATCTTCTCTCTGGCCTCGGTCTGCTGCCGCAATTCGTTTTCCCGTTTTTGCGACTGTTCAGCAAGTTCGCGCAAATAAGCCTGCTCGCGCCGCGCCTCCTTCTCCCTGAAAAAAAGCCAGGTGGATGCGCCCAAGCCGGTGACCAGCGCCAGCGCCACCACCGCGCCTGACACAAAAACCACCTGGTTCCGCCGGACGAGTTTTTGAAAGCGATACAGCCGGCTTGGCGGACGCGCCACCACGGGCTCGTTGTTCAGATACCGCTCCACATCCATCAGCAGCCCGTTCGCCGTTTCGTAACGCCGCGTCCGGTCTTTCTCCAGCGCCTTCATCACGATCCAGTCCAAATCACCTTTCAGCAGCGAGATCAGTTTTGGCGCCTCCGCATGGCGGTGCTCCGCCGTCGCCCGCAGTTCCGTCCCGTGCAAAGTCGTCAGGATGTTGGACGGCCGCTGCGGCTCCGTTTCCCGCAATGTCCGGCGCATCTCATCCAAGCCCGATTTCACCAGTTCCTTGCCATCGAACGGCGTCTTGCCGGTCAACAGCTCGTAAAGCAAGACACCCAGCGAATAAATGTCGCTCCGCGTGTCAATGTCCAGCCCGCTGTATTCAGCTTGCTCCGGACTCATATAGGCCGGCGTGCCGATGAGCTGTTCGTAGGCGGTGAAAAGAGTTTGCTCGGTCAGCTTGCCCTCGATGGCCTTGGCAATCCCGAAATCAATCACCTTCGGCACCGGCACCCCGTCGTGCATCGTCACCAGAATGTTCGACGGCTTGATGTCGCGGTGAATCACGCCCTTCTGGTGTGCGTGCTGGATCGCATGGCAAATCTGGATGAACAATTCCAGTCGCTGCCGCGTGTCCAAATTGTTCTGGTCGCAGTATTCCGTGATCTTGACCCCGCGCACCAGTTCCATCACGAAATACGGACGCCCCGTTTCCGTCGCGCCCGCATCCAGCACGCGGGCGATATTCGGATGATCCATCAGTGCCAGCGCCTGCCGTTCCGCCTCGAACCGGGCGATGACATTCTTCGTGTCCATCCCCAGTTTGATCACCTTCAACGCCACCCGCCGGCGCACCGGTTTCTCCTGCTCCGCCATGTAAACCACGCCGCAGCCGCCCTCGCCGATTTTTTGCAGCAGCTTGTAGCGGCCAATCTGGGTGCCGACCTGCTCATCCACGAAAGTATTCTCGTTGATGCCGCTCGCCACGGCCACCGAGATTTCGTCCGCCGGCAGACAGAGCGCGGAACGTCCCTTGGCAAAAAAATGCTCGGCATCGCCCTGCGCGGAAAGCATCCCCTCCACGGCCGCCCGCAAACCGGGATTGTCGGCGCAGGCCTGCTCCAGAAAAAGTTTGCGCTGCTCCAGGTTGCCGATGTTCAGCGCCGTGAAGAAAACCGCATCTTCGAGTTGTTTTTGTTTGTCGGCGCTCATCTCAGTATTCAACCCAACACGCGAGTTTTACGGCTGCTTTCCGCCAGAAAACCGCTTCATTTATGCGACCGGATCCAACCGAACATCCGCGCCTTGGCGCAGGCCCATTGGCGGTCCACGGAACGTTCACCGATGCCCAGGTTCTCCGCCACTTCCAGATTGGTCAGCCCGCCGAAGAATTTCAGCACCACGATGCGGGCTTGTTCGGGGTCTTCCTTCTCCAGCTTCTCCAGCGCCTCGTTGATGAGCAGCACATTGTCGTCCGGGGTCGTCTCCGCCAGCTCCAGGTCGGCAATGTCCAGCCGCGCCTGCCCGCCGCCATGTTTGAGCCGCGACTTGCGCCGGGCCTTGTCAATCAGGATGCGCCGCATCGCGTCCGCCGCCGCGCCGAAAAAATGCGCGCGATTCTGCCAAGAACGGTCGCCGTCGCCGACCAGTTGCAGCCACGCCTCATGCACCAGCGCCGTGGGCTGGAGCGTGTGGCCCGCCGACTCCTGCGCCATGCGCGCCGCCGCCAGCCGCCGCAGTTCCTCATAGACCAGCGGCAGCAAACTTTCCGACGCCTGCTTCTCGCCGCGCCCGATGGCCTGGAGCACCAGGGTGATTTCGCTCATGGTTGCGCAAAAATTATACCAAGCGGTGAATTTTGGGTAGTGGTATCGTTTGCATGTATCGTTTGGAGCGCCGGGCATTGCCCGGCGTGGAAAAGGCAAACCAATCGAAAACGAGGATGCCGGAACGGGACAAAGAAAAAGGCGCGAAGCTTTTCACTTCGCGCCTTTTTTGTTTTTGAAAACTCAGGCCGGCGGGGCGGCGGGCGCGTCGGTTTTCCACGCCTCGATTTTTTCGATGCGGTGGCGGCGTTTCGCGCCATGCAGTTCAAATTCCACCTCGTCGCCGACGCTGCGGTTGACGAGCGCCATCGCGACGGGCGTGAGGTAGCTGATGACGCCCTGGTCGGGATCGGAATCCCACGCGCCGAGAATGGTGAACGTCTCCGGCTGGTTCGTTGCGAGGTCGGTGGCCAGCACGATGGTGCCCGGCCCGACGACATCGGTCTTGGCGTTGGAAAAATCCTGGCCGCGCGCGCGGAGCAGTTGCGCTTCGAGCTCCTCTTTCTGGCGCATGAGGATTTTCTGCATTTCCTTCGCGGCCTTGTATTCGTGGTTCTCGCGCAAATCGCCGTAGCTGCGGGCGATGGCGATTTCCTTGGAGTTGGCCGGGATTTTTTTCTGCACGAGATCCTGGTATTCCAAGCGGCGGCGCTCGAGGCTGGCCCACGAGACGAGCAGGCCGGACTCCTGCTTGGTCTGTTCGCCGGTGATGAGCGACTGGACGGCGGGATGCGCCTTGACGAGCCGCGCGAGGAGCGAACGCTTGTCCATGTCGTCGAACACGGGCGAAAGCTGGAGCGCGCGGGTCAGGTCCTTGATGACCTCGATGTCGGCGGACGCGGTGAGTTCGCCGAGCAGTTCCTGGTCTTCGAGGATGAAATCGCGGAGGCGGTTGGAGCGGCGTTCGTTGAACTGGTCGCGCTCCATCGCGGTGAGCATGGCGCGGAAAACTTCCGGGCCGAGGATGTCCACGAAATCCTCGTTGCGCTCGCGGCCGAACCACAGGAGCAGTTCGGTGCTTGCCGTATGCTGGTTGATGAGCCGGGCGAGGCTTTCCTTGAGCAAAGTCAATTTGCCATTGTGAACGAGCAGGCCGGCGATTTCCTTCACCAGTTTCGCGGAGACATAATTAATCGCGCTGCGCAAGATGTCGTCCCACCGGTCCGGGGTCGCGGCCTTGAACGACTCGAGCGCGCGATGATGTTTCGCGGCGGGAATCGCTTCGAGCAGCGGGCCGAACCGGACGCCGTCCTGCGTCCAGACCTGCGCGGCGGAAATCTCGTCGGCGGCGGGCGGCACGCCGGTGGCCTCGCGCAGTTCGTCGCGCGCAAAAATCCCCTCCAGCGCCACCGCCGGCTGATTGCGCTGGTGCGCCGCGATGTCGGGGTTCAGCGCCGCGATGACTTCGCTGGCTGCGGCGGACTTGTCCTTCAAATCAGAGACGGCCTTGAGCATTTCCGCCACGACCACCACGCGCGCCTTGAGGCCCTTGGCCGCGCGGAATTCCGTGAGCAGCCGGTCCTGCAACGACGTTTCCTGCACCTGATAGACGACCGGCTCCGTTTTTTTCAACGGCACGATGAAGTGTCCGTCCTTTTTCATTTCGCGCCGCGCGGTCTCCCACCATTTCCGCCAGTCGTCGGTGATGACATCGGGCACGAGCACCTGCTGGATTTGATCCGTCGTCGCCTTGCCGCCAAAGCTGTTCAAAACGATTTTGATCAGGTCAATGTGGTGCGCCGCGAGATGGCGGACGGCGTCAAGATCCGTCGCCTTGCGCGCGAGAATGTGGTCCTTGGGAACCGCCTTGAGCGATTCGGCGGCAAACGCCAGGTCCATCGGGTGGCCCGGCTTGCCCGGAAAATCAATCGTGAACCGCGCAAACACCGTGTCCACCGTCTTGATGCGCCCGAAACCCCAGCTCCGGTGCGTGCAGCAGCCCGCCTCGGCCAGGTGCGTCAACGCCGGAACGTGTTTGCCTTCGATCTTTCCCGCCGCCGCCAGTTTTTCGAACTCATTTTTCATAAATTAAAAATCAATCTCGCGTTCCAAAAAAACGCCAGCCATCATTAAAGTTGTTGCACGCACAAAATCCAAGACAAATTGCGGCGCGAGTTTTATCGCAGCGCCTGACCAGCGGCGAATACACGGAAAACCTCCTGGAAACCGCGCTCGCCACCGCGCGGCTTTCGCCCGCCGACCGCGGGCTCTGCCACGAACTCGTCTGCGGCGTCGTCCGCTGGCAGACGACGCTCGACCGGCTCATCGCCCGCAAAACCACGCCCGGCCGCGAGCAGCGCCCCGCGCTCCAAAACCTCCTGCGCCTCGGCCTCTACCAGATTTTCTGGCTCGACCGCATTCCGCCGCACGCCGCCGTCCATGAGACCGTCGAGCAGGCCAAGCGCTCGGGCTACGGCTCGCAGGCCGGCTTTATCAACGCCGTCCTGCGCGGCTACCTGCGCGAGACGGACGAGATCAAAAAAATTCTCGCCGACATGAAAATCTCCCAGCCCGCGCTCGGCTGGTCACATCCCGAATGGCTCGTGGAAAAGTGGCGGAAAAATTTCGGCGACGAAAAAACGCGGCAGCTGCTCGAATGGAACAACACGCCGCCGAAAACTTTCGCCCGCGTCAACACGCTCAAGACGGATGCCGGCAAACTGGTCGAGAGATGGCGCGAGGAAAATGCGGACTACGACTTTGTCACCCGCGACTGGACCGGCGAGAACCTGGCGTTTGAGTTGAAGTCGCATCCGCCGCTGAATTCATTGGGCAGCCTCCGCGACGGCTGGTTTTATGTGCAGGATCCCGGCACGCTGCTCGCCCCGGCCCTGCTCGGCGCGCAGCCCGGCGAAACTATTTTGGACCTGTGCGCCGCGCCCGGCGGCAAGACCACTTTCATCGCGCAACTGATGAATAACACCGGCAAAATCGTTGCCCGCGATCTGGATCCAAACCGTTTGAAACTCGTGCGGGAAAACTGTGCGCGGCTCGGAGTCACCATTGTCGAAACCGCGCTACCCGCAGCCAGCGAAGCAATTTTTGACCGCATCCTGATTGACGCGCCCTGCTCGAACACCGGAGTGATGCGTCGCCGCGTGGACTTGCGCTGGCGGATTCAGGCGGCGGAAATTGAACGTCTCCGCGCCACGCAACTGGGTTTGCTCAATCAAGCCGCGACGAAGCTGAAGCCCGGCGGCGTTCTGGTTTACAGCACTTGCAGTCTGGAGCCGGAAGAAAATTCCGAAGTGGTGAAACAATTTCTCGCCGCGCACCAAAATTTCAAACTGGAAACCGAACGCCAATTGCTGCCGTTCGCCGACGCCGTGGACGGCGCTTACGTCGCCAAACTAAAACACACGAATTGATTTTTATCCCATGGAACTCGACCTTGAAAAAGAGTTTGCCGACCGCGCCTATCCGATTCTCGCCAGCCTCGTCACGCCGCGCCCCATCGCGCTGGTGACGACACTCAGCGCCAATGGCCGGGTTAACGCCGCGCCGTTCAGCTTCTTCAATCTGCTCGGCGCGAATCCGCCCATCTGCGCCTTCGCGCCCGGCGACCGCGACGATGGCACGCCCAAGGACACCGCGCTCAACATCCGCTCCCTGCACGAATTCGTCGTGAACCTCGTGGACGAATCCATCGCGGAGGCGATGAATCAATGCGCCGCGTCGCTGCCGTTCGGCGAAAGCGAACTGACCCGCGCCGGCCTGCACGCCGCGCCGTCGTCGGTGGTGAAGCCGCCGCGCATCGCCGAATCGCCCGCAAGCCTCGAATGCGTCGAATGGGGCACGCTGCAAATCGGCGGCAACCGCGTGGTCATCGGCCTGATCAAGCGCGTTCACCTGCGCGACGAACTTTTTGATGCGGAAAAGAAACGGGTGCGCACGGAAAAGCTGTTCACCATCGGCCGCCTGGCCTCGCCGCACTGGTATTGCCAAACCCGCGACCGGTTCGAAATGATCCGCCCGGCGTGATTTAATCAAATGCCCGAATTTATCAGGGTCAAAATCCATCAGAGCGCCCAGCCGCGTCAGCTCATGAGCGCGCTGCGGCGCTCCTTTGAGCAACGGTGCATTGATCCCAAATTCCATTACTTGAACGCCAGGCAGTCTCAAGCGTGGCTGGCCTTGCATCATAAATACTCTCCGTTCGCCGCAAGTTCGACCGGGATGGATGTCTATGATTCCGCATTCAACTGGGCGGCCAAAAGTTTGCCGGGCGGCGCGGTCGCTCTCGTCAGCCTGGCCTGCGGCGGCGCGGGAAAGGAGTTGCGGCTGGTGAAATCGCTGCGCCGGGCCGGCAAAGAAATTTCTGCAACCTTGTCGGACATCAGCGTGCCTCTGGTGATTGAGGGTTATCAAACGCTTTCCGAGGATTCCACCTTGGCCGGCATGGAGGCGGTGGTTCTCGACCTGCTCGAAGCCGGCGATTTGAACCGCATCCTGACGGCGCACATACCGCCGGCAATCAGCCGCGTAGTGACCTGCTTTGGACTGATGCCCAACGCCGATCCGCTGGCGATGGCGGCGCGGCTGGCGGCCTTGACCACCAAGGACGATGTGCTGCTGGTCGGGGCCAATCTGGTTTCCGCATCAAATTACGAGCAAAACACCAGGAATGTCCTCGGTGACTATAACAACGACGCGACGCGAGGCTGGCTGACATTGCTTTTGACAGACTCCGGCTTCGATCCGGACGATGGCGAAATCAGTTTTGACGTCGAGCCGTGTGCGGGTTTTCCGGAATTGCAGCAGATCGTCGCCCGTTTCCGTTTGCGCCAGGAGCGGACGATTGAACTGGCTGGTGAAAAATTGAAGTTTTCGGCGGGCGAAAATCTTCGGCTCTTTTTTTCCAACCGCTTCACGCCAGGCTTGCTGCGGCGGGTTTTTGAATTGCGTAAAATGAAAATCCTCGGCGAATGGGTGTCCGCCGAGGAGACCGAAGGCGTCATTGCCTGTGGGGTCACATCCCCATGATCGAGTAGCCGCCGTCCACGTAAATCACCTGGCCGGTGATGCACGCCGCGCCGTCGCTGGCGAGGAACGTGCCGGTGGCGCCGAGTTCTTCGGGAACGAGATTGCGGCGCAACGGCGAGCGTGCCTCATAGGTCTTGAGCATGTCGCTGAAGCCGGCGATGCCGCGCGCGGCGAGCGTGTTGACCGGGCCGGCGCTTATGCAGTTGACGCGGATTTGTTTCGGGCCGAGATCGTAGGCCAGATAACGCGTGCTGGCCTCGAGCGAGGCCTTGGCCACGCCCATGACGTTGTAGTGGGGCACGACTTTTTCCGCGCCGTAATAGCTCATCGCCAGGATGCTGCCGCCGTTGGCCATCAACGGCTCGGCGGCACGGGACAGCGCCACGAGCGAATAGGCGCTCACATCATGCGCGATGCGGTAGGCTTCGCGGCTGGTGTTCACAAACCGGCCTTCGAGCGCGTCCTTGGGAGCGAACGCCACGGAGTGCAGGAGCAGGTCCAGCTTGCCGAACTTCGCGCCGAATTCGGCAAAGACGCGGGCGATATCCTCGTCCTTGGTCACGTCACACGGCATGATGAGCGTGTCCGCGCCGAACGTGCCGGCCAGCTCCTCCACATTTTCCTTCACGCGATCACCTTGATAGGTGAAGGCGAGTTTCGCGCCTTCCTTGGCCCAAGCCTGCGCAATGGCCCAGGCGATGGAGCGTTTGTTGGCGACACCGAACACAATTCCCGTTTTTCCTTCAAGCAATGGCATAATAGAAAATAATTATTTAATTAAACGTCCTACAGAATGACAAATCGGGGGCTGCACGGCAATTCATTTTGGCTTCCGTCTCGACGGGCGCGGGCGCGGCGGATAAATTCCGCCGATGGACACAAATGTCATTGCCGACGGGCTAATCCAGTATCTGATGCTGATCGCGCTGCTGACGTTCCACGAATTCGGCCACGCGTGGACGGCCTGGAAATGCGGCGACGACACCGCGCGCCTGCAGGGCCGCGTCTCGCTGAATCCCGTCGTGCACATGGACCCGATCGGCACGGTCGTGCTGCCGCTGCTGATGATTTTCATGTCGCCGGGCGTGAGCCGGTTCCTCGTCGGCTGGGCGAAACCCGTGCCGGTGAACCCTTACAATTTGCGGAACAAAAACCTGGACGACATCCTCGTGACGATGGCCGGTCCGGCGATGAATTTGATTCTCGCCGTGGGCCTCGTCGCGCTGGCGCGGGCCGGGCTGATGTTTCATTCCCCGCAGCTGGCGGACCTCTGCGTGCAGGCGGCGAAGTTGAGCCTGCTGCTGTGCTTTTTCAACCTGATTCCAGTGCCGCCACTCGACGGCTCACAGGTGCTGCGAGTCGTGACCGGCATGTCCCATGAGGCTTACGCGCAATTCGCGCGGTTCGGCTTCATCATCGTCATCATCGTGCTGCAAATTCCGCAGGTGCAGTGGATTTTGTGGGCGGTTGTCCAAAGCTCGCTGGAAATGCTCGCGCGGATTTTCGGCCTCATCTGATTCTCTCCGGCGAGCCATCGCCCGGCCTCATTCAGCGGATTTCGCCCGCGAATCCCTGCTGCCGCAGCGCCTCGAACAAAACCAGCGCCGCGCAATTCGACAAATTCAACGAACGCGATTGCGCGTTGAACATCGGGATGCGCAGCCAGTTTTCACGGTGCTGCTCCAGAAGCTGTTTCGGCAAACCGGCGGTCTCGCGGCCAAACACCAGATAGTCGCCCGCTGAAAATTTCACCTCGCTGTAAAGCTTCGGACCGTCCGATTCCACGAACCACAGCCGCGCGCCCGCCGGCAGTTTCTCCGCGAACGCGCCCCAGTGTTTCCACCGGTGCCACTCGACCTGCCGCCAGTAGTCCATGCCGGCGCGTTTCAGTTGCGCGTCGTCCAGCTTGAAGCCGAACGGCTCGATGAGATGCAAAACGGATTTGGTGGCCGCGCACAACCGCGCCACATTGCCCGTGTTCGGCGGAATTTCCGGTTCGACTAAAACGATGTTCATTAACAATAAAAATCCAGATTTATTTCTCAAACATCCAACAACCAACATTCAACATCGAACACCCAGTGTGGCCGGCTCGCCCACGTTCGGCTTATTCGATGTTGGATGTCCGATGTTGGCTGTTGGATGTTTTCCCATAAAACACCTTCCACAGCACCAGTCCATGCGCCGGCGCGGTCATGCCGGCCACGCGCCGGTCGGCCTTCGCCAGCATCCTCCCGATTTCCTCCGGCGGAAACTTCCCCTGCCCCACTTGCACCAGCGTCCCGACGATGCCCCGGCACATCTTGTAAAGAAACCCGTCGCCCTCGATGATGAACGTGAGCTGCGCACCGGATTTCTTCACGGTGCAGCGCGTGAGCGTGCGCACGGTGGTCTTCATTTCATAGGTGTGCGTGCCGGCGAACGATTTGAAATCGCGTTTACCGACGAACAGTTTTGCCGCCGCGCGCATCGCCGGGAAATCCAGCGGGCGCGGGACGTGCCAGGCTTTTTTGCGGAGCAGCGGATTCATCGCCGCGTGGTTCCAGACCAGGTAGCGATACTGCTTGCCCCGGGCGTCGAAGCGCGCATGAAATTTTTCCGGCGCACGCGCCGCCGAAACCACGCGCACGTCCTCCGGCAGCCAGGCGTTGAGCGCGAGCGAGAGCTTGGGCATCGGCATCCGGTCCTCGGCTTGCGGCACCTCGAAATGCGCGGCCATGCCGAGCGCGTGGACCCCGGTGTCCGTGCGGCTGGAGCTGTGCAGGCGCGGCGCGGAAGGAAACAGTTTCGCCAGCGCCGTCTCGACGATCTGCTGGACGCCGGTGCCGGTTTTCTGCATTTGCCAGCCTTCGTAGCCGGAGCCGTCGTAGGCGATGACGAGTTTGAATTTCCGCAGATTCATTTTTTAACAACAAAGCAACAAAGCAACAAAGGAACAAAGACTGACAAAACAAATTGTTTCGCTCGCATTTTTAAATCCCGGCTCATCTTTGTTTCTTGGTTTCTTGATTGCTAAATCCCGTCCAGATAGCTCTGCAACAAGATCGCCGCCGCCATCTTGTCCACCTTCTCCTTGCGCTGGGCGCGGCGCACGCCGCCTTGGATCAAAATCTTGTTCGCCTGCGAACTGGTCAGCCGCTCGTCCCACAGCTTGATGGGCACGGTGATGGCGGTTTTCAAGACGCCGACGAACGTCTCCACCTTCTGCGCCGCCGGGCCGTAGCTGCCGTCCATGTTGCGCGGCAGGCCGATGA
>Ga0182021_10009448_pt1 | contig 11560 bp, 9 predicted proteins | sample 612E3MmetaG_FD_120493 | JGI IMG/M metagenome (GOLD analysis project Ga0182021, IMG submission 120493) | Permafrost microbial communities from Stordalen Mire, Sweden - 612E3M metaG (Illumina Assembly) | ecosystem: Environmental > Terrestrial > Soil > Wetlands > Permafrost | place: Sweden...
AGCAGAAAGCCCGGGACCTGGGATATCCCCCCGGCGCCATGTGCCACGACCTCCTGGGGCATGAGAAGGATATACTTCCCAACGACGCGCTCAAGGCCGTCATCGCCCTGATCCGTGCATCCGCTCTCCTCCCTGACGAGTACACGAGCGAAAGAGATTCGTATCGCAGCACCGCTGAGCGAGTTTGGGAATGGCTCACACACAGGGCAAAGCCGATGGGGAGTTACGGAATGAGCCTGTTTCAGCGTGGACTCCCCGAAGGCACGGTCATTCCGGCCGATGAGTGGCAAACCCGCGACCTCGTATTGTTCTGCTGGGGTGCGCTCGAGATGTATCGTGCAAGAGCCGCGGTCCCAAAGGACCAGCGCGCTGATCCCGCGGGCACATACGGAATCTCGGCCGCAAAGGAACAGTGCATCAAATTCGCCCGTGCAATAATGGATCGCCAGATCCCCCGGGATCAGAACGAAAACGGCTACTACGGACACTTCCGTGAATTCACGAGCATGAAGCACTCGGAAAAATCCTGGACGCACGGGATTGTCAACAACCAGTTCGGCGCCGACATAGGGGGGATCTATCCCAACTTCCTTTTACCCGTCATTTCAATGCTGCGTGACTGGCCTGACCATGAAGAGGCGCCCCGCTGGAAAAAGACGCTCGAGAACTTCTCGCGCGGATATCTCATACCGGCATGCATGAAAAATCCCTTCAACCTCGTTCCCCAGGGGATATTCGGGGACGAAGGGCCCGTATGGTTCTGCGGCACGTTCCACGGGACAGACACGATCTATGGATACACGGCCGCTCTTGCGCTTGAGCTGTCGCTGCTGCTTCACGAGCCGATTCTCGAAAAGATCGCTTACGGAAATTTGCAGTGGCTCATGGGGCTCAATGGCGGCATCACAAGGGGAACGCTCAAAGCCGCCGTCATATTCAGCACGGAAATACCCGAAGGGAGCGCTCTCCCCGCTAGCCTGATGTGCGGCGTGGGGAACCGTTGGGCCGGGACCTGGTTTCAGACGCGCGGCGTGATCTGCAACGGCTTTCACACGGGAAAACAGTTCGTCTACGACGTTGAACCGAAGAAGAAAAACGATGGTCCGTTTTCGTTGACGGATGAAGACTGGATCCCCCACAGCGCCGCCTGGTTAACCGGGCTTGTCCGATTTATGCACACGAAGAGAGGATGAATATGAGAAAAGCCGTTCTCCTGCTCGTCATCGTCGGATCGACATTTGCTTTTGCGCAGCGTCCGCTCTACAAAGACCCTTCCGCTCCGGTTGATCTCCGGGTTGAAGACCTCCTCCGGCGCATGACTCTTGAGGAGCAGGTCGCCCAGCTGTACTTCTATTACTCCCGTGATACGCTTGCCTTCGATAAGGACGGCAACTTTGTCGGAGTAATGGACACGTCGGGACTCAACGCGGGCGTGGGGGGATTTGGCGCGCGTCAGCTCTTCCAGGGGCTTTCTCCGCTCCGGAGAGCGCAGTGCACAAACGGCATACAGCGGTATATGATCGAAAGATCGCGACTGGGGGTGCCCGTTTTCACGTTCGGGGAATCGCTCCACGGATTCATGACGCAGGGTGCGACCTCTTTCCCGCAGGCGATCGCGCTCGGCTGCACGTGGGATACTGCCCTTGTCGAGCAGATATTCACCGCGGCAGCGCGCGAAGCGACTGCCCACGGCACGCATCAGGTTCTTTCTCCCGTTCTTGATCTGGCGCGCGATCCGCGCTGGGGGCGCACCGAGGAATGTTACGGTGAAGACCCCTACCTCGTCTCGCGCATGGGGATGGCAGCGGTATTCGGATTTCAGGGACGGGGTCTCCTCATCGACAGCAATCACGTTGCCGCTACGTTGAAGCACTTTGCCGGACACGGCCAGCCGGAGGGGGGACGGAACATCGCACCGGTCAACTACTCCGAACGCGAATTTCGCGAGACACACCTTTACCCGTTTGAAATGGCCGTGACACGGGCTCACGCGAGGTCGCTCATGGCGTCGTACAACGAATGGGACGGGGTCCCGAACCACGTCAACCGAAAGCTGCTCTACGACATCCTCCGCACGGAGTGGGGGTTCAACGGATTCGTCATGAGCGACGGGGGAGGGATGGAGGTGACGTACAGGGACCACAGGGCGGCCGCGAGCCTGCTCGAATCCGGCGTCCTTTCCGTCGAGGCGGGAGTGGACTTCGAGCTCGGGAACGGCGAGTGTTTCGCAGCGCTCGCCGGTGAAGCGAGAAAAGGGATCGTCCAGGCGACCGCGATCCGCCGGGCGGTCTCCGACGTCCTGCGCGTGAAGTTTGAGTGCGGATTGTTCGACAATCCCTACGCGCATCTTGATGTGCTCACCGATACGACCGTCCGTGCCTCCCACAGGGCTCTTGCCCGAAAAGCCGCTGAGGAAGCGATGGTCCTCCTGAAGAACGACCGCCGGACGCTTCCGTTTGACGTCGCGAAGATCAAAAACCTCGCCGTGATCGGCCCCGACGCGGCGGACATCCATCTTGGGGGATATTCCCCTCCTCCGATGGCGGGCGTGAGCGTGCTCCAGGGGTTCCGGGAATTTCCCGGGAAGAAGTTCAATGTCCTTTACGCAAAAGGGTGCACGCTGACGTTGAACGCCGCCACGCACTGGCTCGTGAATGAAAATCCGATACTCGGCGATCCAAAAACGGATGAGCGGCTCATCAACGAGGCGGTCCGCACTGCCAAAAAGAGCGATGCGGTCGTTCTCGTCATCGGCGAAAACGAGCTGATCTGCCGTGAGGCATGGAGTGAGGAACACAGGGGAGACCGGGACAATCTCGACCTTGCAGGCCGTCAGGAAAAACTGGCGGAAGCGATACTGGCCACCGGCAAGCCGACCGTGATACTCCTGGTGAACGGGCGTCCCATAACCATAAACGAGCTTTCAAAAAGAGCGCCGGCCATCGTCGAATGCTGGTACCTCGGGGAAGAGACAGGGAGGGCTGTCGCGGACATGGTATTCGGCAACGTCAATCCTTCGGGGAAGCTCACGGTCACGTTTCCTCCTTCCGTCGGCCAATTGCCCTGCTACTACGACCACAAACCCTCGCGCTTCCGGAATTACGTTCTGGCAGATACGCTCCCCCTGTTCCCGTTCGGGTACGGACTCAGCTATACATCGTTCAGGTATGATCATATTCTAATATCGCCTGTGTCCATACACCCTGACGGCAGGGCCGATGTTTCTGTCGAGGTCGGCAACTCCGGAAGCGTGAAGGGAGACGAAATCGTGCAGATGTACATACGTGAAGTCGTCAGTCTGCCGACGCGCCCGGTCATGGAACTGAAGGACTTCGCGCGCGTTACGCTTCAGCCGGGGGAGACGCGCACCGTGAAATTCACGCTGACACCCGACAAACTGCAGGCTCTGGGTCTCGACATGAAGCGCCGCGTTCCACGCGGAAAATACGCCATCATGGTGGGAAGAAATTCCGCGGAGTTCCTCTCTGATACGCTGAACGTCGAGTAACGAAATTATGAGACAATATCTGTCATTCCTCTGGTTCTTGTGCTGGCATTGATTGTGCAAGACAGTTATTTACTCGGGAGCTCGGCGTCCGGGTCACCGGTCCGATCGTACTTCTGAAGGCCTCGGGGGGGGGCTATCGGTGGAGTAGCCCCCTGTGAGGCACAACATGGCGGCTTGTTCCTGGGTTGACTAGCTTACACTGGAACATCCGCTCATCGAGACAGCCCCCGGTCCGCGATTGGATTGAGGGCTGGTCTGTTTAGTGCGGACATTCATTCTCAGAGCCGGGGGGGGCTTTCATGAGATATGTCATCATTGTGATGTTTTGTATCAGTCTTCCCGCATTTGCCGGAGGACACATCCGATCGTCTCATGCACCGAGCTCTACCGGTCGGCGCTCGATCGCCTCGAACCATTTCCGCACATACAGTCATCCGGGTGCACACTACGAATCATTCTCACGGCGCGGCCCCGCAATCCATAAACCCCGGGGCTCTTCACATTCGCCTCCGGGGTACAGCCGCGACAGAGTTAAACGCAGCGAGACTGCCGCGAACAAATCGGAACGGAAACAGCCGATACCGCTCCCTCGTCACAAATCTTGACTCTGATCTTGTTTTCCTTTATGATTGACTAACCAGTCAGTCATAATTCAGCCCGGAGCCGCCCATGTCCCCGCGTTCAAAAGAAGCGTCAGGGAAGATGAGAGAAAGGACCCGCACGGCGATCATCGTAACGTCCCTTGAACTCTTTGCGAAACGCGGCTATTCCGGGACGACGACCGAACAGATCGCCGCAAAGGCCGGGATCTCCAAAGGCCTCATATTTGCGCATTTTGCCACGAAGGAAGAAATCCTGTTCGCAATCCTCGATGAACAAATGCAGCGCGTGATGCCGCTTTTCTTCAGCGAGAAGGATGAGCGGCCCGCAAAGGAGAGGTTTGCTTCCCTTATCGAGTCTTGGCTCAACATGATCAAAGAAGAGCCGCTCCTTCTCCGGCTTTCGCTTCAACTGAGCCTTGATGATGAATACCGAAAGTTGATGAAAGAGAAGGGGAAGAAATATTTTGAAGCCTTTGTCGATCGGCTCGTCCGTCTCATCAGAGAGATGGGGTCGGACAAACCCCGGCTCGACTGTTTTCTTCTGATGTTTGTGTTCGACGGAATCGTTGCAAATTATACCGTTGCCCCGGAGCTTTTCCCCATCGATGCAATCAAGGACCATCTCGTCTCAACGTTAACTTCGAGGTGGAAGACCAACGGATTGCGGCGCAGGGACGAGAAGAGCCGCCGCAGACGAGGGCTGACGCCCAGATGACATCAGGGAAGAGACGGGCCGTATCCTGCTGGATCGTCTTTGCGTGCCTCGCACAGGCAGCCCGTTCACAAACGGGCGACCTGCACGGTCAGGCATCGGCGTGGTTTGCCCCGAATTCGGACGGTACCACGCAATACCAGACGGGCATCAGGTACATTCCCGACCTCCTTCTGAGTGACAAGCTGGGCGACGGAGTTGACGCCGGAATGGAGTTGTCTCTCAACTCATACGCGGCGGCCCGCTTTGCAGGAGGTGTGATCCCTTCGTATGAAGCCAATCTGAAGCCTTACCGGGGCTGGCTCCGGCTTTCAACGGACAGGTTTGAATTCCGCGCCGGACTTCAGAAAATCAATTTCGGGTCGGCACAGATCTTCCGGCCTCTCATGTGGTTCGACAGGATTGATCCCCGCGATCCGCTTCAACTGACCGACGTGGTCTACGGCGCCCTGGCCAGGTATTACTTCCAAAACAACTTCAACATCTGGCTCTGGGGGCTCTACGGAAACTCGAACACGAAGGGGTGGGAAATTGCCCCGACGGAATCGAGAACTGCGGAATACGGCGGGCGCATTCAGAGTCCTCTCCTGACCGGTGAAATAGGGCTCACGTACCATCACCGGAGGGCGGACATGAGAGACCTGATCCCTGTGCTGGCGTCACAGCGCAGCCCGTTTGCACCGGAAGACAGGTTCGGCATTGATGGGAAGTGGGATCTCGGGATCGGACTCTGGGGTGAAGGAGCGATCGTACGGCAGGAGCCCGATCTCCCCGGGGTGCTTTACGGGAGGCAATGGACGGTGGGAGCCGATTATACGTTCGACGTGGGGAGCGGGCTGTACGCCGCGACGGAATACTTCAGATCAGATTCGCCGGTGAAGCCTTTTACATCCGGTCCGGGGTCCGGCTTTTCCGCGCTCACCGTCAACTACCCCGTGAACATGGTTGACAGGATCTCCGCAATCGTGTACAGAGACTGGACGAACGACAAGTGGTACCGTTTGATCACATGGCAGCGGACGCTCGACAACTGGAGCTTCTACCTCCTCGGATTCTGGGATCCCGACGCGGTGGAGATCCCGAACAGTCAGGCCGGGACGAATTCGTTCGCGGGGGTTGGATTTCAGTTCATTATGATATTCAACCACTGACATGGTGCGGGGATCGCAGGTTCATCATCTCACGAATGCACACACCACAAAGACCGGAATATGCAGGATTCAGTTCTGATACGGGCGGAAGCCCTCGATAAGATCTACCCGCTCGGACTCACCGAACTCAAGGCGCTCGACGGGATAAACCTCTCGGTGCGGCGGGGAGAATTCGTCGGGTTCGTCGGACCGAGCGGCTCGGGAAAGACAACGCTCCTGAACATCGTCGGCTCGCTTGACGTGCCGACGCACGGGAGCGCGGAAGTCCTGGGCCTGAAAATAGAATCACTGACGCCCAGGGAATCTGCGGCACTCAGAAACCACCACATCGGATTCATATTCCAGACGTTCAATCTTCTCCCGGTCTATACTGTCTACGAAAACGTCGAATTCCCGCTTCTCCTTCAGGGGATGGACAACGCGCGCCGGAGGAAGCTCGTCGGGGAAGCCCTGGAATGGGTCGGTCTCGCGGATCGCGCGGACTCCCGCCCCGCGCAGCTATCAGGCGGACAGAGCCAGCGCGTGGCGATAGCGCGTGCGATCGTCAAACAGCCCGAAATCGTCCTTGCGGACGAGCCTACCGCAAACCTCGACGCGATGAATTCTCACCACATCATGAAGACAATGGCTGATCTGAACAGGGATCTCCGGACGACGTTCATATTTGCCACCCATGATGAAAAAGTGATAGGATATCTGAGGCGGAAAATCACGCTCGTGGACGGAAAAATCTCCAGGGACGAGACCATCGAGAAACCTCTTTCGGAGTGAGCCGGCCCATGCTTGCTCCCAAACTTGCGTTCAGAAATATCATCAGCGCCGGGCTCCGGACATGGCTCAACGTCGTTGCCCTCTCGTTCTCATTCGTTGTCATCATATTCCTCCAGGGCTTCTACGACGGACTCAATGACCAGGCGGAGCGCTCCACCGTGGATGCCCTCTACGGCGGAGGGCAGTACTGGCAGGAGGCATATGACCCGTTCGATCCGCTGACGCTGGAAGACGCCCATGCGCCCATTCCGCCCTCTCTTCAGAATCTGGTGGCCGAAAAGTCCGCCGCAGCACTCCTTATCCGGCCCGCGACGATTTACCCCCGGGGGAGGTTCCGGTCAATACTTCTTAAAGGGATCGATCCGGGGCAGCACATTATCTCGCTCCCCTCTTCGCTGATCGGAAATGACACTGCGCTTATACCGGGGATGATAGGGAGCAGGATGTCGAAGAATGCCGGCCTGAACAAAGGTGATCTGGTGACCGTTCAGTGGAGGGATGTTCATGGGACGTTCGATGCCCGTGACGTGACCATCGTGGGGGTGTTTTCGACCACGGTATCGGAGATCGACAACGAGCAGATCTGGATCCCCCTTGACAGGCTGCAGCAGTTCACACGGATGCCCGGGCAGGCGACAATGATCGTGTTGAAGAAAGACGGCATCCCCCCGGGGAATGTTGCCGGGTGGGAGTTCCGGGATCTCCCGTACCTTCTGCGAGACCTCCGCGCGCTTGTCAGGATGAAGAGCGTTCAGGGGAGCATCATGTATTCCCTCCTCCTCTTCCTCGCCATGCTGGCGATATTTGACACGCAGGTCCTCTCGATCTGGCGGCGCAGGAAGGAGATGGGGACGCTGATGGCGCTGGGAATGAGGCGGACGCAGGTGATCGGGCTCTTTACGATGGAGGGGGCTTTCCACGGCCTCCTTGCGGCGGTAGTCGCGGCGCTTTACGGCATCCCCCTTCTTGCGATCGTCGCAAACATAGGCCTCGCGCTCCCCGCGGCGACGGACAGTTTCGGGTTTGCGATCGGCGAAAGGCTGTTTCCCGTCTATTCGCCTGTACTCATCGTCGGTACAACGGCCCTGGTGTGCATCGTCACGACGATCGTCAGCTATCTCCCCACAAGGAAGATCTCGCATCTCAAACCCACCGATGCGCTCAGGGGGAGGATTTCATGATCTTGTTTCTCCTCAAGGGCCTTCTGCGCGACCGGTCGAGATCCCTTTTTCCTCTTCTGACGGTATTCCTGGGCGTCGCCCTCACGGTGGTTCTCCACTCGTGGCTGAACGGGTCGATCACGTCATTGATTACCTCGACCGCGCATTTCAACACCGGCCATCTCCGTGTGATGACCCGGGCGTACGCAAAGGAGGCGAATCAGGTTCCGAACGATCTTGCCCTCCTGGGTATCGACACGCTCATCACGGAGCTCAGGCGGGAGTATCCGGATCTCCTCTGGACCCCCCGTATCAAATTCGGGGGCCTGCTCGACGTGCCGGATGAGAAGGGGGAGACCAGGGCGCAGATCCCCGTGAGCGGACTCGGGATCGATCTTTTCTCCGGGAACACCCCCGAGCCGCGGATCCTGAACATCCGTGACGCCATCGTGCGCGGGCGCGCGCCCCTGCGTCGGGGGGAGATGGTGATCGGCGATGAGGGGGCGCAGAAGCTTCATCTGGAGCCGGGAGACACGGCAACGCTTATCAGCTCCACGATGAACGGGAGCATGAGCATCACGAACTTCGTCGTCGTCGGAACCGTCCGGTTCGGGATTGTGGCAATGGACAAGGGGACGGTCATCGCGGACCTGGCGGACGTTCAGCGGGCGCTTGATATGGAAAACGGGGCGGGAGAGATACTCGGATTCAGCAGGGACGATTTGTACCACGAAGAAAGGACGAACGCCGTAGCCGCCGGATTCAATGCCCGTCACAGTGTCCCGGCACCGGACACGCTCTCACGCCGATCTTCCTTCGCCCCGGTCATGGGGACGTTTCGCACGGAAAGCGGCCTGTCGGATTACCTCGATCTGGCCGGCCTCTATTCCGGGATCATGATAGGGATATTCGTTCTCGCGATGTCCGTTGTCCTCTGGAACGCGGGGCTCACGGGGAGCCTCAGGCGGTACGGTGAGATCGGGATCCGGCTCGCGGTCGGGGAGAACAGGCGGCACATCTATCTCGCCCTCCTCGTGGAGTCGCTCATGATCGGGTTCGCCGGGTCCCTTCTCGGCACGGCATTCGGTCTGGCGGTCGCCTGGTACGGCCAGGTGAGGGGGCTGGACAGCGGGACGATAATGAAGGGCGCCACGTTAATGTTGCCGACGGTCATCCGGGCGCAGATAACGCCATTCACATACGTGATAGGCTTCATCCCGGGCATGCTCGCCACGTTCTTCGGGACCGCGGTCTCAGGGATAGGGATATTCAAGCGCCAAACGTCACAACTCTTCAAGGAACTCGAATGATGATCCGGCCGTTCGTTCTGCTCCTGTGTCTCCCGCTCGCGTCGATGATGCAGGGGCCATCAGGAGATGAAATTCTCATGCGAGTCGACAAAAACATGTTTTCGGAGCAGAAGATAGTTGAATCACGCATGATCATACACGGACAGCGTGACACAAGGACCGTGGAATCGAAATCATGGCAGAGGGGCACAAACGAGTCATACACGGAGTTCCTCGCCCCGGCCCGCGAGAAGGGGACGAAGATGCTGAAACTGAAGGATATGCTGTGGGAATATTCCGCCTCGACGGACAGGACGATCATGATCTCCGGCCACATGCTCCGCCAATCGGTGATGGGATCCGATCTTTCGTATGAAGACATGATGGAGGACCCGCATCTGCCGAATATCTACTCGGCGACGATCTCATCGAGCGAAGTCATCGAGGGGAGGGAGTGCTGGGTCCTGGATCTGAAAGCGAAGAAAGAGGATATCGCGTATGATCACCGGCAGGCATGGGTGGACAAAGAGCGGTATCTGGTCCTCAAAGAGAACCTCTACGCCCGGAGCGGCAAGCTACTGAAAACCGTGGACGTCCGGGAGGCGATGCATGTTCACAATCATTGGCTGGCAAAATCCATCATTTACAGGGATGTGCTCAAGGAGGGGGATGGGACGGAGTTTCACATCGACAACATAACGCTGGATGCGGAGATCCCCGACTACCTCTTCTCAAAGGCATCTCTGCGTCGATAGGTGGTGGAAGAGTCCATCCCGCGGATGCACTATGCCCCGGCGGCCTGCTTTATGTAGAGTCCTTCGGGGAATACCTCTTTTATTGCCGGAAGGTGAGAAGGTTTCAGGAAGAAGTAGTTGCCGTTCTCACTTCGGTCCCCCCGGCCCCGTTCTCTGATGCTGGAGCCGTCGAACAGATACGTGCCGTATCCGTGCCCGGCCATTGCTTCGAAGACCTTATGCCCCTCTTCGGAAGGATCGTCGGGATCCCCCCACACCTCAAGCAGCCAGGAAGGCGCTGAATCCCGTATCACGGATGCTGCGCCGTTGAGAACGCTCAGCTCGTGCCCCTCGACGTCGCACTTGACGAATCGGATTTTCCGTCCCAGCGTTTTCTGGAGGTCGTCAAATTTCATCGTGTCCACATTGAACGAAGTCCGGCTCCCGGGCGCCGAGTCCGCGACGACGTGTGTGCGGTACAGGTCAGGTTCCCCGTTCGCCTGGTCCGGTGCGGTCATCGTGACCGTCCGGGCCGAATCCGAAAGGGCTGCGTTCACAAGCCTGACGTTGCCGAGGCGGAGTCTCTTCCGGATGAAATCCAGTATTTTGAACTGGTACGGCATGGGTTCGACGCTGCATACGAGCCCTGTCGGACCGACGACGTGGGAGAGCACACGCGTGTACCAACCGAGGCTGGCCCCTATGTCGACAACGCAGTCTCCGCTTCCTGCAAGAACCCGGACAAGCCGCATTTCCGGTTCGTAGTTCTCCTCCCCGTCCTTCATCCTGCTGGCATACCGGAGCATCCTGATTCTGTGAAGAAGCCTGCCGGGAATTACGCGTTTGAGGAGCGTGCGTGTCTTTGTGTCGCGGGATTCACTCATGATTTTTCATCCTGTCGTGTTTGTGTCATTCGGGGATTCGGTCAGCAACCTGTGCCGGCGGAGCCGGGGGGGAAATGCTCAGAACCGCGTCAATCGTCATCAGAAGCGTTCTTTGCTCGACCGGCTTCGAGAGGAAACTGGCGGCGCCCATGGCCTGTGCCGTGTTGGCGGCGGCTTTGCTCGGGTAACCGGTCAGTACGATCACACGGGCTTCCGCATCAAGTTCCCGGATGCGCTTCAGCACCTGGAGACCATCCATGCTCGGCAGGCCGAGATCGAGTATGACCGCCGAGGGCTTGACTCTTGTGTAGAGGTCAATCCCCTGGGGTCCGTCCGTCGTCTTTGTTACGCTGTAACCGGCGTTCTCAAGAAATGCGGTGAGCGTCGAGAGTATGAACTCGTCGTCGTCGATGAGGAGTATTTTAGGCATGAGGTGGCATCCTTTGGTGCATTCCTACCGGGTTTCCCTTGTGGTCTTTATCCAGACGTCTTTCGTCCAGCGTCCCGGCATCGTTGCATAGACTCGCAGTTTCCAGAGTGCAAACCTGGGCAATTGAAACAGTGCGCGGTAGAGCGATCCTTCGGCGGAGGCGATTCTCAACCCGGCGGTCAGATGGAGGCATGCCGCTCCCGCCGCCCCGGCCCACAGGATGCTGTATGTCCCCATCGAGGGGATGCCAAGCCAGTAAAGACCCAGCGTCATGAGCCCGGCCGCCGCGACAAACCCCGTAATGTTGACGAGCGCGGGG
>Ga0182021_10009449_pt1 | contig 11560 bp, 10 predicted proteins | sample 612E3MmetaG_FD_120493 | JGI IMG/M metagenome (GOLD analysis project Ga0182021, IMG submission 120493) | Permafrost microbial communities from Stordalen Mire, Sweden - 612E3M metaG (Illumina Assembly) | ecosystem: Environmental > Terrestrial > Soil > Wetlands > Permafrost | place: Sweden...
GCCGCTTCCGCACAGCCGGTTGACGGTCAGCCCGCCGACCTCGACCGGCAGGCCCGCCAGCAATGCGGCCATTCGGGCGACGTTGCGGTTGTCTTCGCCGCCCTGGTTGGCGCAGCCGAGGATCACGTCTTCGATGAGCAACGGATCGATGCCCGTACGCTCGACCAGGGCGCGGATGACGGCCGCCGCCAGATCGTCCGGTCTGACCACTTCCAGGGCCCCGCCGTATCTGCCGAAGGGGCTGCGCAGCGCGGCGATTATCCACGCTTCGCGAATGGGTCGGTCGTGCTGGCGTTCCATGGCCCCGATTGTACGGCCGGCCGCGCCGGAGCTTTGGCGCTCAACCGGCGGACCCGCCGCCGCCTCGGTCAGGGTATCTGCTGCAGCTTGATCATCGCTTCTGTGACGAGCGAATCGGTGTCGGCGATGATCGTGAACAGGACGTCGCCCTTGGCGTAGACGTAGCCGGCCGAGACACCGCCGGCCGACGACGACTTCGGATCGATTATCTCGAGGACCTGCTGGCCGGCGATCGACTTCGTGTTCACGGCCCAGCTCGCCGCCCGGGCGACGTCGGCAAACGACGAACTCAGAGTGGCTGCGGCTACGCCGGGGACCTCGATTGCGTGCGCAGTGAAGTTGACCGTCTGCGACAGGTCAGATGCGATGGCGATGTTCACGTCATCCGCGGTCTTGCCGAACTTGACCAGCCAGGGTGTGTAGAGGGTCTTGTCGCCGCCGCTCGTCGAGGCCATGTAGGCAGAGAGCAGGATGCTGAACTTCTGTAGGCAGACCCCGCCGGCGGTCGAGGGCAGGAGATCCTCCAGCGCAGCCGAGATATGGCCCAGGCCGCTGACGCTCGAAATGCAGCCGCCGACCGCACCCGACGGCGCGACGGATCCGGAAGGCGCGACGGATCCGGAAGGCGCGATCGTGGCGGAAGCCGGGGGCGCCGGCTTTGCCGTGGCAGTCGGGGCTGCAGTCGGGGCTGCAGTCGGCGTCGCTGAAGCCGAGCCGCAGCCGGACACCAGCACCACGGCCAGGACGGCCCCGAGCAGGGCTGGAATAAGGGTCCTGGAGCGGCGAATCATCGATTACCTCATTCGACTGGAATCGTGGTCGCTCCGAGCATGGAGGCACCTCCGCCCGCGTGTCAAACGTGCCGCGCCCGCGAGTTTCGTTGAATCCGGGCACCGCCTGTAATCCCGGCCCGATTCCGGCGTTTTGTTGGTACGCGGATTGTCTCCCCGTCCGCGCGGACTCATCCCCCACTTCTTGGAGCGTACGGCATGGACCACAACGGACAAGATCCGGACTACGGGTCATCGCACTCCGGCGCGCGCGTCGAAGACGACTTCGTTCGGCCTTTGAAGCCGATGCGCACCCTCCCGCACCGCCGCCTTGGGGCCGCAATGCCCTTCGCCATCGCCGGCATCCTTGTCGTGTCCGGCCTCGCCTTCGGGGCTACGGTCGTGCAGAGCCTCGTCGCCCCGCCCCCGACCGCCTCGGCGATCGTCGTGGGCGACGACAACCCGACTGACGCCCCGACTGACGCCCCGACCGACGCCCCAACGGCCGGTCCCACCGACGCCCCCACGGCCGCCCCGACCGACGCGCCCACCGATGCGCCCACGGCCGCCCCGACGCCCGGCCAGCTGACCATCTCCGTCGAAGCGCTCGCCGGCAAGACTCGCATCAACTGGAGCGCCTATCCCGGCGCCGACTTCGCCTACTACAAGGTCGTTCGCTCGACCAACGCCACGGCCGATTGGCCGCTCGGCGCAGGCGACAAGCTGGTTGCCGCGATCGACAACAAGGCCACGGTCACGTACCTCGATAGCTGCGGGCCCGGCACGTTCACGTACCGCGTCTTCGCGGTGAAGTCCTCCGACTCCGGCTACGAGGTCTTGGCCTCGAGTGACAACAAGACCGTCACCGTCGCGCCGGCTCCCACCAAGGCTCCGACGCCGGTCTCCAACCCGGCCGATATGGGCGCCCTGCGCGTCACCGACAACGGCGACGGCACGTACACCTTCAGCTGGAACGCCTACACCGGCCCGATCGACTTCAGCTACTACAAGCTGGACGGCCAGTCCTTCCCGAAGAACCCCGGTTACGTGGAGAACGGCGGCGACTACTGGTCCTGCGTCGGCACCGACACGACCACCACGACCATCGCCGTCCGGCCCGGAACGTGGAATATCGTGGTCGAGGCCGTTTACTACCCGAAGGGCGGCTCCGCCTCGGCCGGCAAGACCGACGTCCTCAAGCTCGTCGTCGCGCCTCACACGGCGCCCCCGGTCCTGTCCCTGACGCTCACTGGGTCCCTCCAGTCGGACGGCGTCCATCTCTCCTGGAGCAAGTACGCCGGCCCCTACTTCAGCTACTACGGCATCGTCCGGTCCGAAGGTTCGACCGCGCCGGTCCTGCGGCTGGGTTCGGTTCCGCCGTTCTACTTCAACAACGCCAACAAGCTCGGCTACATCGACACGACGCACCTGGCGCCGGGCACCTATCACTACCGGGTCTACGCCTTCTCGGATCAGACCCTGTCTCCGGCCGGGATGATGGCTCCGGCCTGCACCGCGAACACGATCCTGGCCGTCTCCAACATCCTCGACATCACCATCACCTCGCCGGCCACCCCCACCCCAACCGCGACCCCGGTGGCGACACCGGAACCCACCCCAACGCCGACCGTCGGCTCCTAGCAATCCGATTTCAGCTTCGAGTGCCCACGCTACCGTGGGTTTCTCGGCAGCCCGGCAGACGGCGCCGAGCTGGAGGAAACGCCCCGGCGTGAGCCGGATGGAGGTGTGGGGCTTCGGCGAGAGTCGAAGCCCCATCGTCCAGGCAGCACCACCCAACCGACGCAGCGGCGCCGACCAACCGCAACGAGTAATCGATAGTGGGCGAAGGGTCATGGACACGGGGATCGAAGGACGGTCGGGGGAGATCGAAGCCCTGGCGTTCGTGCGCCCCACCTCGTCCACACCCGAGCAATCCTGGAACTACCGGACAGTACAGGTGGCTGATTGCCCAATCGAGTGGCAGTACCTACCCTTCGTTGCTCAATGGAGCGTGACGGAGCTTCTCGAATGGCAGCCGACCGCGAGCGCGAACTCGTGGTCCGGGCGCGCAACGAAGCCGACGCCTTTGCCGAGCTATACGACTTCTACCTTCCGCGGGTCTACGGCTTCGTCTATCGCCGCGTCCAGGACCGCTGCCTGGCCGAGGACCTCACTTCAATGACGTTCCAGCGGGCTCTCGAGAACGTTCGGCGATCCGACTTCCGCAACGAGTCGTTCGGCGGCTGGCTCTACCGCGTCGCCTCGAACGTGGTCGTTGATCATGTCCGGCGCGACCGCCGCTACGTTTCCATGAACGAGATCGAGGGTCGGGAAGAACCCGGCGACGTCGCCCTCGACGCGATCGCGGTGGCCCTGGACCGCGATCAGCTGCGGCGAGCCCTGGGCCAGATCTCGGAGAACCATCGCGAGGTCCTCGTCCTGCGTTTCTACGACGACCTGGACACGCCCGAGATCTGCGCCGTGCTCGGCTGCTCGCGTGAGACGCTGGCCGTGCGGCTCCACCGCGCCCTGCGGGCCCTGCGGCTGGCGGTGGCCAAGGAGGCGGCCGATGTCGCCTGACAGACTCGCCGAGATGGAGCAGCTGGACGCTCTCGCCGGCGAACTTGCCGATGCCTGCCGCGTGGCCCGACTCCTAGGTGCGCGTCGCGAAGGCCCCGAGCCGGCGTTTGTCATGCGCCTCCGAGCGGAGCTCTTGGGCGCGTTTCCCACGGCGGCCGCGGACGCCGACTCGGGCGCCACGACCGCCGAAACGGCCGCGCAGACGCCGGCCGCACCCGTGCCGCCGACCCGGCCGCTCGACGCCCCCGACAGGCTCACGGACCGCCGCCGCGGAACGCGCCCGTTCACCATCGCCGAGCGGCCCTGGTCCACCGACGGCCTCGACACTCAGGCCGGCGCCGCGTCGCCGGTTGGGATCGGGCGCGGCTCGCGCTCGAGCCGCGCGCAGGAAGCCCCGTCCACACCTCGCCGCTCGTACGGCGAGTTCGGCCCGACGCCCAACGAGGACCCCGCCCTGGATGTCGACGAGGCCGGCAAGGTGACCGCCCTCAAGCCGTCGATGCGCTGGCACATCCCCACGCGCGTCATGCCTTCGCGCTGGATCGCGGCCGGACTGGTCGCTTCCGTCGCCCTGGGATCGCTCCTGTACGGCAGCGGCATCATGTGGCCGACCCACGGCGTGGCCACCACGGACGAAGCCATGAGCGCGAACCTCGTCCGGGGCGGAACCACGGTCGCCCTGGCCGCCGGGACCGAACTCCGCGAAGGCGACGAGATCAAGGTCGGCGACGGCGGGCGGGCAACCCTCCAGACCGGCGGCAGCTACATCCGCATGGCCGCCGGAGCCGACGTGCGGCTCGGCTCACTGGACCTGAACGCCATGGTCATCGGCCAGCTGGCGGGCCGCGTCTACTACCGAGTTTCCGTCCCTGCGGGCGGCCAGTACGAGGTCGATACGGCGACGGTGGCCTGGAGAGCCCACGGCACGGCCTTCGACCTCGACCGCCACGCGACCCCCGGCGGGGGCGAGCAGGTCCGCGGCCTGGCCCTGTTCGACGGCATCGACGTCAACGGCCCGCAGCTCCAGGCGACCCTCCTCGAGGGCACGAGCGCCGCCGTCACCCTCGCCACGGACGGATCGCCCGCGGGCTCGCCGATAATCGAGCCGATTACAATGTTGACGCTGGACGACCAGTGGCTCGCCGCCAACGCGGCCCTGGACACCAGCCTGGGTCTGCCGCTCGGGCAGCTGGCATCGCTGATGTCGCCAACGCCGCAGGCCTCCCCGACGACGGCCCCGATCGTCGTGCCCGATCAGCCAACGGATGCCCCGACCGACGCTCCGACGATTGTGGTCACACCCGCGCCCACACCCGCGCCCACCCCAACGCCCGCTCCAAAGCGGACCGCCGCCCCGACGCCGCGACCGACTTCCGGCATCGCGAGTCTGGGTGCGCTGAAGATCGCCAGGAACGGCGACGGCAGCTACTCGTTCTCATGGCCCAAGTACATCGGCGCGGGCTTCCAGTATTACAAGCTCGTGTACGAGAACTGGGGCAAGGCCCCGAACTTCCCTTCGTCGCCGTATTGGGCATGCAACAGCGCCGCTACAGATAACAGTTGGTCCGGCCCGATCGACGTCGGGGACTACGCCGTGCGCCTGCAGGTCGTCGACGAAACGGGTAGCAAGACGATCATTCGCGCCCAGACGAACGTGGTCCATTTGGTAGTCCCGGTGGCAGCCAGCCTTCCGCCGACCGTCAACCTCGGGCCCCTCGGCGTTGCCAACAATGGCGACGGAACCTTCAACTTCAGCTGGGCACCGTATTCAGGCGGCTCGTTCAGCTACTACAAGCTGGTCTGGGAGACCACCGCGTCAGGTAAGGAGCCGTCGTACCCGGGCGGCAGCAGCTACTGGGCTGTGCCACCCTCCGGTGCCACATCGGCCGGCCCGATCCCCGTAGGGCCGGGCGACTACCAGGTCCGGATCCAGGCAATCGGCTATCCGAACGGCGCTTACGCCTACGCCGAGACGACGATCCTGCACCTGATCGTCCCGTAGGCCTTCTCCGGGGCTACTGATCCGCCGTCGCTGCCGGTGCGTTCGGGCGGACCTGGCCCCGTGACATTCACCCGGCCTTCCACCGCCATCGGTCGCTTCGGCCTCCGGCGAGGACGCCTAACGGCCGTCGCGGGCGGCTATGGGTGATCCGGGCGGTACTCGACCAGCTCCCCGTCTGTGAGCTCGAAGATCCGGCCGTCCACCGGGTCGTCGGCGGTGCGGGCTCGATCCGCCACGAAGGCCGCGAACATCGCGGCGAATTCGGCGTCGTCCTCGGTCAGGCTGGCGGCGATCAGGAGGTTCCGCTCGGGCAGTCCAATGAGGATGCGATACGCCGGCCCCAGGGCCGAGATCAGCCGCTCCTGGACCTGCGGCAACAGTATGCGGGCGGCATCCATACCCTCGCCCGCGTCCGACCACGAGACCCGGCGCGATCCGTTCGACTCGTCCACCCAGTCGGCGCCATCAGACCAGAGGCCCAGGTTGGACATGGCCGAGGCGTGGACCTGCTCGACGCCGACGCCCCAGGCAAGCAGATGGTCGACGCCGACGACGACGTCGAAGCCCGCTCCCGGGATCACGTAGACGATAGGCAGCCCCGCGGGGCCGGCGGCCACGATCGGCCTGGCGGGGTTCGAGCCGGTTGGGAGACGCAGATCGCGGCCGTCGCTGCCGGCTGTCCCCGAGGGCCTCAGGGCGGGCCGGATCAGCTTCGAGGCGGCGGCCCAGTCGTGCTCCGGCGCCAGGGAGGGCGCCGCCCGGAATGCGTTTTCGTGCGCCACCGAGTCCTCCAGCGGGACGGTCTCTCCGACCGTGCTGGTCAACCTTACACGCGCTGGGGATCCCAGTCCGACTCGCGGCCGCGTGGCATACAGAAAGACAGACCGGCGGGCCGTTCTTCGTAGCCCGCCGATCCTCTAGTGAGTGGCTGGTGGTCGCCCCGGGCGACTCACTTGGCTAGCGGCGGAAGGTCCGTCGCTGGGCCTCGACTGCCGTCAGTCCCAATGCACCGAATGCGAGGCAGATCAGTAGAGCGAACATCGGGGTCGACCCGGAGCCTGAACCGCCGCCACTGCTGGTCGGGGGCGGGGTCAGCGAAACGGCCGGCGTCGCGGTCTCGCCCAACTGGGTCTCGAACGGCGTTGCCGTCGGAACTACGGTCGCGCTGGCCGTCGGAACTACGGTCGCGCTGGCCGTCGGAACTACGGTCGCGGTGGCCGTCGGCACTACGGTCGACGTTGGAGTGGGGGTCGGGCAGGCGATGGTGACGAAGATGCTTCCGAACAACGTGGGCAGGAGGCTCGAGTCGACCACGTTGTGGTAGTTGGACGAACTCTTGGCCAGCAACTGCATCAGACCGAGATCAACCAGGTTCGAGCCGCTGCCGCCCCCGGTGCCGATTGCGATCGAGAAGATCGTGTCTGCGGAGCCCCGGAATGCGTCGAGATCGGATTGAGTGGGGCGCTGGGAGCTGCTGCTGGTGGCTACCAGGCCATCCCTACCCGACTGGTCGGGGTTGGGCCGGCCGTCCGAGAGGAAGATGATGATGTGCTGGACCGTCAGACTGTTGGCGGTCGATCGTTTGTGCGCCGTGAGATCGGCCGCCCCGGCCGACATACCGGTCTTGAACGGCGTGTTGCCGCTGGCGGCCAGACCTGCGATCGACGAGGACGTCTGGGCTGCCGTTGAGGTGCCCAGTGCCTGGACGACCGACGCGGTCGTTCCACTGAACTTCGTGAGGCCGACGTGATGCAGGCCGGATGCCCCACCGACCCCGCCGTTTGCGTCGAGCTGGCCAACGAGCTGAGTGGCCGCCTTCTGCGCCCAATAGAGCCTCGTGTTCGAGGGGCTGCCCGAATAGTTGGAGCCCATGGACCCCGAACTATCGACGATGATCTCCACATCCAGTGGAACGGTGCCGCACGCGGCAGTCGCCGGCCCCACAGCCGACGCCACCCCTGGGGCTGCGGCGAAAGACCCACCCGCGGTGGCAAGTATCGCGATCGCACCGAGGCCCAATGCCAGCATCGGTGCAGCAAGTCGGTGAGTTTTCACGACGGCTCCTCCTCATCAGCTGACCCTGAGGGCGATTACAGTAGTGGTGAGTACTGGGTTCGTCTAGTATTTCTGGGCGATCGGTCGGCCATTTGACACTACCCGAAAGGATATATCGGTGACGCCCCGCAACGGCTGGCGGCGGCGCCGTAGTGAGGCTAAACCTCGGGTTTTCCCTCGAGTTCGTGGGAACTCGCGCGCTCTATGCGGAGATACCTGCCCGAGTAGTAGAGGAGGGGCATGGGTTCACCGCCGGCCACGGCCGCATCCACGCGGGCTATGTAGAGGTCATGGTCCCCGGCCGGGTGCACGTCGACGACGGTGCACTCCAGGGTCGCGATGGCATCTGAAAGCAGGGGCAGCCCCGTCGTGCCACGGTGCCAGGCTGAACCACACAGCTCGGCGCGTCCATTGGCTCGGGCGCTCCGATCGCGCCCCGGCGCAGGGCCGCCCGCGAAGCAGTCGGAGAGAGCCTGGTGCTCCTCGCCGAGAATGTTGACGGCGTAGCGTCCCGAGCGCTCCAGGGCCGGAACGATCCGCCGGTCCCGGTCGAATGCGACCAGGACGAGCGGCGGCCTCAGCGAGACCGAACTGAACGAGTTGACTGTCGTGCCCCAGGGGTGTTCACCGTCCCACGTCGTCACGACCGCCACTCCGGTCGCGAAGCGGCGTAGCACGGTGCGGAGCGCTTCGCCGTCCAGGTCAGCCACGATTCCAGTCTAGGGTCGCCCTCGCGGCGCGCCACGTTGTCGATACTGGGGTCTTTGCCTGCGAGACTACGCGGGTCGGGCCGGACTGCGCCCGAGGGCTCGGATCAAGACCGAAGACCAGCCCCCGCGCCCACCGACCCGTCGGCGCATCTGCCAGTTCAGCCACCCGCGCCGGCGGGCCCCGTCGGGGGCTTGTAGCCCTCGGGCAGATTCGGCGTGAAACGGAAACCGCCGGCGACGCCCGGTTCGGTCAGCTCCTTCGGCGCGAGCAGCTGGTCCAGGTCCTCGGCCGAGAAGATGCCCCGCTCGAGGACGATCTCGCGGATGGTCCGGTTCTCCCGCACCGCCTGTTTGGAGATGTCGGCGGCGAGGGCATAGCCCAGATACGGCGCGAGGGGCGTGGAGAGCGCCGAGGAGCGCTCCATCAGGTCGCGGGCGTGATCTCGGTTGGCCTCGATGCCGGTCACGCAGAACTCGGCGAAAGCGCGGCTCATGTTGGTCAGAATCGTCAGGCTTTCGAGGGCGGTGTGGGCGATCACCGGCATCATCACGTTCAGTTCGAGCTGGCCGGCCGAGGCCGCCCAGGCGATCGTGGTGTCGTTGCCGATGACCCGAAAGCAGACCATCGACAGGCACTCCGCCATCACCGGGTTCACCTTGCCCGGCATGATCGAACTGCCCGGCTGGACGGCGGGGAGGGTGATCTCGGCGAAGCCGGTCATCGGCCCCGACGACATAAGGCGCAGGTCCTCGCTGATCTTCACGAGGTCCACGGCGATGCCGCGCAGCGCGGCCGAAACTTCCAGCATCGGCCGCATCGAGTGAGTGGCCTGGACAAGGTTCTCGGCGCCGCGGAGATGGTGGCCGGTCTGCTCGGCGAGGTTGCGGACCACGAGTTCGATGTACTCCGGCTCGGCGTTGAGGCCGGTACCGACCGCGGTTGCGCCGATGTTCTGCTCGGCGATCGACTGGCCGGCCGTCTGCAGGCGCTCGACACCGCGGCGCAGCGTCAGCGCGTAGGCCCCGAACTCCTGGCCGAGCCTGATCGGCACGGCATCCTGCATGTGGGTGCGGCCGGATTTGAGGACGTCGTCGAACTCGCGCGACTTCTGCTCGAAGGCGTGGATAAGCTCTTCTGCGGCCGGAATGAAGTCGCGGATCAGGTCCAATGTGGCGATGCGCATCGACGTCGGGAAGACGTCGTTGGTGGACTGGGCCATGTTGACGTGGTCGTTGGGGCTGACGACGGCGTAGTCGCCGCGCTTGCCGGAACCGACGCCGGAGGCGTGGAGCAGTTCTATCGCACGGTTGGCCAGCACTTCGTTGGCATTCATGTTGTGGCTCGTACCGGCACCGGCCTGGAACGGGTCGATGCGGAAGTTGTCGATCAGCTCGGCCTGCTTGGCCAGGCGAGCGGCCTGGAAGCCCGCCCGCATCGGGTCCGAGTGGCTGTCCGTGCCTAACTCGTCGTCCCGGGCGGGCGGCGACCACAGGATCTCGTCCGCGGCCTCGACGATGGCGTTGCCGAGTTGCCTGGGCAGGCGCCCCGTGGCCATGTTGGCTCGGGCCGCGGCCTTCTTGACGCCGACGATCGCCTTGACCAGGGCCGGGTGGGGCCGGGTTCCGGAGATCGGGAAGTTGTGGATGCCACGGGCCGTCTGGACGCCGAAGTAGGCGCCGTCGGGGACTTCGAGGTAGCCCAGCGGGTCCTTCTCGATCCGAAACCCGGGGCGCGGTGTGGGGGGAGTGGCCTGACCTGGGGCGGGGGCGGCTTGAGTCATGGAGGCGTGGCTCCTCGTTCGAAGCGGCCGCCATTCTGAGCGCGGCCTGGGGTGCGGATCGTCTCGGCAGAGTCTATAGCCGGCCGGGCTCACCGCACCGGCGCGAACGCGTGTCGGGGCACCTCGGAACCGCCGGCGGGGCACGTGGTGCGCGTGATGCGGCCTTGGGCCCGGCTCTCGCGACTGCACTTGCCAGCCGGGCCGGCGGCGCTATCGTCCGGCCGCGGCCCGGCGCGTCGCCCGCCGCAGCCGCCCCCGCATCGCCGCACCTGCCATCGTTGGAGCGTCCCTCGCAGCGTCCCCGGAGGTAACCCTGGTGTCCGGACTCGTGCCGATCCTGTTACCGATCCACGTCATCACCGCCATCGTGGCCTTCGGGCCCAACTTCGCCATGCCGATCATCGCCCGCATGGCGGCCCAGGAACCTCAACACGGCCTCTTCGCCCTTCGATTGACCGATCGAATCGAGCGCCGCCTGGTTTTGCCGCTCGCTCTCACCATGCCCATCAGCGGTGGGCTGCTGGCCCTCGCCGAGGGGATCAACCCACTGGTGTCCCACTGGCTCCTGGCCGCGATCGTGCTGTATGCCGCGGCCATGACTTACGCCCTCGCCGTGCAGGTACGGGTCGTGGACCGGATGATCGAGATTGCCGGCCACATGGCGGCGGCCGGGTCCGTCCTCGCCGCGGGACCGGGCGCTGCGCTCGCCACTGCCGCAACGCTCGCCCAGGGCGCAGCAACTCCGACCGCCACCGCTCAAGCCACCTCGGTCCGCGTTTCGAAGTTTGCGAACCCGGGCATGGAGATGGCGGCACTGGGAGTCCGTGCCCGCAATGGCGGCTTCTTTCTCATGGCCATGGTCTTCATCATCGTTTCACTCATGGCCGGGAAGCCGACTCTCTAGCTGACCGGGCCGCTATCCATGCTGCGGGCCGGCGGCTCAGGCAGCGGATTCGGGTCTCGGAGTGAGATCCTCCGGATCTTCCTTGTTTGAGTCGCGTATATTCCGCGGAACGGGCCGTCCACCCGTAGTGGCGTCCCGCCTACCGTGGCCGCAGGAGTACATCGGGGCTCCTTGAGCACCCGATTCCCCTTGGTTCGGCCGCCTGGGAAGTGGGAGGTCCGCATGGCTGAGCAGGCACCAAGATCTCGAGAAGAGAAGATCCAGCAGGATGTGCACGACCTGCATCACCTGGGTTACGCCCAGGAGCTCTTCCGAACGATGGGAGGTTTCTCGAACTTCGCCATCAGCTTCACGATCATCTCGATCTTGACCGGGGCGGTGATCCTCTTCGACTACGGCCTCGCGTGGGGCGGTCCCGCCGCCAGCACTATCGGATGGCCGCTCGTCTCGCTCTTCAC
>Ga0182021_10009450_pt1 | contig 11560 bp, 11 predicted proteins | sample 612E3MmetaG_FD_120493 | JGI IMG/M metagenome (GOLD analysis project Ga0182021, IMG submission 120493) | Permafrost microbial communities from Stordalen Mire, Sweden - 612E3M metaG (Illumina Assembly) | ecosystem: Environmental > Terrestrial > Soil > Wetlands > Permafrost | place: Sweden...
CGGCGGCACGCCGATGACGCCGCCGAGCCCCGGCCAGCACTATCGCAATCCCGTGGTGGTGCTCACCAGCCCGCGCACGTTCTCCGCCGCCGAGGATTTCACCATCGATTTCGAGCTTATGGGACGCGGCAAGATCATCGGCGAGCCGACCGGCGGCAGCACCGGCCAGCCGCTCTTTTTCCCGCTGCCCGGAGGCGGCTCGGCGAGCGTTTGCGCCAAGCAAAACCGGTATCCCGATGGCCGCCAGTTCGTGGGCGTGGGCATTCAGCCGCAGATCCTGGTCCGTCCCACGGTGGCCGATTTCCGCGCCGGCCGCGATACGGTTCTGGCGGGGGCCCTGGAATACTTGCGAAGCGCACTGGTTCCCTGACCGCGAGATTCGGTGCTGGTCCCGCTACGCGTCCAGGTGCGTATTGATACGCTCGATGGCCTCGCCGACTTCAGCGGGGCTCTTGTAGCCGATGGCGATCGCATCCACGGCGCCCAGGCCCATCTCACCTCGCCGGTTGGATCGCGAAATCCCAGGTCTGGATATTCAGTTTGCCCTCGGTGTACTCGACCACGGCGTATTCGCCCGGCGCGAAGGGCTGCTTGGACCAGATCTTGTAGAGGCCATCGGCGAGCTGCTTCTGGAAGGTCTCCACCAGGGTGGGTTCCTCGATTACCTCCTTGGTGACCGGCATGAAGGTGAGGTTCTCGACGATCCGCACGGCGCCCTTGGAGGTGAGTTTGGCGATGCCGAAGCGCTCGGTCTCGGTGAGTTGGATGTAGAACTCCTGCTCGGGGTTGGTGAAGAGGTTGGCCGAGTGCGCCCCGCTCAATTCCAGGGTGCCCTTGCCGGGGACCATGGGAATGGGCGAGAGGGCTTTCAGGATGGAGCGGCCCTTATTGGTGTGGACGGTGGATTCGGCAAGCTTGACGACCTTGGCCTGGTTGCCTTCCAGCCAGTAGACGCCGGGGTCCTGGGGGATGCGGCTGGTTTCGCGGGCCAGGTCGCGCTCCGCCTTTTCCTCTTCGGCGACCGCTTGGGCGTCCCTTGCCAACTGGGTCTGGCGTTCGGCGACCTCGGCTTCGGTGCGCTTCAAGTCCACCAGATCCAGGGGGATATCCTCCCACTGGCTCCGCTCGACGCTGTAAAAGTGCACGCGTTCGGATTGCACCTGGTATTCGCGGACAATGTGATAACTGCCATCCTTCAAGTACAGTTTGAGGTTGGCGGCCCAAGCCGTGAAGACCAGCAGCAGAAGCGCCAGCAGGTACTTGCGCATATCTCTTGTGACTACTGTAGCGCGGGGTGGGTTTCGTGGGGCAGCCAATCCTGGCTGCAGCCGGCTTTCAGCCGGCGACCGTGGCTGCGCGGACTCGCGCACGGCGCGAAGAAGCCGCCTAAAGGCGGCTGCGTGGACTCGCGCACGGCTCGAAAAAGCCGCCTAAAGGCGGCTGCGGGCAAGATTGCCCGCCCCACAGGGCAAAGCACAAGGAGTTTGAGGGGCTAATTTTGGACGCCGGCCGGCGTCTTAGAATGTGAATATATTGAACGCGTTTCAGGGTTCGCACGTATATCAGCCATAATGGTTTTTTGAGGTTTTTGACGATTATGCCCTTTGCCAGACTTTTTATCGCGATCCTGCTTTGTTGCGCAGTGGCCCTGCCGGGCTTGGCTCAGACTCCGGAGATTACCAGAGCCCCCGACCACGGCATTGTCGGATGGTTCACGGGGAACTACACGGCCCGCCCGGTTCCCAAGCTCAGTTTCGAAGATTCGCCGCGCATCGATAAGCTGATGCGCGCCGGCAACATTTACCTGTCTCTGCGCGACGCCATCGCGCTGGCGCTGGAGAACAACCTGGATATCGAATACGCCCGCTTCAATCCCAAGCTGGCGGACGCCAATGCGCAGCGCGTCAGCGCGGGCGCACTGCTGCGCAGCGTTTCCAGCAGCATTTCGGGCGGACCGTCGTCGGCCGCCCTGGGTGTGGCCGCGGGCGCCTCGCTGGGCTCCGCCGGCACCAGTGCCAGCGCCAGCAGCAGCGGCCAGGGCGGCGTGCTCAGCGGGCTGAGCGTACAGTTGGCGGGCACGGCCATTCCCAACCTGGACCCGGTTCTCTACGTTGGCGGCCAGTTTAACCACAGCACCCAAATCGAGACCGCCACCAACATCACCGGCACGAATTACCTGGTGTCGCAATATAAATCGGCGACCTACGGAATCCAGCAAGGCTTCCTGACCGGCACCAACGTTCAGTTGGGGATGGGTAATACGCTGGGCGTCTCGCAGAACTCGCCGTTCAACCTGTTCAGCCCCTATAGCCAGTCCACGCTTTCGTTGACCGTCAACCAGAACCTGTTGCAGGGATTCCGGCAGTCGGTCAACAACCGCGCCATCCGCGTGGCCAAGAACCAGCGGCACATTTCCGACCTCACTTTCAAGAACCAGGTGATGGCCACGGTGGCCAACGTGGTGAGCCTCTACTGGGACCTGGTCTCGGACAATGAAAGTCTCAAAGTGAAGCAGCACACCTACGAGTTGAACAAGAAATTGTACGAGGACAACCAGCGCCGCGCGGAGCTGGGGGCCATCGCTCCCATCGACATCATCCAGGCGGAAGCCGAGATGAAGTCCAGCCAGCAGGACGTCCTCACGGCCGAGTTGCAGGTGCTGGAGCAGGAGATGATCCTCAAGAGCGTGCTGACCCGCAACGGGATGGACAACATGGCTGTAGTGGGCGCGCGCATCATGCCCACCGACCACATCGAGGTTCCGGCGCAGGAAGCCGTCCGGCCCGTCCAGGATCTGATGGTGGAAGCCCTGGCCAACCGCCCCGACGTGGAACAGAATGCCATTGGCCTGGAGGATGCCCGCATCACCACGCTGGGCGTCAAGGATGCCATGCTGCCAACGCTCTCCGGGTTTGCGACGTTCAGCAACAGCGGCCTGGCGGGCCAGGTGAACACTTTGCCGTATGCGGTGACACTGCCAAACGGGCAAACCGTGCAGCAGATTCGCACCGCCAAGGATGTGAATTCATACTTCCTGGGGGGCTATGGTACGGTGCTGGGCCAGGTGTTCGGACGCAATTTCCCGAACTACAGCGCGGGCCTCTCGCTCACCATGACCTTGCGCAACCGCTCCACGCAGGCGGACCTCATTACCGACCAGTTGAACTATCGCCAGCAGCAGCTCCAGGACAGGCAGCTCCACAACAGTATCAAGTTGAACGTGATCAACGCCCAGACGGCGGTCCGCCAGGCGCGCGCGGCGTGGGAGACCAGCGTGGAAGCCCGCAAATTACAGGAGCAGACGCTGGCCGGCACGCAGCGCAAGTACGAGCTGGGCACTTCGACCATACTCGACGTGGTGATCACGCAGCGCGACACCACCACGCGCGAGCTGCAGGAAGTGGAAGCGCGCAGCCAGTACAACCGCGCCCGGACCAATCTGCGGAGCATTCTGGGCACGGTGCTGACGGACTACGAAGTGGACATCGAGCAGGCCAAGACCGGCACGGTGGGACGCGAACCGGACCTGATTCCCGCGGCGCCCGCCGCCGCTCCGGCCAGCTCTCCGGTGATCCAACGGTAAGGCGCCCGGCAAGCTGGTATCTTAAGGTTTGGCACAAATCTATCCGTTCCAACCGTTCCGTTACACGGAAAAAGCCGGTCCCCTGGGAAACGTCGTAACGCAGCCTTACGACAAGATTTCCCCGGCGATGCGGAGCCGCTATCTGTCTCTCAGCCCGTACAACCTGGTGCGGGTGATCCTGGGGGAGCGCGAGGCCGGGGATTCCGAATGCGATAACGTCTACACCCGTGCCGCGCGCTACCTGGACGACTGGATCGCAGCCGGGGTGCTGGCGCAAGACGGCCAGCCGGGCATCTTCCCCTACTTCCAGGAATTCACCGTCCCCGACACGGGGGAGCGCCTGGTGCGCAAGGGGTTCATCGCGCTGGGCGCGGTGGAGGACTACTCCGCCGGCGTGGTGCATCGCCACGAGCAGACGCTCTCCGGACCGAAGAAGGACCGGCTGGAGCTGCTGCGTCACACGCACGCGCACGCCGGGCAGCTCTTCATGCTGTACCCCGACCCCGATGGCTTGATCGACGCGCTGCTGGATGAGGCGGCGGCGTTGGCGCCGATTGCCGCGGTCACCGACGAGTACGGCGCGGTCCACTCCGTGTGGAGGTTCGCCGATGCCGCGCGCGTTCAGGAGCTGATGGCGGACAAGAAACTGCTCATTGCCGACGGGCACCACCGCTACGAAACCGCGCTGGCATTCCGCAACGAGAATCCCGGCCTGCCGGGCGCCGGCCGCGTGATGATGACGTTCGTCAACATGCATTCGCCGGGGCTGAAGATCCTGGCCACGCACCGGCTGGTGAGCGGACTCGAAGCGGACGGTCTTACGGACCGGTTCCTGCGGGCCGCCGCGGCGGGCTTCCAGGTGGAGGAAATCGGCTCGCTCGACGGCCTGAAACGGGCGTGGGACGAAGCCGGGGACCGCAGCGTCATCGGCGCCGCCGTCGGCAGCCGCCTTTTCCTGCTGGAGGACCGCCAGGCGCGCGGCGAGCTGGACGTTAACGTGCTGCACCAGCGCCTGCTGGCCCAGGTGCTGGGCATCGGCGAGGAAGCGGTGCGCGACGAAAAACACCTGCGCTACATTCGCGGGCTGGACGCGGCCATCGAAGAGGCGCGCAAGGGTGCGGCGCAAATCGCCTTCCTGCTGAACCCGGTTTCGGTGGAGCAGGTGGCCGCCACGTCGTTTGCGGGCGGGGTGATGCCGCAGAAATCCACAGACTTTTATCCCAAGCTGCTCTCGGGGCTCACGATTTACCGGGTGGGGTAAGGGCCGGGCACGCCCGGCGCCTACTCGTCCCGCTTCAAGGCCGCGAGCGAAAAAGCCGGCATGCAGACCGTGATGTATTCGGCGCCGTCCGCGGAGGGAGTCGAGAAGCGCACCCACTCGCCGGGTTCCACGTGCACCGCCTGTCCCGATTCGACGTCGAGGTCGCCCTCGGGCGAGGTCACGCGGACCATCCCCTTGAGGACCACATCGAATTCATGAAAGTCGGCCGTCCGGCCGATGCCCTCCCAGTGCGGCGGCGAGTGCATCAGGGCGATCGAAAGCTTCGCATCCCCGGTGTTGACGAGACCGACGTATTCGTCGCTGCACTTGGGCAGGTTGCCGACCGCGGCAATTTCGGTGGGAGAGCCGATCAACTTAGGCATGTCCGAAATGATATCAGAGTTGGCGCGGCAAGACCGGGCAGGCCCGGCCCCGGCGGGCAGTGCGGAGTATACTGTGGAGTAGAGTCCTCAATGGAAACCATACAGGTGGTGCTGGATACGAAGCTCCTGAAGGCGACCGATTTTGCGGCGAAGCGGCAGAAGGTGAATCGATCGGCGTTGATCCGCCAGGCGCTGGAGCAGCACCTCAGGCGCTTGCATGAGTTGGAACTGGAAGCGCGGGACCGGCGCGGCTATCTGGCCCAGCCGCAGCGGGAGGAAGAGTTCCGCGTATGGGAGAATGCCGCAGCGTGGCCGGAACTCTGAGCAGGGGCGAGGTCCGCCTGTGCCGGTTCGCGCCCCCGAACAAGCAGCGGCCGGTACTGGTTCTGACGCGCGACAGCGCGATTGGCCACTTGGCGACGGTAACCGTGGCGCCGATCACGTCGACCATTCGCGGCGTGCCTTCCGAAGTGGTTCTGGATATCGGCGACGGAATGAAGGGCCGTTGCGCCGTCAATCTGCACAACGCGGTTACCGTGGCCCAAGCGCGATTGGGACGCCGCGTCGCCAACTTGAGCGCGGAGCGGATGCAGCAGGTTTGCGCGGCCCTGGGCTTCTCGCTGGGATGCGGCTGAGACCGGCACGGCCCATCCGCCAGCCTTGACCGCTATCCGCCATTGGCGGACAATGGAAACGAGTGGAGTTGATTGAGACTTCCATCTTCACGAGGCAGATCACCGCTCTGTTAGGCGATGAGGAATATGGCGAATTTCAATCCCGGATCGCTGCGCATCCAGAGCTCGGCGCTCTCATCGGAGGTGGTGGTGGCATACGCAAGGTTCGCGTGGCCGTGGGATCGCGAGGAAAAAGCGGCGGCGCCCGGGTTTCGCGGCTCGCCAAAGTCGTCAAAGAGGAGTTCGGCAGTGAAAAGACAGATGTTTGAAGAACTGTTAGGGAGCGTACGCGAAGCCGGGGCAATTCTGCGCGGCCAGCAAAAGCCATCGCGGCGGATGGTAATCGGCTCTTCCGGCGTCCGGGTCATTCGCGAACGAACCAGCCTGTCGCAGTCGGAGTTTGCGCAGTTGATCGGTGTCAGCGTGAAGACACTTCAAAACTGGGAACAGGACCGGCGACGCCCCACGGGACCGGCAGCCGCACTATTGAGCATCATCGCGCATGATCCAGCGCTGGCGGTGAGGGCCATTCATCGGGTATGAGGCACGTTGGACAACGAGAGGGGATCGAGCGGCTCACCCCGCGCGTCTCTTTGCGTCGCGCGGTTCGAAGCTGATGCGCAAGCGCGATCCGGTAGCCTCGGCCAGGCGGTCGAGCGTACGCATCGAAGGACGCGTTCGCCCGCTTTCCAGCCGGGCGACAACCGGCTGTGTGGTCCCCATTTTCCGGGCCAGTTGGGCTTGCGTAAGACCGGCGCGATTTCGCACATCCATCACGGCCGAGGCCAGGACAAACTCTTCCTCAAGCGCCTCGTAAGCCTTCCGGTACTTCGGCTCTTTCATCCACTTCTTGTGCATGTCGGATATGCGCGCCATTGCTATGCCTCCATCATTGGAATCGATTTCGCGCGGGACAAGGCCAGGGCTATCTCCCGGCGCGGTGTCTTCTCCGTCTTCTTCGTGAGTGCTGAAACGCGGGCCTTTCACCACAACGTGCCGGGGAACCTTGGCTTCAGCGTGGGTTCGCCATTCCGCCGGCGCTACGGCAGCTTGACAACTCGCCCGGTCCTCACCGACTCCTTGGCGGCTTCGATGATCTCTACCACGCCGAGGTTGATGTCGAGCGCGGTGATGCCCTCAATCGGCTTGTGGCTGCGGAGGGCGTCCACCATGAAGGCGATGGGGTCGGCGGCCTCCGGCGGGAGCGGCGGCAGGGAGACGTCGACCGTTTCCTTGGCGGTGCGCAATTCCACCTTTTGCTGCGTCATGTAAAGGCTGCCGGTTCGCCCGAAGACCTCCAGGTCCTGGAAACTGCGCGGCAGGTCCCAGCTTCCTTCGAAGATGTTGATGCCGTTCTTGTAGCGCAGCACCAGGGTGGATGAGTCCTCCACCTTGGGGAAGGTTTCGGGGCGGAGGTGGATCGCCTCGGCGTAGACGCTCTCGGGCCGCCCCATGTACCAGAGCGACCACAGGGCGTTGTAGCAGCCGAAATCCACCAGCGCGCCGCCGCCGTTCTTCTCCGGGTCGGTCAGCCAGTCGAAGAAATGCTTGCCCGTGCCGCCCGAGCCCGGGCCGCTGTGGCCCACGATGCCGCGCAGCCGCCACACCGGGCCAACGGCGCCCGCATCGGCCTGCTTCTTCGCCGCGTAATTGGAGGGCCACCAAGCCATCTGGTAGTTGCACATGACTTGAACGCCGCTCTTCCGGGCGAGCTCGGCCATGGCCAGCGCATCCTTATAAGTGGATGCCAGGGGCTTCTCGTAGATGACGTGGATGTGGCGGGGGGCGCATTCCTTCAGGATCTCGAGGTGGCGGTTGTTCTCGACGAAGGCCCACACGATATCGGGCTTGGCCTCATCGAGCATCCTCTTGTAGTCGTCGAAGAAGGGGATGTTGGCGGCGCCGCGCTGTTTGGCCTCGGCGACCAGGTCGGGGAGGGTTTCGGCGATCCCCACCAGCTTCACTTGCTGGCTTTGGGCCATCCGCGGCAGATAGCCGCCGTAGTGGGAATGCACCAGACCGATGACGGCGATTTTGTAGGTTTGGGCCATCGCGGGGAGCGCGGTCAGGCAGAGAAGCGCGGCCAGCAGCGACTTCGAGCGGAACATGGCCTCATGCTATCACCACGTGCGGCGCCGATCCGTTCTGTGAGGCGGTCTTCGGAGCCGGGCAGGGAATCGTGGTAGTCGAGGGTGGCGCGGGCGGCGAGTTCGGGCCATATGGCGCTGGCGCGCAAGACGGGGGGGCGCGTCGTCGGGGATGGCGATTCGAGGCATGTGCATTCAATCTGCCATACTGGTTACGTCGCGTCCATCTCGAAGCCGGAGGGGGTTTGTCCTCGCGAGGCTTTCCCTGGAGGTTGGAGCGTATGCGCACGTTACCGGTCGTTCTCGCACTCATCACCATAGCCACTTCGAGTCTCTCGGCTGATTCCTCGCCCAAGCTCGAGTGGGTCAAGACATTCGGCGGCTCCGGCAGCAACAGCGTCGCCGCGGCTGCGACCGACTCCGCCGGCAACCTCTACATTGCCGGCACAACCTCGTCTCTCGATTTCCCGGTGACTTCCGCCGCGCAGCGCAACGCGGGGGCCTCCACGCTGGTCCGCATCAACGCCGCCACCAACGCCGCGGAGAAGCTGTACTCGCCCGCGCTCACCGCCGCCGCCAATTTCGTCGCCGATCCGCGGAATCCACAAACGCTCTACGCCACCAGCGGCAGCACGGTGATCGAGAGCACCGACGCCGGGTCCACCTGGGCCTTCCTCTCCCAGATTGCGCCGGGAGCCACCGCGACGTCCCTGGCTGCGAGCGGAAACGTTCTCTACGCCGGAACGCTAGCCCAGGGCGCATTCAGGAGCGGCGATGGCGGCCTCACCTGGACCGCCATCGACAACGGCATCCCGCCGACCGCCAATGGCAATATCTACCAGCTCTGGGCCGACCCCAAGTCTCCCCAGGTGGTCTTTGCATATACCTACTCCGGGATTGTGCGCAGCACCAATGGCGGCGCCGCCTGGACGCCGCTCGCGATCTCCATCGCCGCCCTGACCTTCGATCCGCTGGTCCCCGGCACGCTCTATCTGGCGGGTTACGCGGCGGGCAGTCAGAGCCTCTACAAAAGTACCGACAACGGCCAGACCTTCACGCCCCTCGCGCCGCTGCCCGACCTGAGCGGCCCCACGTCGCTGATCGCCGATCCGTCGCATGCCGGCGTCCTCTTCGCCGCGTCGTTCTCCGGCGTCTACCAGAGCGTCGACTCCGGCTTCACATGGGTTCGCAAAGCCGCGGGGCTGATCACCCATGCCACTCTGCTGGCCGCCGATCCGAACGGTCCCGCGCTCTATGCGAATCTCACCAACTACGGCATCGTCAAGAGCACCGACTCGTTTACCACCATTACGCCCATCGGGCCTCCGGAGACGCGGCTGCGCCAGATCCTGGTGGCAGGGCCCAATGTCTTCGTTTGGGCCGATCCCAGCAGCGACGTCTTCGCCGTCAAGCTCGACCCCCACGGCAATGTCGTCTACTCGACGTACTTCGGCGGAAGCGCCGGGGAGACGGCCGCGGCGATGGCCGTGGGTGCCGACGGCAGCATGTATGTGACCGGGACCACATCGTCGATTGACTTCCCCGCCACCAAGGGCGCATTCGCGACCGCCCTGGCGGCTGGCTCCGCATCGTCGACCTTCCTGTTCAAGCTGAATCCCGACGGGTCTCCCGGCTGGGCCACGTATTTCGCCGATGCGAAGAGCAAGGCCAACTCCGTCGCCGTGGACCCGGCGGGCCATCCTTATATCGGCGGCTTCACGGGAGGCAATCTGCCCACCACGCCCGGCGCTTATCAAAACACGTTCCAACAGACCGAGACTTGCACCGGCATCATCGGCTGCTTTCCCGGGCCCACGTCGGCGTTTGCGACCAAGTTCGACTCCGCGGGCGCCAGCCTCATCTACTCCACGTACATCCCCACGGACGACCACCAGAACACGGTGATCGACGCCAAGGCGCTGGCCGTCGACGCGAACGGCAATGCGTGGCTGGCCAGCCGCGGCAACGTCGTGGAGCTGAACGCGGCGGGCTCCGCCCTGCTGGCTTCCACTCTGGAGCCGCATATCGATATCGCGGCCCTGGCCCTCGATTCCAACTCGAACCTGTACGCGGCAGGCAGCGCCGGCGCCGGCTTTCTGGGGACTCCCGGCGCATTCCAGCCCGCGCCTCAGCCCGCCGTCCCGCGCCTGCCCGGCGAGGGACCCGGCGGCGGGGACGGTGACGCTTTCGCGATCAAGTGGGACGGCCACCTTTCGAAGCTCGCGGCCACCCTGATCGGCGGTGAGTTAGCCGACGCCGCCGAGAGTATTGCCGTCGACAAAGCGGGAAACGCGATCGTCTGCGGCTCCACCGACTCCAAAGGCTTTCCCACGCGCGCACCGTTTCAAACGGGATTCTCCGTGCGTTCGGGATTCGTGGCCGGGCTCGACTCCAGCCTTTCGCGTCTTCTCTTTTCGACTTACCTCGGCGACGACCGGCCCTTCGAGGCGCGCGGCGTTGGGGTGGATGGCAACGGGAATATTCTGCTGGCCGGGTCGAGGCTGAATGCCAGCAGTCTATTTGTGGGCGGCGATCCCGGCCAATCCTTCAACGTGGCCAGCACGGTGGCGGCCAACAAGATCGCCCTGCCGCCGTCGCCCGCTCCGCGCCTGGATTCGGTCGTCAACCTGGCCAGCAACCTGGCGGGAGCCGTCGCGCCCGGAGAGACCATCATGGCCGTCGGATCGGGGTTCGGACCGGACGCGCAGCTCCTGGTGGATGGCGGCCCGCTCAACGGCCTCACCGGAACGGCCACAACGCTGGTCGCCGCGATGCCGAAAAGTTCGAAGACCGCCGGCGCCTTTGCGATGCAGGTTTCGACGGGCGGGACGCTCTCGAACCCGGTGTTTGTGGCTGCCGCGCCCGCCGCGCCCGGCATCTACTCGACGGATGGAAGCGGTGTCGGCCAGGGGTATATTCTCAACAGCGACGGGACTCTGAATTCGCCCGCAAACCCGGCGGCGGCCGGTTCGCCCATTACCATCTTTGCGACGGGTGCAGGTGGGTTCACCCTGGATGGGCCGTACGCCGTCACTGCTTTGGCGCCGGCCGTCTACATCGATGGATTCTACGCCAACGGGATCGCGGCCTTGGTGAGGCCGGTGGCTGGGCTCCCCGGCGATGTGTACCAGCTCGGAGTCTTTGTCCCCGACCCGGCCAAGCTGGCCAACCAGAATCCGAACCTGGTAGGTTTCAAGATGCCGCCGCAGGTCGGCGTGAGGCTCGTGATGGGACCGGTGACCCCGGGGAGTCCGGACAACTCCGCGATGGTCAGCCAGCCCGGAATCGTCTTGAACGTGAAGTAAGCCGTGGGGCGGGCAATCCTGCCCGCGGCCGCCTTTCCAGGCGGCCTTGCCGGCTGAAAGCCGGCTTGCAGCCAGGATTGGCTGCCCCACGGATAAAGCACCACCCCCCAGTTGCACATTCCCCACCATTTCAGCTATGATGGGTTGGTTTCGCGTGTACAGCTTTCTGCTTCTGGCTACCACCCGTCTGTAGGCGGGTCCGGCCAGGGGTAAGGCCCCGAGGTTCCAGCGGTTACGCCGATTGGAACATGGACCTGTCCGAAAAAG
>Ga0182021_10009452_pt1 | contig 11559 bp, 8 predicted proteins | sample 612E3MmetaG_FD_120493 | JGI IMG/M metagenome (GOLD analysis project Ga0182021, IMG submission 120493) | Permafrost microbial communities from Stordalen Mire, Sweden - 612E3M metaG (Illumina Assembly) | ecosystem: Environmental > Terrestrial > Soil > Wetlands > Permafrost | place: Sweden...
CTTCTCGTTCAACACGCCTCACGGCGCTTGCGAAGAATGCCAGGGCCTGGGCAACAAACTCCAGATCGATCCCGAATTGATCGTGCCCAATCCCGATCGATCGCTGAACCACAACGCTATCGCCGCGATGGAGTGGAATAACGAAGGTCGCAACAATACCGACGATACCTATTACTGGCAATTGCTCAAAGCCACCTGCGATCATTACGAGATCGATATGGATGCGCCGTGGAAGACGTTGAATGACGCGCAACGCGAGATCGTGTTGTACGGCAGCGGCGACGAAAAGATTCCGGTGAAGTATCAGAATCGCCTCGGCGATCAACGCATCTATCAGACCACCTTCGAAGGCATCATCAACAATCTGCGCCGCCGCTACCTGGAGACGACCAGCGATTACATCCGCAGCAAGATCGAAGGCTACATGGCGCAGGTGCCCTGCCCGGCCTGCCACGGCAAGCGGCTCAAACCGGCGGCGTTAGCGGTGACCGTCGGTGGGCGCGGCATTCAAGAGATCACGTCGCTGCCGGTGGTGCATGCACTGGAGTGGGTGAAGTCGCTCAAAGGTGACAAGCGTCCCGAGCGGAATGGCGGGCGTGTTTCGACTTCACTGCGTTCCGCTCACGCGCAGCGTGCGCCCGCCATGGAGTCGAAGGACGCACCGCCCGAAGACGCGCGCAATGTCGCCTTAACCCCGCGCCAGATGACGATTGCCAAACAGATCGTCAAAGAGATCTCCGCGCGCTTGCAGTTCATGGTCGATGTGGGCCTGGACTATCTCACGCTCGATCGGGCCACGGCCAGCTTATCGGGTGGTGAAGCGCAGCGCATTCGTCTCGCCACGCAGATCGGATCGAGATTGACCGGCGTGTTGTACGTGCTCGACGAACCCAGCATCGGCCTGCATCCGCGCGATCAGGCGCGCTTGATCAAGACGCTGCAATCGATGCGCGATCTGGGCAATTCGGTGCTGGTGGTGGAGCACGACGAAGATACGATGGAAGCCAGCGACTGGATCGTCGATCTGGGTCCCGGCGCAGGCGAGCATGGCGGCCGCATTATCTTTGAAGGCACGTATGACGACATCCTCAAAGATAAAACGTCGTTGACGGGCGGTTACCTGTCGGGCCGCTTGAGAATTGAAATACCCAAAGAGCGCCGTAAAGGCAACGGGCAATTCCTCATCGTGCGCGGCGCGAAAGAAAACAACCTCAAGAACATCGACGTCGAGATTCCGCTGGGCATGATGGTGTGCGTGACGGGTGTCAGCGGCTCGGGCAAATCGACGCTGATCGTGGAGACGCTCTACAAACGTCTGGCGCAGATGCTGCACGGCGCGCACGAGAAAGCGGGCAGCAGCGCCGGGCTGGAAGGCGTGCAGCACATCGACAAGATCATCAACATCGATCAGACTCCGATCGGGCGCACGCCCCGCTCGAACCCGGCCACCTACGTCGGCTTCTTCAACGACATCCGCGATCTGTTTTCCGAAATGGCCGAATCGAAAGTGCGCGGTTACTTGCCCGGGCGTTTCTCGTTCAACGTGAAGGGCGGGCGCTGCGAAGCGTGCGAGGGTCAGGGCGAGATTCAGATCGAGATGCAGTTCATGGCGGACATGTACGTGCTGTGCGATGTGTGCCACGGCGCGCGCTACAATCGCGAGACGCTGCAGATCCGCTACAAGGATAAGAACATCGCCGAAGTGCTGAACATGACCGTGAGTGAAGGGCTAGAGTTCTTTGAGGCTATTCCGTCCCTCCAACGCCGGTTGAAGACGCTGGAAGATGTGGGCCTAGGCTACATCCGATTGGGCCAACCTGCCCCGACGATGTCCGGCGGCGAAGCGCAGCGCGTGAAGTTGAGCAAGGAACTGAGCAAGCGCGCCACCGATCACACGCTCTACATTCTCGATGAACCCTCGGTGGGTCTGCATGCCGCCGACGTGCACAAGCTGGTCGAGGTGTTGAACCGCCTCGTCGATCAGGGCAATACCGTCTTGATTATCGAGCATCACCCCGACATCATCAAGGTGGCCGACTGGCTGATCGATCTGGGTCCCGACGGCGGCGAGCGCGGCGGCACGCTCGTGGCGCAGGGGACGCCGGAACAGATCGCCACGAACAAACAGTCGTATACGGGACAGTTCTTGAAGAAGCATCTGCAGGCAAAGCGGTGATATAATCTGCTTCCGTTGGTCTGAGAATTCGGCCAGTGACGTGTCGCTGGTGGATTACCACAGTTGAGGGGGCTCATGATTCCAGAAAATCGTATTCCGACTCACCCGGGCGAAGTGCTGCTTGAAGAATTTCTGCTCCCGCTGGGAATTTCGCAAGCGGCCTTTGCGCGTCACATCGGCGTGCCGCCCCAGCATATCAGCGAGATCGTTCGCCAAAAACGGGCTATCACTTCGACCACGGCCTGGCTGTTTTCGCAAGCGCTGGGGACGTCGCCCGAACTTTGGCTTAACCTGCAAACAACCTACGATTTGGCAACGCATCAACCCAAACGGCGCGTGGCACGCTTGGCGATAGCGGCCTCGTGAAGTTACATGCGATGTGATAATCTGGACAGAAAGCAGAGCCATGACCATCACCCCATTTCTCGAAACCGTTCGCCAAGCGCTTGGCCCTGATGCCGCCCGCGACTTAGCCGCCTGGCTTGAACAGCGCCTTCAGACGCCAGAACCGCCCATCTCTGCTTTCGTTGCCCGGCAAAAAGTCAATGTGCTTATGCTGGAACAGGTCAGTCACTTGCTGCTGGCTGACGATCCTGAATTGGTCATGCGCGTCGATCGCAAATGGGTCTGGCGCGTGCCTATTGACCTGACCTATCCCTCGCTGGGCCGGGTTGGTCGCGTCGGTGAAATTGAGGTTGACGCCCAACATGGCGAAGTGCATTATACGGAAGCCCTGTTGAATCAGATTCGAGCTAAGCTGCAGCAGCTGGCCGACCAGGTCCTGCCCTCGGCCTCATGAGCAATGGGATGGCGTACTGGCCGCCTGGGCTGAGTTTGGTTATCGTGGCGCGGCAATTACCGGAGCACGATAATCCTGGCAGCCGTCGCATGAATTGCCGCGCTGCCACAATGTGACGATCATCCCGCTTACTCCGTTACATTTGATGTACCCCTGATTTGCAGTTTCGGGTTACACTAGAGTAGAATCACAACCATCCCGATTGACCCGGAGCGACCCTTGAGCTGCCTGTGCCATAGGCTGATTGCAGCCCGGATGATGAGCGTGGCTAGCCGCGAAGGGAATAACTATACCTACTGAAAGCCAAGCGATCTGAGTATCTCAGGTCGCTTTTTGTTGCTCAAACCCCCAACCCATCTTGAAGGAGAGAACCCATGACTGAATCCAAGAATCCTTTTGAACTGGCGCAGGCCCAATTCGATCGCGGCGCAGCGCTGCTGGATTTGCCGCAAGAAGTCCGCGACATCCTGCGCCAGCCGCTGCGCGAATTTCGCTTCCAAATTCCGGTGCGTATGGACGACGGCAGCGCCCGCGTCTTCTCCGGCTTTCGCGTGCAGCACAACGACGCGCGCGGTCCGGCCAAGGGCGGCATTCGCTTCCACCCCAACGAAACCGTCGACACCGTCCGCGCCTTGGCCATGTGGATGACGTGGAAGTGTGCCGTGGCCGATATTCCGCTAGGCGGTGGTAAGGGCGGCGTCATCGTCAATCCGTCGACGCTGACCGTCAACGAGAAGGAACGCCTGTGCCGCGGCTGGGTCGATCAAATGTGGCAGAACCTCGGTCCGCGTATGGATGTGCCCGCGCCCGACGTCGGCACGACCCCGCAGATGATGGGCTGGATGATGGACGAATACTCGCGCCTGACCGGCGAATACTCGCCAGGTGTCGTAACGGGCAAGCCGGTGGACATTGGCGGTTCAGAAGGCCGTACGGAAGCCACCGGCTACGGCGTGATTTTCGCGGTGCGCGAAGCGATGAAGCATCTGGGGATCGATTCGAAGATCAGCACCGCCGCGATTCAAGGCTTTGGCAACGTCGCACAATATGCCGCCATCGCCTTCCGCGAAATGCTGGGCGGCGCAGTCAAGTGCGTATCGTGCTATGACCAGCGGGATCGTAAGTCGTACACCTACTCGAATCACGACATTGATCCACACTTTTTGCAGACCATTACAGATGAATACGGATCAATCGATAAGACGAAAGCCGCCGCCGCGGGTTACACCATCGAAGAGGGCGATGCGTGGCTGTGCAAAGACGTCGACGTCTTGATTCCGGCAGCGCTCGAAGGTCAGATCAACGCCGAAACAGCCAAATGCATCAATCCCAACGTCAAGATTCTGGCCGAAGGCGCGAACGGTCCGACCACGCTGGAGGCTGACGAGATCATCAAACATCACGGCATTTTCCTTATCCCCGACTTCCTGTGCAATGCCGGCGGCGTGATCACCTCTTATTTTGAATCAGTCCAGAACGATATGAATTACTACTGGGAGAAAGAAGAAGTGCTGCAACGGCTCGATCAGAAGATGACCAGCGCCTTCTATGGGGTGCTCAACATGGCGCAGGATCGCCAGGTTTACATGCGCGATGCAGCTTACTTGGTCGCCATCGATCGTGTAGTGCGCGCCATGCGGTTCCGTGGCTGGGTTTAGCAATGACATCTTTCCTACCGCATAGGTGACATTTGGCTCTAAGTGGCACATGAGTTGGCGAGTACATTGATACTAGCGCTCGGCTGCCCGGGACTACCAACTGAATATGACCGCTCCCGGGGAGCCTTCTCTTTTCCCGTTTCCTCACTTCTGTCAGCGCGCTCAGAAGTGGGGAAACTAACCGCGTGTTCCTGAAGGAGGACACCATGATTACACCCGTCCTGGAGGAAAAGAAAATCAACCCCTTCGAGGTGGCTCAAGAGCAGCTCGATGAAGCGGCTGCCCTGCTCCATCTCGATCCGGCAGTGCATGAGTTTCTGCGTTGGCCCATGCGGGAACTGCATGTCACGCTGCCGGTCAAGATGGACGACGGAATCACCAAGATTTTCCACGGTTTCCGCGTCCAGTACAACGATGCCCGCGGTCCGACGAAAGGCGGCATCCGTTTCCATCCCGATGAAACCATCGATACCGTCCGGGCGTTGGCGGCCTGGATGACGTGGAAGACGGCCGTGGTCGATATTCCACTCGGCGGTGGCAAGGGCGGCATCATCTGCAACCCCAAAGCCATGTCTCCTAACGAACTGGAACGCCTGAGCCGCGCCTACATCCGCCAGGTGGGCCGCATCCTGGGCCTGGAGAAAGACGTCCCCGCTCCCGATGTGTATACCACGCCGCAAATCATGGCCTGGATGGTCGATGAATTCTCATTCATGCAGGGCTACAATGAATTCGGCATGATCACGGGCAAGCCGCTGGCTTTAGGTGGCTCGGCCGGGCGCGGCGATGCGACTGCGCGGGGCGGCATCTATTGTCTGCGCGAGGCCGGCAAGGCCCTGGGGCTCAACCTCGATGGCGCCACGACCGCGATTCAGGGTTACGGCAATGCCGGAACATTCGGGCACAAGCTGGGCGTCGAACTGCTCGGCCTGAAAGTCGTCGCCGTTTCAGATTCCAAGGGCGGCATCTACAACGAGAAGGGTCTGGACTACGACAAGGTCATGACGCATAAGAACCGGACCGGATCCGTTGTCGGCTTCCCCGAGGCCGACCTCATCACCAACGAAGAGCTGCTCGAGCTCAACGTGACCGTGCTGATGCCATCGGCACTGGAGAGCGTGATCACCGCAACTAACGCGGATCGCATCAAGGCGAAGGTGAGCGTCGAACTGGCTAACGGGCCGACGACCCCTGATGCCGATAAGATTCTGTACCACAACGGCGTATATGTCATCCCTGACTTCTTGTGCAACGCCGGCGGCGTGACCGTTTCCTACTTCGAGATGGTCCAAAATGCCTATGGTTACTACTGGGATGAGCCGCTTGTACACGAGCGGTTGGATAAGAAGATGACCACCGCGTTCCACGCGGTGCACCTGACAGCCCAGGAATACGAAGTGCACAATCGGGTGGCCGCCTATCTGGTAGCCGTCAGTCGCGTGGCCGAAGCGGTGCGCTTGCGCGGTTGGGCCTAGTCGCTTAGCGGTTCGATCGAATAGTGAAGGAGACGGAAGGGGGCGGGCCGGCACTGGCTCGCCCCCTTTTTCTGCAGCGCGAGAAACAAGCGCGCAAGTGGTAAACTGCTCGGAGAGGACACCACCACTATTCCTCGCGCTGCCAAACCTTGAGCGGTGGCGCAAACGGCGATGTCAGCAATTTGGCGAAGCCAATGCGCTGTTGAATATCTTGCTCGGTGATCAGATTCACGTCGAGAATGAAGGCGCGCTCCCTGAACAGCGGCGACGGCAACTCCTTCAAGCTGGCCAGCAAGGCCCGATCGAGCGCGCCAATGAACGCCTGCAGTGCCGCCGACGGCACGGAAACGTGGACGAGCAAATGCGCCGTCACATCCAGCGGTAGTTCCCCGCTGATTTCGGCCTCGGGGTTCAGATCGGCCTCAACCGCATAGACGGCCAACACGTTGCGATCGGTGGCGGCCAGCACCTCTGCTATCTTCGACTCCAATCCATACTTGAAGATCTCCAAGAAATCACGGCGGCCTAACAAACTCATCAGTCCGGCATCCTCGCCGTCCACTTGTTGTCGAGCGAATTCTACGGCGTCGTCGCGAATCGTCTCGGCCACTTCATCGATCGGCCATACTGCCAAAGTCACGGCTTCGGCCAACTCTGCACGCATCTGGATCTCAACCGGTGTTCTCATCGCGGCCTCCTATGCCATCATTGGGGTGTGAAGTACCTTAACCATACTTTACACCGGCCGACATGAAAAACGCATAGGAAATGTAACGCGTGGTATGAAAAAGCCATGAAAAGCGCCTGGTCCGCCAGAGGTTGCTGCACGGGCCGGCGAGGGTTAGCGCAAGAGGGGCTGGGCGGGACTTAACTCTCCGGGCAAACGAGCATATAACCCACACCCGGGCTGGTCACGATCAATTTTGGCTTGGCGGGGTCGGTCTCGATCTTGTGGCGAAGATAGCGAATGTAGGAGCGCAGATAGTCGAGGTCATTACGATACTCCGTGCCCCAGACAGCAGTCAACAGCTGTTCGTGCAACATCACCTGATTGACATGCTCAGCGAGAGCACGCAGTAGATCGTATTCGGTCGGAGTCAGCCGGATCTCCCGATCGCCTGTCGTGACACGGCGGCGTGCCAGATCGATGTGGAGATCACCGCAGATGATCTCCGCGCGCACCGGGCCGGCGGCTTCGCGGCGCGCGCGCTTGAGGAGTGCCCGTACCCGCGCAAGCAGTTCGTGTGAACTGAAGGGCTTGGTCAGATAATCATCCGCGCCGGCATCGAACCCGCGCAGCAGGTCCGATTCACGCGCTTTCGCCGTGAGCATGATGATGGGCACGTCCGAGAATTCGCGCACCTGCCGTGCCACTTCATATCCGTCGGTCGCGCCCGACAAGACAATGTCCAGCAAAATCAGATCGGGCTGTTCGAGTGCAGCCATTTGAATCGCATCTTCGCCGCGACCGGTCGACATCACAGCGTAGCCCGTGCCAGTCAACACTTCGCGCACCAGGCGCACCAGTTTGGGCTCATCATCGACCACGAGGATTCGCGCTGGAGTCATAGTTGGCCTGCCTCATTCGACGCCAGGTATGGCGCGCTGTCTGAACTGAGGCCGGTGCACGGCACCGAAAAATACAGTGTCGTGCCCTGCCCTACTTTGCTCTCGGCCCAAATGCGACCGCGATGGGCCTCGATGATGCCGCGCGCCACCGGCAGACCCAGGCCGGTGCCCGGTACGTGATAACCGGTGGGCGACTTCACGCGGAAATACTTTTCAAACAGCGGAATCAAGTCTTCCGGCGAGATGCCCACGCCTTGATCAGATATGCTGACGACGACGTCACTCGGGCGCACCTCACCGCGGATCACGACCAGGCCGCCGTGCGGCGAATATTTTAACGCGTTGTCGAGGATGTTGCGGATGACTTGCTTGAGGCGCAAGGGATCGGCGTCGATGATCGGAAAGTCCGGCGGGAAGTCCACGACGATATGATGCTTGTCGGTGCGCCGCTGCATCTCTTCGGCGATCTCACGAGTCAGGCGGGGCAAGCGGACGGGCTGTGGTTCGATGACCAGCTGCCCTACGTCGATCATCGACGAATCCAAGATATCGGCAATCATCCGTTGCAGGTTGTCGCACTCATCGTCGATCAGCTGCAAGAACTCGCGGCGTTTTTCGTCCGGCCAGTTGACTTCCTCCAGCAGCAGCGCGGTGGCATAGCCCTTGATGGCGGCCAACGGTGTGCGGAGTTCGTGAGAGAGCGTCGCCATCACTTCAGAGCGCAGCCGATCGGCCTGGCGCGCATCCCGGATCGCTTCCATCTCGATCTCCAGCCGCGCCCGGTCAACGGCCAAGGCGATCAAATCAGCTAGCGTCTGAACAAAAGGTAGGTCCTCCGCGGCAAACCTGACCGGCTGATGCACCGTTTCCAACATCAGAACACCAAACCGGCGCTCGCCCACGCGCAGTGGCACGGCCAGCGCGCCGCGTGGCAACAGGTCTACACCGATCGCGCGCGCCCGAACTGCGCGATTGGCGGGACGCATATCCGCCATATCCTGTTCCACTTCTTGTGCAGTTGCCAGCAGACGCGGATGTCCGTCGTCATACACTTTGCCGGTGATCGATTCACCCGCGCGCAAGCCCATCTCGCGCATGATCGTCAGGTCAAAGCCGACAGCGGCTTCAGGACGAAACAAGCCCGACGATTGATCCCATAACATGATCACGCCGCGCTCAGCCAAATCGAGGGCATCCGTGAGGGTACTCATCACCGCATCCAGCAGATCTGGAAGTGTTAACTGTGCCGTGAGGGTCTTGGCGACCTCGGTCAAGGCGTGCAGCTCACGGGTACGACGAGAGAGCTTGCGACCAGTTAGAACAGACACGAAAAACCTCCACTGCACTGAGCATACTCTTGGCCGAAAAAAAAGTCAACCGAAGCGCCGTTCCTGCTTCACCGTGGTTTGTTGCCACACCGCATTTGAGTTAAAATGAATTCAGATTGAGGCTGCAGCGCACGCCGAAAAAGTACTCACTGTTGATGTTTTCTGATCCATTGAAACGCACCACAAGGAGCAAAACCATGAGACCACTGGCCGATGGAACGATTCCACCTGAAGGGAGCGCCTATTGGGTCGCGCTCACACAATTCGAGACCGCGGCACGAGTGCTCAATCTAGATGAAGGGATGGCCGACTATTTGCGCCATCCCAAACGCGAGTTGACGGTGAACTTTCCGGTGACGATGGATGACGGTCCGCTGCGCATGTTCACCGGCTATCGGGTGCATCACAATACCGTGCGCGGCCCCACGAAAGGCGGTATCCGCTATCACCCGAATGTCGATCTGAATGAAGTGCGCGCCCTGGCGATGTGGATGACGTGGAAGTGCGCCGTCGTCAACATTCCGTATGGCGGCGCGAAGGGCGGCGTGATCGTCGATCCGAACCTGCTCAGCCAAAGTGAGGTGCGCCGACTCACGCGCCGCTTCGCCACCGAAATTTCCATCATCATGAGTCCGGAAGGCGACATCCCCGCGCCCGATGTCAACACCAACGCTCAGACGATGGCCTGGATCATGGACACCTATTCCATGCACAAAGGTTATTCCGTTCCCGCGGTGGTCACCGGCAAACCGGTCCAGATCGGCGGCAGCCTTGGTCGCGTAGACGCCACCGGCCGCGGTGTCATGGTCACGACCCGCGAAGCGTTGAAGCTGCGTGGCAAGTCCTATCGCGACGTGACCGTCGCCGTACAAGGCTTCGGCAACGTAGGTTCGTTTGCAGCTTCTCTGATGGCGGCCGAAGGCGCAAAGGTTGTCGCCGTCTCGGACGCCTCAGGCGGCATTGCCAATTCCAAGGGCCTGGACTTGAAGGCTCTGAAGGAGCATGTCGCCAGGAACAAGATCGTCAAGGGCTTCCCAGAGGCCGATGAAATCACCAATCAGGAACTCCTGACCTACAAATGCGATGTATTAGCGCCCTGCGCGTTGGAGAATCAACTCACCGGCCAAAATGCCGATCAGGTGAAAGCCTGGATCGTCGCTGAAGGCGCCAATGGCCCCACCATGCCTGAAGCCGATCGGATTCTGGAAGATAAAGGCGTGATGCTCATCCCCGACATCTTGTGCAATGCCGGCGGTGTGACGGCTTCGTACTTTGAATGGGTGCAGGACCTGCAATCGTTCTTCTGGACGGAAGCCGAGATCAATGCGCGGCTGGAGCGCATCATGGCAGAAGCCTTTCACGCCGTCATGGCCGAAGCCGAGAAACGCAAAGTCGGGCGACGGGTGGCCGCTCAAGTGTTAGCGATTGGGCGGGTGGCCGAGGCTGCCACACTGCGCGGCATTTACCCGTAAAGCCTCTTGAGCCAAACGCCGGCTTGCAGGTAACAGGCCAGCCGGCGTTTTAGTTGCTGGCTGCTGCTCAGCGGATCAGTTGAGCGACAGCCGGTTAGAAGATAATCGATTCGTTTCATGCTCGAACCCATCGGCGAACCCTCCAACATCGTCAACGTTTATTCGCAGCTCACGCAGTATCCCGTCCTCGCGCCGCTGATCCGCGAACGGATGCGTGAAGAGTTGTTCCGCCGCGGCATCGTCCAGCCCGATCGACTGGAAGAAGAAGTCAAAGATCGGGCCATCATCTCGCAGAAGCGCGAGGGGCTTAACAACCCGATGTTCGAAGAGGACGAGGGGCTTTGGCTGCAGCGCACGCGCTTCATCCGCGATTATCTGACCGACTTCTATTTCGCGCACAACCTGCCCATTGAGTTGCTGCACATCATTGTTCACGACGTGGTCGGACTGCGCACGGGCCGCGTCGTGCGCGACGAGCTGCACTTCAATCCAGAGCTGGCCCCGTTGGACATGCTGCTCAACAAAGCTCAGCAATACGAGCTGCTGCCCCCGGGTGATCGCGCGCAGATTCAGCACCATATCGAAGAGATCATCGTCGTGCTGGTCCGCACCATGATCAGCGACCAGCTCAACTTCGTGCGCATCGCCAAGAACTATTTCACCGCCGACGATTTCCGCGCCATCCGTTCGCGCCGCATCGGCAACGGCAAGATCGGCGGCAAGGCGGCGGGCATGCTGCTGGCGCACAAGATTTTGGAAACCGAAGCGCCCGATCTAGCGCAGCACATCACGGTGCCGGAATCATACTTCATCGGCGCGGATGTCTTCTACGATTTCATCTCGCTCAACAATCTGGAATACAACCAGAAGTACAAGACGGCCGATCAGATTCGCGCCGAGTTCCCCCTCATTCGCAGTGAGTACGAGAAGGGGCGCTTCCCGGAAGAAGTGGCCGAGCGGTTGCGCGCCATCCTCGATCGGGCGGGCAACACCCCGTTGATTGTGCGTTCGTCCAGCTTGTTGGAAGACAACTTCGGCACATCGTTCGCGGGCAAATACGAAAGTCACTTCTGCCCCAATCA
>Ga0182021_10009453_pt1 | contig 11558 bp, 10 predicted proteins | sample 612E3MmetaG_FD_120493 | JGI IMG/M metagenome (GOLD analysis project Ga0182021, IMG submission 120493) | Permafrost microbial communities from Stordalen Mire, Sweden - 612E3M metaG (Illumina Assembly) | ecosystem: Environmental > Terrestrial > Soil > Wetlands > Permafrost | place: Sweden...
TGCGCCGAGGCGCGCACACTGCCGAGGAACGGATACTTCGAGTTGGACGCCCAGCCGGCCAGGATCATTGAGTAGATGCCGAGCGACGCGATCGCGAAGACCGCGAGCAGGCCGACATCGACGTTCGCCAGCATGAGCGGCACGACCTGCCCGGCCTGATCAATATAGGCGCCGAAGGGGACGACCACCACCGTGGTGAACGCGGGAATGATCGCGATAGCCGGGGCGATCATGAAGTAGAACTTGTTCACGTGGCCGGGCAGCGGGTCCTCTTTGAAGAGCAGCTTGCCACCGTCAGCCAGGAGATTGAACACGCCAAGGCGCTGGAGGCCGCGCCCCAGAAAGGGAATCCACTCAAACCACGGCACGATGACGCGATTGGGTCCGAAGCGGCCTTGCAGCCACGCGGAGACCTTGCGCTCGGCCATCGAGCACGCACCGGCGATCGGAAAGATCACGCAGATCACCGCCAGGCCCTTGAGTAGGCCCAGCACCACCGGCGGAATCTGGAGGAAGAGATTCATGGCGTGACAACGGTCCCCTGCGCCCGCTTGAAATGCAGGGTCTCACCCTCGGAGAAGGGCATTTCTTTGATATCACCCGCATCAAGCAACAGGCCCGTCGCCGGCAGGTTCTGGTAGTTGACTGCGGCGAACGGTCCAATCTCGGCGGCAAGCGTCATCCAGAGTCCCTCGAGGTCGCTGGCGAGGGCGGTGCCGCCCGCCGCCTGGACGAGGCTGGCCAAGGTCGCGAGATCATCGGCGATCCCGAGCGGACCGGGGACCGCTTGGGCAAACTTCTGGAGGCGAAACTGCTGGTTGATGAAGGTGCCGGCTTTCTCGAAGACGGTCAGGGTCGGAATGACCACTCTCGCCGCCGCACTGGTCGGATTGGCGTGCGTGCCGAGGTAGATGACCGTAATCTGGTTGAGCTGCGCCTCGCTTAGGCCGGCGGCTGTGAGATCTTCGCCGACACTGAGCACGGTCCGCACCTCGCCGGAGTCAATCTGTCCGGCAAGTTCGGCGAGATCCGTCGCCGGCAGCGTCTTGATCAAGCCGGTGACGAGCGCCCCGCGGACGTTCGGATTGCGATCGGCGGAAATCAGCAAGCCATCGCCCTGCCCCACCCGGCCGACCAGCCACGCTGGCGCCTTGAGCACATTCGCGAGCTTTCGCGTCAGGAACTGTTCTTCCACGGTGCTGCGACCCGAGCCGACGATGGCCACGCCACCAGCCTTGAGCAGGTCGACCGCACCCGCCAAGGCTGCGGCGGTCTGCGTCACAACGCCATCAACCATGGTGTCCGGGAGGCGGTTTTCAGCCGCCACCTGTTTGTAGAGCAGCCGGCCGCTGTCGGCCATCCAGGTGTCGTTCACCTCGTCATTCCGGCGCGGGGTGATGCGGTAGATGACGCCCTCGCGGCTCCACACCTCGGTGTTGACGCCGACCGACGACTCAGGGCAGATGCCCGGGGTTGTTTTGAGGAACCAGACGCGCATCTTGAACCGGAAGTCGGTGCTTGTGAGCGCGCCGACCGGGCAGATGTCGACCGTGTTGAGGGAGTAGTTGTTCTCGAGCTTCCGGCCCGGATAACACGTGAGCGTGCTGTAACTGCCGCGCTCGATGAAACCGAGCACGTCATCCCGAGCGATTTCCTTCGAGAAACGGACGCAGCGCGAGCACAAGATGCAGCGTTCATCGTCGAGCATCACGCGCGGGCCGAGTAGCGTGCGCTTGGGCTTGACGTTCTTCTGCTCACTGAAGCGCGAGTAGCCGCGGCCGTAGCCCGCGGCCTGTTCCTGCAGCTTGCACTCGCCGGCCTGGTCGCAGACCGGGCAGTCGAGCGGGTGGTTAATGAGGAGAAACTCCATCACGCCCTCGCGGCATTCCTTCACCAGCGGAGTGCCGGTGCGGATATGCAGCCCGGGGGTCGCGTTGGTGAAGCAGGCGATGACCGGCTTCGGCACCCAGTTAATCTTCGGCCGGCCGGTGGCCGGATCCAGCACCGGCTGCTTGGTGCCCGGATCGAGCGCCGGCGTGCCCATCTCGACCAGGCACATGCGGCAGTTGCCCGCGACGGTTAGCTTGGGGTGATAGCAGAAATGCGGAACCTCGATGCCCAGCAGCCGCGCCGCCTCGATCATGTTCGTGCCTTTCGGCACGGCGATATCCCGGCCGTCAACATTGACGGTAATGAGGTCGGGTTGGGGCGGGGCAATCATTGAGGAAAACGGAATTGAACCACGGAGGCACGGAGATCACCGAGGCGGGCGCCTCCCGGATTATTCTCTGTGCGCTCTGTGTCTCGGCGGTTCATAATTGATCAGACGATTTGAACATGATCGGCAGCCTTGGGTTGCTTCCCGATTTCTGCGTATCCCGCAAACTCGCCCGCAAACTTCAAAACGAAGCTCTGGGTGGGCCAGGCGCACGCCTCGCCAAACGGGCAGATGGTGCGACCGGCAATCTGGTCGGCCACGCTCTTGAGCAGTTCGCCGTCCTGCGGCCGGGCGTCGCCGTGGACCATGCGGGCGGTGATCTTCTTCATCCAGAGCGAGCCTTCGCGACAGGGCGTGCACTGGCCGCAGCTCTCGTGGGCGTAGAAAGCGTTGAGGTTGGCGAGCGCGGCGACAATGTCGACCGAGTCGTCCATCACGATGACGCCGCCCGAACCGCCCATGGATCCGCACGAGGCCAGCGAGTCGAAGTCCATCGGGATGTCCTCCACCCCCCACTCCACCATCGAGCCGTTCGGCTGCTTAATCTTGAACCGTTCACCAAACCGGAGGATTTTCGACGAGGAACCGCCCGGGATGACCGCCTTGAACTGGCGGCCGGGGCGCGGGCCGCCGCAGATCTCGTTCAGAAGCCGGCCTAACGTGACCTTGCCGGACTCGACTTCGAAATAGCCCGGATGCTGCACGTGGCCGCTCACGCAGAGCAGGCGCGTCCCGGTGTTGTTGAGCGTGCCGATCCGGGCAAACGCCTCGCCTCCCATCGCGGCAATGTGTTTCACGTGGCAGAGGGTCTCCACGTTGTTCACGATGGTCGGGCATTGGTAGAGGCCGAGCACCGCGGGAAAATACGGCGGCTTGATGCGCGGGTAGGGACGCTTGCCCTCGAGCGATTCGATCAGGCCGGTTTCCTCGCCACAGATGTAGGCGCCGGCCCCGCGGTGCACGAAGATTTCACACGAATAACCGGTGCCGAGCACGTCCGGTCCGACGAAGCCGGCCGCCCGCGCCTCGGCGATGGCCTGCTCGAGGAGGCGGGCGCCGTGCGGGAACTCGCCGCGAATATAGATGTAAGCCTGGTGCACCTGGTTCGCCCAGCAGGTGATCATGATCCCCTCGATGAGCTGGTGAGGATCCTGGTGGATGATGTAGCGATCCTTGAAGGTGCCCGGCTCGGACTCATCGGCATTGACGATCAGGTAGACGGGCTTGCCACTCCGGCGATCGAGGAGCGTCCACTTGACCCCGCACGGGAAACCGGCGCCGCCGCGGCCGCGCAGGCCCGATCGTTTCACCTCGTCGACCAGCTCCGCCGGCTGGCGCTGGACGGATTTTCTCAACGCCTCGTAGCCGCCGTACCGGAGATAGCACGGAAGGTCGGGCGTGTAGCCGGGCTCGTCAAGATGCTCGAAGACGAGGCGGCGTTCGGCGGGATGAGGCATGGAAAAACGAAAAAAGATGACAGATTGGCTCACGATTCGCGCAAGAAACGCGCGTAATCGCCGTGCGGAATGGGCAGGAGGTCGAAGAGGGGGCGCTGGTAGACGTAGGCCCAGGCCGTAACGGTGCGCCCGTCGTTCATCGTGACCGGCACGAGCTCCCGGCGGAACTCGCTGGTGTCGGGCGAGGCCGTGTCGAAGCCTTCGTACTGGTCGAGCCGGACGAAGGCCGCCTGGGGCGCGAATACGCGGTAGACCTCGCCGGTCACCGCGACGCCCTGCGAATTCGGCACGAGCACCGGAAACCCCGTCGCCTGGTAGAGCTGCCCCTGCACCGCCCCGTGGCCGACCAGTTCCGCGCTGTCGGCCAGCAGCCGGTGCGCGGCATTCCCGGCGGCCCGGCGGAGCGTTCCGTAGGTGAAAAGCAGATCGTTGACCGGAGGGGATTTCATCAGGATGAGGTCGGAATCTTCACGCCCGGCCCTCCGCGGCCGCCACCGCCCTGATCTGGGCGGCCAGCTCGCGCGCCCGCGCGACGTGGACTTTCTCGTGGAGCTCGTCGTCGATCATCACCACCGGGCCCGTGCCGCAGCTGGCGAGGCATTCGACGAACTCGATGGTGACCTCCCCGTCGGCGGAGGTGGCCCCAAGGGCGCAGTCAAACTGCTTCCGCATCTCCTCGCAGACCTGGAAGCCGCCGACCAGCGCGCAGGACAGCGTGCGGCAGACCTTGATGTGGCGGCGGCCGATGGGCTGCTGCCGGAACATCGGGTAGAACGTCACGAGCTCGTAGACATTGACCGGCTGCAATTCCAGCTTTTCGGCGATCCACTCGATGGCCTCCGGAGCAATGAAGCCCTGATCCTCCTGCACCAAATGCAGCAGCGGCAGCGCCGCACTCCGCTTGACCGGATAGTGGGTGATGACCCCGTCGATCTTCTCCAGCGTTTCAGGCTTCAGGTTCATTTCCGGAGTAGTGAGTAGTGAGTAGTGAGTAGCGAGTAGTGAGTAGCTGAGAGCCCACGGAAATTGGGCGGATGATCGATTGGTGAAAGGCTCATGCTCGATGCTCGCTTCTCGCTACTCGATGCTTTTTCTCAGCGGTCGCATTCTCCCATCACGAAATCGAACGAGCCGAGGATGGAGACGATGTCGGCGAGCATCGCCCCGACGCAGACCTTGGGCAGGATGCTCAGATTGCAGAACGACGGACTGCGGATCTTCAGGCGCCACGGCACCCCGCCGCCTTTCGACACGATGTAGAACCCGAGCGCCCCCTTGGGATTCTCCGCTTCAAAATAGACCTCGCCCGGCGGCATCTGCGGCCCCTCGGTGACCAGCATGAAATTCTGGATGAGCTCCTCCATGCTGGTAAGGATCTTGTCCTTCGGCGGGGCGAAGATGCGCTTCGCCTCCTGGGCGTACCAGTCACCGCCGGGAAAACTCCGGATCGCCTGCCGGACGATGCGCACCGACTGCCGCATCTCTTCGCCCCGGCAAAGATAGCGGTCGAAGCAGTCGCCCTTGGAGCCGATGGGCACGTCGAACTCATACTGCTCATAGCCGCTGTAGGGTTTGGCCTTCCGCAGGTCGAGCGGCACGCCGGAGCCCCGCAGGTTCGGCCCGGTGAGCCCGTAGGCGATGGCGTCCTCTTTCGCAATGACGCCGACGTCGGCCGTGCGGTCGAGGAAGATCTTGTTGCGCGTCAGCAGCGCCAAGGTCTCCTCGAGGATCGGCAGGAACTGGTCGCAAAAGGCATTCACGCGCTCGAGCCAGCCGTCCGGAATGTCGCGGGCCGCGCCGCCGATGCGCGTGTAGCTGGTGGTGAAGCGCGCGCCGGTCAGCTCCTCGAACAACCGGTAGAGCTTTTCGCGCTCGGTGAACGAGTAGAGGAAGACCGTCCACGCGCCCACGTCGATGCCAAAGGCGCCGAGGCCCATCAGGTGGGAGGAAATCCGGGCCAGTTCCGAGATGATCACGCGCGTCGCCTGGCAGCGCGGCGGCATTTCAAGCTTGGCCAGGCGTTCGACAGCGATGGCATAGGCTACGTTGTTGGCCAGGGGCGCGAGGTAATCCAGCCGGTCCGTGTAGGGCACAAACTGGTTGTAGGTCATGTTCTCGGCGATCTTCTCGTCACCGCGGTGCAGATAGCCGACCACCGGATCCGCGCGGGTGACGACTTCGCCATCGAGTTCCATCTGCAGGCGGAGCACGCCGTGCGTCGACGGATGCGACGGCCCCATGCTGATCGACATCTTCTCCGGCGGAAATTCCTGCGCGGGCGCGGCCGTCTTCGCCGGGCTATCAGGAAAGGTGTATTCGATCGCCATGGAAGAACGCGCCTAGACGCCTTTGATCACCATCGTCATTTCGTCACTCCCGGCACCGTGACGCCCACGGAGTTCTCCTTGCGGCCCAGTTCGGCCTTCAAATCATCGATCAGCTTCTGGCTGACCTCCTGCCCCCATGCCTGGCCGATCTTCATGTTCTCCTGCATCATCGGCCCCAGACTGGCCACGAAGTGCTGGCCGGCCGGGCTCTCGTAGAACGCATTGATCGCCTTCAGGTCCTCCATGGAGAAATATTTCGCGTAGACGGGGATCATCCGCGCAATCAGGTCCTCGGCCTTCATCCTTTTCTCCCGGGCTCGGCCCCAAAAATCCTCCGGCACACCAGCCGGGGCGCCCTGCTTGATCGACGAAATCATCTGGTCGGTCATCTGCCCGATCATGTCGATCATGCCGGTGAGCCGCATCATCTTGCGGATTCCGGTCTCCTGTTCCTTGGTGACTTGCGCACCGGCCGTGAGGGCCAGGCACAGGGCCGCCAGAATGGCGGTCGGCGGTTTGCAGATTCGGTTCATGGTAGAGGCGGGTTTAAACAGGCTTTTCCTGGTGCTCGGTCCAGCTCTGGTCCTTGGCGCGGGGTTCGGCTTCGTCCATCGACCCGCCGGCCGCGGCCACGAACGGACCACCCATGTATGGAGCCGGCTTCACTTTGGCGCCGGTCTCCTCCGCCACCGCGGGATCGGGCAGCGCCGTTTCGAGTCCGGCAAGGGGAAACTCCTTGCGGAGCGGAAAATACGGGTAGCCGTCCCACATCAGGATGCGGCGCAGGTCCGGGTGCCCGCTGAAGCTGATTCCGAACATGTCGTAAGCCTCCCGTTCGTGCCAGTTGGCGCCGGGCCAGAGACCGGTGGCGCTGGGCATGGCGGGATTGGCATCGTCCGCGCAATCGGTCGCCAGGCGGACATAGGTATGCCGCACGGTCGAGAGCAGGTGCCAGACCACCGTGAACCGCGGCGACTGCGCGGCGCTCCAGTCGATCGCCGTCACGTCTACTAGCAGGTCAAAAGCGCATTTGTCGCGCAGGTGCCGCAGCACGTCCAACAACTGTCCCACCGGAACGTTGAATGCCGGCCAGTCGAGGCTCGGGCGCGCGGTGACCTGCGGGAATCTCTCCGTCAGGGCAGTGGCGACGTCGGTGGTGGCGGTCATCGGCGGGCGTTGGCGGGGTGGCTTAAGTCTTGAAAAGCCGCTGGGCGGCCGGCTCGCGACGGACCTTGGCCTGCAGCTTGATGAGGGCGTCGAGCAGGGCCTCCGGCCGCGGCGGGCATCCGCTCACATAGACGTCCACCGGCACAATCCGGTCCACCCCCTGAAGCACGGCATAGCTGCGATACATGCCGCCCGTGCTGGCGCATGCTCCCATGGCAATGACCCATTTGGGCGCCGGCATCTGATCGTAAATGCGCCGCACCTGCGGGGCCATTTTGTAGGTGACCGTTCCGGCCACGATCATGCAGTCCGCCTGCCGCGGGGAAAAACGCATGACCTCGGCTCCGAAGCGGGCGATGTCGAAACGCGCCGCGGCCACGGCCATGAGCTCAATGGCGCAGCAGGCCAGCCCCATCGGCATGGGCCACATCGAGTTGGTGCGGATCCAATTGATCACCGCGTCGAGGCGGGAAACGACCAAGTCCCCCTCGATCTTGCTGTCGTAGGAGATTTCGGTGTTCGGGGAGACCATGGCAGATCGGCGAAAAGCGAATCACGCTACCACCCACCCCCGGTCGCGCAAGGAGGTTTTGATGCTGGCGCTTTTAAACTCGGAACACCGCAACCCGCGCTTGACGCCCGCACAACCTGTGCGCTTGTAGCGGCCTGAAGGTGGGGCATGGGCCGCAAAGTCTGGTGAAACGCAATTCGAGCAGACTCCCCGGAATAACCCCTTGACCCGTACATCTGGTTTCCGCTCTATTTGGCCGCTTCACCACGCAGCCGGCGACAACGCCAACGCGCCGGCCGGGTCTCCGGAGAGGTGACAGAGTGGTCTAATGTGCATGATTGGAAATCATGTGTACTCGCAAGGGTACCGAGGGTTCGAATCCCTCCCTCTCCGCCAGCCTTCGCCAAGCCTACGGCTGGCAGGCCATCCGTGAGCCGGCGACGATCGTTGTCAGCACATAGCCTCCCCGCAGATCCGAAGCGAAGGCTGCGCGCCGTAGGCGCGACCACAATTCACCATTGCAGAACTTGACGCACCCAACCTGCACGGGACACAATTCCCGGCCACTGCCGGGTTCCCCTCCCCGTCCCCCTGCTCCGCAACTTCCCTGACTTTTCAATCATGACCAAGCTATTGGCTGGATTGCTCCTCATCTCCGCGACGGCCAGCGCCCAGAACGGCGCCCCGCTGGCGCCCTATGACGCCGTCGATCCGTTCATCGGCACGGCGGCTGATGGCAACACTTTCCCAGGCGCGTCCGCGCCCTTCGGCCTGCTGCAGTGGGGGCCGGATACGAGGGCGGACGGGTGGTATCATTACGCAGACAAGACAATCCGCGGCTTGAGCCTCACGCACATCAGCGGCGCCGGGTGCTCCATCTACGCCGACGTGCCCATTCTGCCCTGGATCGGGGAAGTCACCGGCCCGGGCTCCGCCCCCGACTATGCCCTGGCGTTTTCCCATGCGCGCGAACAGGCGCATCCGGGGTACTACGCGGTGGAATTCGACAACGGCGTGAAGACGGAGCTCACGACCACAGCGCGGGCTGGGATCGGCCGGTTCGTATTCCCGGCCGGCACGGCGCGGACCCTGCTGATCAAAGCCGGCAACAGCGCGACAATTGAGGACGAGAAACGCAAAGCCGACGCCAGCGCGGTGGAAGTGCGCGGCACGGACACGGTCGTGGGGTCCGTCCACAGCGGCGGCTTCTGTGGCAGCGACAGCAACTACGTCCTCTATTTCGCCCTGACGTTTGACCGCCCGTTCGCTTCCGCGGGCACGTGGACCACCACGGTGAGTCCCGGGGGCACGTCCGCTGCGGGACACAAAGTGGGTGCGTACGTGACCTTCCCGCGCGGCGCGGAGCCGATCATGGCGAAGGTGGGCGTGTCCTTCGTCAGCATCAGCAACGCCCTGGCCAATCTGGCGGCCGACATACCCGGGTGGGATTTCGAAGCGGTCCATACCGCCGCCAAGGCGGGTTGGACCGATCTGCTGGCGCGGGTCCAGGCGGACGGCGGCACGCCCGAGCAGCGCACGATCTTCTATACCGGGCTTTACCACATGCTGCTGGCGCCGAACCTGTTCAGCGACAGCAACGGAGACTATATCGGTTTCGACGGCCAAGTCCGGCGCCTCGGACCGGGGGAGGCGCAGTTCGCGAACTTCTCCGATTGGGACACCTACCGCAATGTGGTTCCGCTTCACGCCCTACTCCTGCCGGAACAGACCAGCCAGATGATGCAGTCGCTGATCCGCGACGCGGAACAAAGCGGCTGGCTCCCCCGCTGGCCGGTGGCCAACGATGTGAGTTACGTCATGGGTGGGGACTCCCCGGCGATCCTGGTCGCGGAGGCTCATGCCTTCGGGGCGCGCGCATTCGCCGCCAGAATCGCACTGCAGTTCATGCTGAAGGGCGCCACCCAGCCGGGGACGGGCCCGCACGGCAAATCGCAGCGCCCGGATTTGGCCGAATACCTCAGCAAGGGCTATATCTCCGTCGGGGACAATAACGAGAGCTGTGCCTCGGTCACGCTTGAGTATGCCAGCGCCGACTTCGCCATTTCCCGGTTTGCGGCCGCCCTGGGTGATCAGGGCGATGCCGCGAAGTTGCTGCGCTCCGCCCAATCCTGGCGAAACCTGCTAGACGCGGAGACGGGATTCATCCGGCCTCGCACGGCCGACGGCAAATTCATCGGCGGTTGGGATCCCGACCATCTCCTGCCACATCACAAGAACTGGGATCAGGACAACCAGTTTGGTTTCGAGGAGGGTTCAACCTGGCAGTATACGTGGATGATTCCGCACAACTACTCCGGCCTACTGGCCGCGCTGGGCGGGGAAGAGAAGGTCGTTCCCAAGCTCGACCGGTTCTTCCAGAAGCTGAGCGGTTGGGCACTCCCGAATTTCACGGTGACCAACGAGCCGGATTTCTGCGCGCCCTACGCCTATGTCTGGACGGGGAACCCGTGGAAAACCCAGGAAGTTATTGACCGCATTCGCCGCGAGACGTTTACCACAAAGCCGGACGGTCTGCCCGGCAACGATGATCTGGGCGCCACGTCGGGAGTCTATGTCTGGAATGCGCTCGGCCTGTACCCGGTGATCCCCGGCGTCGGCGGGATGGTGCTGGGAACGCCCATGTTTCCCCGCGCAACGCTGCGGATGGGGAATGGATGCACGCTGGAAATTCTCGCCCATGGCGAAGGAGTCTATGTGCAGTCAGTGAAGCTGAATGGCCGCGTCTACGACAGCACGTGGCTGCCTCTCGACACTCTATCCGCCACGGAGAACCGCTTGGAGTTCCTGCTGGGCACACTGCCCAACAAGACTTGGGGGGCGGACCGTGCCAGCCAGCCGCCTTCGTTTGACGCCGGGGACAAGTAATTCGTTACGCAGCGTCAGCCGATGACAATGTTCCTCCGTCATCTGCTCGCGATAGCGATCCTTCCGTTCACCGTCGCCGGTCTGGTTCCATTTTGGATCGCCCAGCGGTACGGGGTGACACTAGTCCTCGGCCATTCAGTCGGCCCCGATTGCCTCCAAGTGGTCGGCCTCGCTCTGCTCAGCCTGGGTCTGATCCTCTTTGTCGCCTCAGTGTGGCGGTTTGCGACCGAGGGGAAGGGCACGCTCGCACCTTGGGATCCTCCACGTGCGTTCGTCGTTCGCGGACCGTATCAGTTCGTCCGTAATCCGATGATTTCCGGAGTCATTCTGTTCCTGTTCGGTGAGGCGTGCGCGCTGCAGTCGCAGCCTCATGGTATTTGGGCAGTCTGCTTCGTGGTGCTCAATCTCATCTACATTCCGCTCGTCGAGGAGCCGCAGTTGGAGCGACGATTTGGTGACTCCTATCGGGAATATCGCCGGCATGTTCGGCGATTTATCCCACGCCTTCGACCGTGGCATCCAAGGTCGTAACCGGCACGCGCGGTTCTGCTGGCACTCGTTACCGTCGTCGTCTGTGTCGGGGTGAATCGACGGAGACGGTGGGGGGGCGGAGTCACCAACTCAATCTGCTCAGCCCGCTCGATACCTATTGAAGCCGTTTCACCAACTCCGCCGAAGGCGATCCAAATCGTCATCCGCAGCAGGTGCGAGAGTGTGTTGAAACGGAGTCGCTGGAGATCAGGTGCACTCGCAAGGGCGGTTCACGGCACCACGCCCAGGGACTTCAGTTCTCCGATCTCGACCTTTCCTTCGGGCAGCGGTTTGTGAGTAAGTCCGTTGCTGCTCTGGCCGAAATAGGGCGAGGCATTCAGCGCCATTGCCGGCAGGCGGTAGTCAAATGCATTGCGGCGTTCCGGGATGCTGAAGCGGGTCGTCCAGAGCAATTTGTGCTTCTTCTGTTTCCATAGCAACTGGAAGTCATACGCCATCAA
>Ga0182021_10009454_pt1 | contig 11558 bp, 12 predicted proteins | sample 612E3MmetaG_FD_120493 | JGI IMG/M metagenome (GOLD analysis project Ga0182021, IMG submission 120493) | Permafrost microbial communities from Stordalen Mire, Sweden - 612E3M metaG (Illumina Assembly) | ecosystem: Environmental > Terrestrial > Soil > Wetlands > Permafrost | place: Sweden...
AGGTCGCCGGTGCCGCAACACAGGTCTAGAATCGTGTCAGGATGCGTTGCAAGGCATAAGCGGGCGGCTTTAATGCGCCATCCGGCATCCTGTCCCCAGGTGAAAATCGTGTTAATTAAATCGTAACTGCCGGGTACGGCAGTAAAAATATCGTGCAGCGGTTTTTTTTCAGTGACCATAATGGCGCCTACTTAATTATTCCACTAAGTACGAATCCGACACCCATCAGCAGTTGTGTGAATAAAACCGTAAAGACATTATTAGCCATTGCCGGCACCAGCTTTTTCATGTCATTGAATTTGAAAGAGCCGGTGATAGCCATGAATGCCAGAGGGAACGTCAGTAATCCGAGTAAGGCGTAGACCGGCATGTCTCCGCTGATAACGGTACCGATTATCCACAAATAAACGATAACAGTTAATGTCGAATAGAATATCGCCGCGAACTTTTTACCCGCGAAGATGGGTAGAGTGCGCCGCTTTACAGTAACATCGTGCTCGACATCAGGGAATTCGTTCAGGAGCAGTAAGTTGTGTACCAGAATACCGGAGGGGATCGAAGCCAGTAATATGCTGATGGTATACGTTCCTGTCTGTACAAAATAAGCTCCGATCACAGGCAAAACCCCCAGTCCCAGACCCGCCGACCATTCCGGATAACCCATTCTGAGAATGAAAGGCGTATAGAGAATTATGCAAGCGATTGCAATAACAAGAAGCGGCAACAGCAACCAGCCCTTGACTACGATAAAAAAGACTCCGATGGGTATGATTATGATCAAGGTTGCAATGCCAACCCAAAGAGCTTGCTTTTCCGTCAATTGCCCGGATTGTATAGCGCCGCTACCACCACTAAATGGAGTGCGCACTGTTTTCGTATCGAGTTTACTACGGGAATCGAAGTAATCATTGAATGTATTAACGCTCATATGGGCGATGATCAACCCGAAACCTGCAAGAAACGCGTAACCAAGATTGAAAGGCCCCCCAAATTCCCGGTGTTCGTACCAGGCAATAGCCGTGCCGAGAAACGCCAATATGACCGACAAAATGAGGAATTGGGGACGGGCGATTGTTAATATACCTTTAAGTTTCATTTTTACCTCTTGCACAATTTAGAGATAAGCGCCTGCAATGTTTTGCTCTTGAATGGCGCAATGCAACTTCAAAAAACGGAAAAACGATCTTCGTTTATTTAACAGTAAGCATTGATACCATAGAAAGCGCTATGAAGACGATAACCAAAACGATCGTTCCCAGGAAGAGCCATCTTTCAACACCGCGCTTGGTACGGAAAACCGACTCTGATTGTCCGAAAATCCCGCCGATGCCGCCCCCTTTAACCTGAAGCAGAATTGTCACTATCAGAGCGACGGATACTACAATCTGGATGATATTCAAAGTAGTTTGCATTTCACTTTTCCCCTAACTTATTTTTCAGTAATTGAGTGGCCATCTGCGGGTTGGCGCGGCCTCTGGTCGCTTTCATTAATTGTCCTATCAAGAACTTCACAGCAGTCTCTTTACCGGCTTTATAATCCGTTACTGCCTGAGGATTTTCGGAAATTACTTTTTCTGCCAATTTTTCAATTTCACCACTATCACTAAGCTGATTTAATCCTTTTTCCTGCGTCACTTCGGCAGCGGATTTACCGGTGTTAAACATTTCTTCAATGACCTGTTTCGCAGCAGTACCGCCAAGACTCCCTTTATTTACCAGATCGAGCAGTTGGCAAAATTGTAGCGGGCTGATTTTTACCTGGCTGATTTCAGTATTGGAGGCATTCAATAAACGGCTGAATTCTCCTAATAACCAGTTGCTTGTCATTTTCGCTTTTTGGGTCAACGTCAAGCCTTCTGGTATTGTCATTTTCACACAGGCTTCAAAATAATCGGCCATCGCCTTTGTACCGGTGAGTAGATTAGCGTCATATAAAGCCAGCGCATATTCACTGATAAACCGATCGCGCCGCGCCTCAGGCAATTCCGATAGTTGTGCACGTACTTCCTCAACCCATTTACTGCTGACGTAGAGAGGCGGTAAATCAGGCTCCGGGAAATAACGATAGTCGTGGGCAAATTCTTTACTGCGTTGCGAGACAGTTTTTCCTGCTTCCTCCACCCAACCCCTGGTTTCCTGGACCAATCTGACGCCATCTTCCATGGCTTTTCTCTGGCGCTGGGCTTCGTACTCCATCGCCCTGAAAACCGCCCGGAAGCTGTTCATGTTTTTAACTTCTACTTTTGCGAGTAATTTGTCACTACCCTCCGGCCGGATACTGATATTGGCATCGCACCGGAAACTGCCTTCTTCCATGTTAGCCAGGGAGACGCCGATGTATTGTAAAATCGAATGAAGTTTCATCAGGTACTGACGGGCTTCTTCGGCAGAACGTAAATCAGGCTCGCCGACAATCTCCATCAGAGGAACTCCGGAGCGGTTTACATCCATTAAACTATAAGGCTTGCCATCGAACGAAACGCGGTGGATCAGCTTGGCCACATCTTCCTCGAGGTGGACGCGAGTGATCCCTATCTGTTTCTTCTGCCCGTCAACCTCGATATTGAGGATCCCGTTTTTCCCGACAGGCGCATCGAATTGTGAAATCTGGTAGCCTTTCATCAGATCGGGATAAGGGTAATTCTTACGGTCGAATTTGGTATATTCAGAAATCGTGCAATTCAAAGCCAGCGCGGTCATCATAGTGAATTCGACGGCGCGTTTATTAATGACCGGAAGCACACCGGGCATACCCATGCACACGGGGCATACATGCGTGTTTGGCGGCGTATTGGCATAATCTGCACTACAAGCGCAGAACATTTTGCTTTTAGTATTAAGCTGGGCATGCACTTCCAGCCCGATAACAGTCTCGTATTTTATCGCCGACGCAGTTTCAACCATCGGGTTTAGTATATCAGTAAATGAGGGTAACTGACAAGAGAAGTGCCGATTTTACGGTCAATAGAAGTTGTATGCTTTGTCATATTTATCTACGGTATTACTGACAGCAGTCTGCCTTGCTTTTGAGGCTAAATTAAGTTAATATTAACTTGGTGTCGCTTAAAGCCAGGCGATTCTTAAACAACCTGCGATCATATCACCAGAACAATCATCTACCTTACCAAAGAGTTATATTTGATGCAAAATCAAATTTGTTAATTTCCCATACCGGCAAACCGAACAGCTACGGGAAAAAGGAGAAAGTAGAGTCATAATGAACAAAGTTTATCAAAAAATTGATGAGGCTATCGCAGACATCAATGACGGCGCTGTAATTGCCATCGCCGGTTTCTTCGCCTGTGGAGTACCGAGGCTGCTTTTACAGGGTTTGATCAATAAAAAAGTAAAGAATCTGACGCTCACTTGCGGGTGTGGCCCGATGGTAGGCGCTTCCGACGAATTGAAACAGCTGGTTAAAAACGGGCAACTTAAAAAAGTGATCGATTCCTACGGATTATCGCGGTCTGCTTCCAAAGGGAGACTGGATCCGTTCGAGCAGGCGGTAAGAGTCGGCCAGATTGAATTGGAAGTCGTCCCCATGGGAACTCTGGCGGAAAAGTATCGGGCCGCCGCGGCAGGAGTGCCGGCACTTTATCTCCCGACCGGAACAGGCTCCGTAGTTGAAAAAACAGTCGTCACTAACATTCCGGCAAACCGCGCGCCGAAGGAAACCCGGGTATTCAATGGCAAGACATACATACTGGAATATGCGTTAAAGCCTGATTTTGCTTTCATTCACGCGCATACGGCTGATAAAGATGGTAACCTGCGGTATTCCAAGACGGCAAGGAACTTTAATCCGGTCATGGCATCCGCCGCGAAGACAACGATCGTCGAAGCCGAAAATATCGTCGAACCGGGTGAAATCGATCCGGATTGTATTCATACTCCGGGCATATATGTAAAAAGGGTCGTTTTAGTGCCCAGACTTCAAGTAAGAGTAGGAATCGATTAGGAGTATATAGAAAAATGGAAAAAGTGCAATTAACGGGCATCCCCAGAGAAATGATTGCCCTGCGGGTAAGCAAAGAAATAAAAGACGGCGATTACGTCAATCTCGGCATCGGCATCCCCACGCTTATCAGCAACTGGATAGAAGGCCGTGACATTATGCTTCAGGCGGAGATCGGGATGCTGAAATCAGGGCCATTGACCGGTGAACCGGAACTGATCAACCAGGATCTGATCAATGCCAGTTGTCAGCCGGTATTGGAGCTTCCAGGCACTATCTATTTTGATATTCTGGAATCTTTCACCATGATCCGCGGCGGAAGAATGAACATCGTAGTGATGGGGGCGCTCCAGGCAAACGACAAAGGCGATTATGCCGGTTGGGCGAATCCGTCACGCGGATTGGAGGTTGGCAATATCGGCGGTTCAATGGATCTTTGCGTCGGCGCAGACAAGCTTTTTCTGGCAATGGAGCATGTCGCTGTTGACGGCAATCCCAAGATCGTTAAAAAACTGACTTTCCCGGCAACCGCTACCGGAAAAGTAAATATGATTTTTACCGATCTGGCTGTAATGGAAATAACCCCGAAAGGTCTGCTTCTCCGAGAGGTCGCCCCCGGTTTGACAGCCCAGGACGTCCAATCGGTAACCGAACCGAAGCTGATTGTCAGCCCCGACCTGAAAGAGATCGAATTCTAAAAATAGTCCGGTTCAATATATCTAGCTATAGAGGGAGGGCGAAAGCTCTCCCTCTCTTTTACCTTAATGGCATACTGCTGAAAAACTACCAAAACTTCACCAATACCTTAATTTTCTCCCCTTTGTAAGGGGAGATTCAGAGGGCTTTAGCCTCGAAATGTTATGTTATGTATCGTCTACCCTTGGTTTATTAGCGAGGCAACTCACTTTATCAGTAGTCTATAATGGTAATAGTATTTCGTTATAACTCAAGCTTGTTGCCTCCAGCCTGCGCTGGAATAACATGAAGGGGATCAACCTCATGCAGTAGTGAGTTATAGGGCAGGTGTTGACACTTGTGATATAATTTCGTAGCAAAACTACCATTCAAAGGGGTGATAACATGAACGACTTTCCTGAGTTTATGAAAAATGCGGCAAATAAAATTGATTCCCGGACACAGTACACCAAAGGCATCGAGGGTTATATTTTCGACGGCGCTGACGGCAGCCAAATGGCTTTTTGGACTACCAGGGAAGGCGGCAAGTCAGCGGAACATACCCACCCTTATGACGAATATCTGGTCGTCGTCCAGGGAGAATATACCGTTATCATCGGTGATAAACGGTTTCCCGTTGGCGTGGGTCAGGAGTTTTTAATCAAGAAAGGCATTCTTCATGGCGGAGAATCTCTGCCAAATACTCGCACAATACATGCTTTCGGCGGCAAACGGGCAGAGCGGGTTAAATAGATCACAACCGGAAATTCAGTTCATATCGGGCTTAATGACCCACGATGAAGAGCCAACTCCAGGCCAGCACAATACCTAATGCGCTTCCTATAATGACTTCGAAAGGCGTATGCCCCATCAACTCCCGCAAATCAGCTTCGATTTTTACCAGCGGCTGTCTGCGCTTTAGCTCTAAGATAATACGGTTCAGAACAACTGATTGCTGCCCGACCGATTGCCGTACACCTGCGGCATCATACATTACGATTATCGCCAGAACAACCGTAATCGCAAAAAGCGATGTGCCCATACCATTTGTCATCGCTACAGCCGTCGCCAGGGCGCAGACCATCGCCGAATGGGCGCTGGGCATACCGCCGCTGCTGATAAAATAACTCAGATCGAGTCCTTTACCCTTTACAACAGCAGTCAGCACTTTGATCAACTGGGCCAACACCCACGCAACAAGCGGGATAATCAGAACCCAATTCGTAATTAAGTCATACCACATTCTTTTTTCCGAAGGTTATTTCACCATCATTATACTTTGCCCGTAGAGGCTTGGCTGTTCCACAACCGGCGGTCGCTGATATCGCGGTCGAAAAGTAACCTGTAAAAGACCACTTTCCCTAGATGGGTGTTTTTACTTAATTCTGTACGCCGGATAGCTACTCTTACCAACAGACCTATTATCCCTAAAGCTGCAAAACCCCAGGTAATAGCCAATCTGTCTTCCACTCCCAGCGGTCCGGTGAAGAAATACGCGAGGAAGGGGAAAGACACGAAAACCGAAAATACACCCAAAGCAACCTGTTTAAAAGGCGCAAATAATAAGTAAGGTGCGATAAAAGCGATCAATCCCATTTTCCAGGAAATCATGGTAATTACACCTAACGAAACAAATACTCCACGTCCGCCGCTATTAAATTTAAGGTAGATGGACCAATCATGGCCGAGAATGGCAAATAGCCCCACGGTCACCTGTTGAGCCGCGCTAAGTCCTATCAGCCTGGCTATCCAGACAACTAATGCGCCTTTACCAATATCAAACAAGGCAACCGGGATTGCTAACCATTTAGAGCCGGAATTAAGCACATTAGCAGCTCCGATTTTACCGGTGCCGACTTTCCGGATATCCGTGCCTCGATACCACTTCGTGGCCAGATACCCGGCAGGTATCGAACCGAGCAGATAAGCTCCAATTATCAGTAAAATAAACCGAAGAAGCATGTTTTCTCCTATTCCTGATGGGATGTCAGTTTCAGGCTTTTCTGTTCAGCCATGTCTACCAGCCTTTCCACACAACTGCTTGGGACTTCAGTCCCTCCCAGCATGATATCCGAAGTAACGTCAATACCATGATAATCGGTGCCGCCGGTGGGAATCAGATCGTACTTCTGCGCCAGATTGAGTAATGAACTTACCTCGGCGGGAAGATATCCGGCATAATAAGCCTCGATACCTGCTAATCCGACAGTTTTTAATTCCTTTATCATAGCCTCCGGATTCAGCGAAGTGAATGGGTGTGCCAATACCGGCAAACCGTTAGTTTGCAAGATCAGTTGCACCGCAGCAACAGGCACCAATTTTTCCCGTCCGACATATGCCGGGCAATCGTGTCCGATGTATTTTGAAAATGCCTCTTTGAAGGAAGAAATATATCCTTTTTCCAGCAACGCCTGTGCAACATGAGCCCGTCCGATGGAGCCCTTACCGGCTATTTCCTGGATTCTTTCCCATTCGATATTACAGCCGAGTTGTTTCAGTTTTACGACCATTTTTTCAGCTCTGACGATCCGGGAATTACGCATCCGTTCCAGGCTGGCTTTGAACTCCCGGTCGGTGTGATCGATAAAATACCCCAGTACGTGAACCTCTCCGCTGGGAGTATCGGTGCTGAGTTCCACTGCCGGAATTACCTTCAATCCTGGAAATTCTCTGGCAGCCACCAATGCCGGCGCCACGCCATCTACCGTATCATGGTCGGCAAGCGCTATCGTCTTTAAACCTTTCGAAACCGCCATACGGACGATTTCCGCGGGACTATAACGACCGTCGGATGCCGTGGAGTGAACGTGCAGGTCGATGTGCGACATCAGACAGTCTCCTTCTGAATCCGTTCGATACCGGTAGATTTGCCGGTGGCCTCATCAACCGTGACAAGCATCGCGTTGATCGTACATTTTCCGGTGCCGGCTGACAGACGATGCGGCATTTGAGTGAGGAACCGCTGGAGTACACTTTCAGGTTCATCGCCGATCACGGAATCGACAGGACCGACCATGCCGATGTCCGTAACGTAAGCAGTTCCCTGGGGAAGCACCCGGGCATCGATTGTGCCGACATGGGTATGAGTACCAAGGACAGCGCTGACGCGACCGTCCAGATAACGGCCGAGAGCTACTTTTTCTGAGGTGGCTTCAGCGTGAAAATCTACAAAGATCACTTTTGGGATGTTTTCCAATCGGGTCAGTAGCGCGTCCATTGCGCGGAACGGACAGTCATAATTGCTCATAAAAGTCCGGCCGATCAGATTTACCACCAATACACCTTTCTTTATAACATATCCCTTTCCGGGAACGCCCGGCGGATAGTTTAAAGGTCTGATAAGCGGCATGTCGCCGTCAAGGCAGGGAAGAATGGTTTTATGCGCCCAAACATGATTACCTGAGGTCAACACATCCGCTCCGGCTTTGAGCAATTCCTCTGCTGTCTCCGGTGTTACGCCGATACCGCCGGCGCTGTTCTCGGCGTTAACGATCGTCAGGTCGACTCCATACTCCTGTTTAATTTGAGGCAGGTATGTATTCAGAGCCTCTCTGCCCGGCTTGCCGATGACATCCCCAATTACGAGTATTCGCATTTTGTCTCTATTTAGCGAAGTCCACGGCGCGGGTTTCTCGTACTACCGTCACTTTTATCTGACCGGGGTATTCCATCCCCTCTTCTATTTTCTTTACGATATCGCGGGCGAGTCGCATGGCTCCCAGGTCATCGATTTCTTCCGGTTTAACCAGGATTCTGACTTCCCGCCCTGCTTGAATAGCAAAGGACTTTTCCACGCCTTTGAAGCTATTGGCAATGTCTTCCAATGATTTCAAGCGTTTCAGGTAGCTCTCCAAAGACTCTCTTCGAGCGCCCGGTCGGGCGCTACTGATAGCATCGGCGGCGGAAACGATATAACCCCAGGTGCTGACATTAGGAGTTTCGAAATGATGCTCGGCGATACCCATGACAACTTCGGGGGATTTTTCCCATTGTTTCACGAGGTCGGCGCCGATAGCGGCATGCGTGCCTTCCACCTCGCGGTCGACGGCTTTACCGATATCATGCAGTAAACCTGCTTTCTTGGCGATCATGGGATTAGCTCCCAGCTCGGAGGCGATCATTTGCGCCATAAATGCTACCTCGATACAATGCGACAGTACGCTTTGGCCGTAACTGGTGCGGTATTTTAGCCGACCCAGTAATCTGATCAATTCCGGGCGCAATCCCTGAACCCCCACCTGATAAGCGGCTTGCTCCCCGGCAGTCTGAATACTAGCGTTAACTTCTTCTTCAGCTTTTTTGACTACTTCCTCGATACGGGCAGGATGGATACGTCCATCCAGAATGAGTTTGGTAAGTGCGATGCGGGCAACTTCCCGCCTTACCGGGTCGAAACTGGATAGGGTGACCGCTTCCGGTGTATCATCAACGATCAGGTCGACGCCTGTAGCCTGTTCCAGCGCTCTGATGTTACGTCCTTCTCTGCCGATCAATCTGCCCTTCATTTCGTCACTTGGGATGGGGACACTGGTGGCAGTTGTTTCTGAAACTATCTCGGATGCGCTGCGCTGAATGGTCTGTGCCAGGATTGCCTGAGATCTGAGATCCGCCTCTTCCTTAATTTTAATTTCCCATTCATGCAGGCGGCGGGAGGCTTCATCCTTCATCTCGGATTCAACACTCTGCAGCAATATCTCTTTAGCCTGGTCGCTGGACATCCCGGAAACGATTTCCAGTTGTTTTAATTCTTTCTCTTTAGTCTCATCGATTTGAGCGCGGATGGTATCTATTGATTTTTCCTTATTAGTTAAAGCCCGTTCGCGCTGCCCGATGCTTTCGAGTTTCCGCTCCAGATTTTCCGTTTTAGACAACAAACGGTTTTCCTGCCGCTGCAACTCCATACGGCGTTCGCGGTATTCGGCATCTGCGGAAGTTCTGACTTTCTCCGCTTCCACCCTGGACTGGTCGACAATCTTTTTAGCTTCATCTCTAGCTTCAATTATCGTTCTGTTCGTTTTACGCTGAGTGACCCGAAGGAGACGATTTACCGCCATGCGGCGGAAGAAGAACACGATTGCTCCACCCAGGACAATACCAACAATTAAAATTGAGACATACAAAACAATTAGAAGAAAGGCATTAATAGTTATCATTTTTTCACCTCACCTTCCCTGTCCACTGCCTTAAAAGCATTCCGGTCGAATTTGTTCCGGTTCTTTCATTTCCTGCCACATCTTTTTTACGGTCTGATTGATCACCGTATAATCGAAGCCCCGCCGCTTCAGGTAATCACCTAACCGGCGGCGGAATGTCTCGTAATCTTGCTTTGGCAGGTGTTTAGCTTTACTCAGGGCGGCATTATAGGCGGAATCCATGTCGTTCGAGTCATCGGTCACTTCTTTGATGATCTCGTCAGCCACCCCTTTCTTTCTCAGTTCTAACCGGGTTAACCGCTGACTTCGAGGTCGAAACGTCTCGCGGTTTTCTTTCCAGAACTGAGCAAAGGCAGTATCATCCAGGAATTTTTGCTCCTTTAATTTATTTATCACTATTTCAATTTGAGAATCTTCAAATCCACGGCGGTGCAGTCTGTCTGTCATCTCCGCCTCACTGCGTGGGCGATAACTAAGAAATCGATAAGCTGTATTTAAACAACGGTTCAGACTTACGTCTTCCGTCAACTCTCTAAGCAGGTCGCTGGAAACCTCTTGCCCGATTTTCAGCCCTACTTTTACTGCTACCTCAGCATCTACACTAATGGCAAATTTACCATCTAAAAACATATTTAATTGTTTATCGGTGCGCTTATTCGATTTCAGAGCAGTAATCTTGCTCATCGCCTTTACCTGCTTAAAATACAAAAGCTGAGGTCTAGACCTCAGCTTCTATTTCACTTCACCAGTTTCTATATGATTATATTCTATTAAATCACTGGTCTTTTGGTGCTTCTTGTGAGTTTGGCATGGCTGAGGCTCGAACCTGTTGCTCTATTTCCTTGGTAATGTCCGGGTTTTGAACAAGGAAGTTTTTAGCGTTCTCTCTTCCTTGTCCTAAACGAGTATCACCCCAAGAGAAAAAGGCACCGGATTTTTTAATCAGCCCCAGCTCAACCCCTAAATCAACAAGGTCACCTTCACGACTAATCCCGTGGTCGAACATGATATCGAATTCAGCTGTCCTGAAAGGAGGCGCGCACTTATTCTTCACAATTCTGGCTTTGACACGATTGCCTACCGCTACCTCGCCCTGTTTGATCGTTTCACTGCGTCTCAAATCAATTCTGATAGAGCTGTAAAACTTCAGAGCCCTGCCGCCGGGTGTTACTTCAGGATTACCAAAAACGATACCGACCTTCTCTCTTAATTGGTTGATAAAAATGACTGCTGTTCCGGATTTGCCGATCGCCACCGCCAGTTTTCTGAGCGCTTGCGACATCAGGCGGGCCTGTAAGGCAACCTGGCTATCCCCCATCTCACCCTCAATCTCAGCCCGGGGTACAAGAGCGGCCACACTATCCACTACGATAACATCTACGGCTCCACTTCGGACCAAAGCTTCGCAAATTTCCAGAGCTTGTTCACCGGTATCGGGTTGAGAGATAAGCATATCATCTATATTGACTCCCAGATGTCCTGAATAAACAGGGTCTAAAGCATGTTCTACGTCAATATAAGCAGCAATACCTCCCGTTTTCTGTGCTTCTGCGATAATATGCAGGGCTAGAGTAGTTTTACCTGATGACTCGGGACCAAAAATCTCGATGATGCGTCCTCTGGGAATGCCTCCTAAACCGAGAGCGATGTCCAAAGAAATAGAGCCGGTGGAGATGATCCCGGATATTGCCACGGTGGTCGATTCCCCCAGCTTCATGATTGAGCCTTTGCCAAACCGTTTTTCTATCTGGCTGATGGCTAGCTCGAGCGCCTTA
>Ga0182021_10009455_pt1 | contig 11558 bp, 14 predicted proteins | sample 612E3MmetaG_FD_120493 | JGI IMG/M metagenome (GOLD analysis project Ga0182021, IMG submission 120493) | Permafrost microbial communities from Stordalen Mire, Sweden - 612E3M metaG (Illumina Assembly) | ecosystem: Environmental > Terrestrial > Soil > Wetlands > Permafrost | place: Sweden...
CGCTGCCGCAACCGGGCGGCACGCGACATCGGGCCGCGTGGATCTGCCGTCTTGCCATCCCGATTCAGCGACGTCCCGGGCGACGCTGGCCGGTCCTGCGGCGCCCGGCGCCGACGCCTCAGGCGCGGCGTGCCGTGCGGCGATGCCCGACGCCGGCAACGGACCGTGGCGGATCGCGAAGGTTCAACCACGGGTGCGCGCGCCGCGAACGAGGCGTCCCGAAAGCCTGCGCCGCCGACCTGCGCTCGCAATCATCGGGATGGGTGCCCGTGACCGCAATTCCGGCGGGCAGACGTGAAACGGCGAAGCATTGCACCGTCCTGGGGGCCCCGCAGGGGCCGACGGCACGTGCGTAGGACTGGGCCGACGTGAATTCGCGATGCCGGACGGTACGCCTGCTCACGTCCGCCCGCTAGGCTGAAACCGAGTGGCAAATCCGCCATTCGTCACCGCATCATCGATCAAAGGACGTTCCATGAACAAGGATCAAGTGACAGGCACGATCAAGGACGCTGTCGGCAAAGTGCAGGAAAAGGCCGGCCAGGTTACGGGAAGCAACGAGCAACAAGTCAAAGGCATCAGGAAGCAGATTGACGGCAAGGCCGAAAAGGTCGTCGGCGACGCCAAGCAACTCGTCAAGGACGCCAGCGCCAAGTGACGGTGTCGGGAAGCGGCGAAATCCGCGTGGCGTCGTGATCGCCGCTGTGCGGTGAGCCACGACAACGGCGACGACCGCCGGCGGCGGATCCATGCAGCATGCCGATGCGACCGTGGATCCGACGCGCTCTTCGTGCTGGCGTTGCGCTCGGGACGGCGGCCCTGGGGCTGGCGGCTGCGGCCGATGCGCGTCTAGACCGGTGCGGGCGTCGTGCCTTGGAATGCCAGCTGAAAGCGCTCCAGGCTCGTGATCGAGCCGCAGACAAACAACGCGTCGTCGGGCTCCAGCACGAATTCCTTGGCGAAATCGACCAGCACATCCGTGCCACGTTCGACGGCGACGACCTTGGCGCCCGTGCGGTCGAGCGCCTCGCTGTGCCACGGGTGCTTGCCCACCAGCGAGCCCGCACTGAAGCGGCAGAACTTGATCCGGTTCTCCACGCTGATCACCTGCTCATCCAGCAGGTGATGGGCCAGGATCTGCCCGGCCACCTGGCCCACGGAGATCGCGAAGTCCGCGCCCGAGCGATAGAGTCGTTCGGTGCTGGGCGATCGCTGGGCCCGGACGATCAAGGGGACTTCGGGCGCGTAGTCGCGCAGCGCGGCCGTGGCGAAAACCGACTCGCCGTCGTCGCTGAGGGCCAGGATCACAGCACTGGCCTCGCGCACACGTGCCTGGTCGAGGGTGGCCTTTTCGAGGACGTTGCCCACCACATCGACGCCCGGCGAGGCAACCCGGTCGATGACCACACAGGTCTCGCCGGCGTCGAGCAGCAGTTCGATGACCTTGTGACCGACGGCGCCGTAGCCAGCCACCACGATCGGACCCGTTCGGCGCAGTGGCAGCGCCATGCGTTCGACCTTTTCCAGGTTGGCTGGCACGCCCACGACCACCAGAATCGCACCGGGTTCCACGCGCGTCTGCGGACCCTTCGCCGTCGTGAAGGTGCCTCCGTACCATTGCCCGATGACGGACACGCCGTGCTGCTCGCGCAGGCGTAGATCGCCCAGGCGCTGACCGGCCAGCGGACTGGCTGCCCGGACCCGGAATTCGGCCATGCCGACGACGGATCCGAGCAGGTGCATGCCTTCGGCGGGCGGGCTGATGCGCACGCTGGCACGCGAGGCCAGGGCGGCGCCCAGCACGTGGGCGGGCGTGAAGACGTCGGTGGCGCCGATGCGCAGCATCGGCGAGCGGTACAGCGGATCGTCGGCCAGAGCGAACAGCGGCCCGGTGAATCCGAGTTCGCGCATGGTCAGCGTGCAGGTCGCGTTCGCGTGATCGCCGCCGTTGGCAACGACCGCGCGCGCCTGCTGCACGCGCGTCAAGACCGACGCGTCGTCGGCCAGCTGGCCGACGACGACGCTGTATCCCCGGTCGCGCAGGGTGCGCGCCAGATCCATGTCCTCTTCGAAGATGACGAACGGACTGTTGGCCCGCCGAAAGTCTTCCAACAGCAGTTCGATCGCCGGGCCGTAGCGGTAAAAGAGTACGCGTCCGGCCATCGGCGGCAACGTGCGCTGCAAGCGGACTTCAAAGCGCTCCTCGACGAACGGCAATACGAAGATCGGAAAGACGAGGAAGACGAGGAACTGGCCGAGAAACTGGCAGGCAATGACAAACAGGGCCACCGTCGGATGGTTCCACCGGTTGTCGGCGCCGTAGCCAGTCGTGGTCAGCGTCTCCGACGCCCACTGAATGCTTTGCAGGAATGTGCGGGGCTTGCCCTCGAGCTGATCCATGCCCACCATGTACAGCGTGCCGAGCAGGACCACGGCGGTCGGTATCAGTGCCAGCAATGCCAGCAGCCTCTTCGTGGAGCGTTTGAGTCTGGACAGCATCATGGCTCAATCTGCAGGCGATGCGGCGTGCGCCGCCAGGCAACACGAGGAGGCTGCGGCTGGGGTGGTCATGCGTCGGTCGGCGATCTGGGCGGCGGGTCGAACGACCCGCGCGGCGCTGCAGCGTTCGCCTGTGTCCATGAACACGGGATCAGGGCAGGCAAGGCTACCAAGGAGGAGGTTCTGAGGTCTGCGGGTGCCACCCGCCATCATGGCATGGTCCCGGCGCGCAGCCGCCGACCCCCTGGAGGGCCGCTCGGCTTTATGGCCGGCCAGGCGTGCCCAGCCATGGCCCGTCTTGCCCGAGCGCCGCGTCAGCAGCACGGAAGCGGGTCACGCGTGGGCGCCGTCGTCGCGCCGAACGCGTCGTGTGGGCGCAAGCAGGTGGCGCTGCGTGCTGGACGGCCGCAGGCGCAACGGATGGTCCCGGGTCTTACCGGTCGGCTCGCCGGGGCCCTGCGACGCGAGGGCAGCGCCTCGCTGCGTCGCCGCGCGGGTATCCGCGGCCAGTCGCCCGAGTGCCGCTGCGGCAGCGCCGTCGGCGACCTCTGAACCCGTTCACAGCCGGGTCCGGCCGGCAAGCTCGCTGCAAGACCGGGGGTTTGCGCCCATCACCAGGCCGCCCCCCTCGCGCGCTCGAGGCGATCGTGAAGCGCCGGACTAATTTGGTTTGCTGGATGGAAACCGCTGCTCGAACCACTTCGTCAGCAGGCGCTTTTCATAGGGGTACGGCTGGTCGCTGTTGCGGCCCAGCGGATCGGAAAGGTAATTGATGTCGGTGAGCTTGTCGTCACCTTGCTGGATGACACCCTCGCCCGACGAGAGCACGTAGTGCAACTCGATGCGCGGCCAGTCGGAACGGCCGTCCAACACACGCATGGAGTCCGCCTCGCCTCGGGGGAACCTCAGGTGGCCCGCCAGGGCCAGTTGATAGACCACGACCTGCAAGTGCTGTCCCGGGACCAGCGCTTTCTTGCCCAGGCGTTCGAGGTGGCCGGTCAGGGCGGCCTTGGCGGGGCGCACCTCGCCGTTGGCCAGATCGCGCGTACTCTGGGCGGCGAAGACGACGTCGACCACGGCCGCGTCATCCGCGCGGACCGGCTGCGCGCTACAGCAAAGCCAGGCGGCAGCGACCACCGCGGTGGCGCTGAACGCGCGACGCACGACGGCAACCGCGATGCGGGTCTGAAAATTGGTCACCAGCAATGGTACCTCCATTGGTCCACGCTGCGCGCCGCGGGGCGCTCGGCGGTCTGCGCCATCACGCGGCCAGGTCGGGCAGGCGCACGCGGACGTTGACGGCCGCGGTCGGTCCGGTCGACTCGACCTGCCTGGGGCCGCGGGCCGATGCCGCGGACCACCCGGGCGGCGGGAAGGCATTTGTCGCAAACCCGCCAATTGCCTCAGGCGCGCACGGTGCGTCGCCTCCGGCCCGACCGCCGGATCACGCCAAGTGATTGATTTTTAACGCTTCGAACCCCTGGCACCGAAGATGCAATAGCCAGCGCGAACCTGCTGGTTCGATGTCGCTGCCAAGCACAGGAGGCCCGGATGTCTGCATCGCTCAAAGCCAAGATCGCCGAAGTGTTCGACGAGCCTGGCTGTGACAAGAACCAGGGCAAGAGCGAAAAGGAGCGGAAGAAGGGCTGTACGAAGCAATTGACGCCCGGCGCGGCGGCGGGCGGCTGCGCGTTCGATGGTGCGAAGATCGCCTTGCAGCCCATTGTCGATGTGGCGCACCTGGTGCACGGACCCATCGCCTGCGAAGGCAACTCGTGGGACAACAGGCACAGCGCTTCGTCCGGCCCGACCGTCTACCGTACCGGCTTCACCACGGACATCAATGAACTCGACGTGATCTACGGCGCCGAGAAGCGACTGTTCAAGTCGATCCGAGAAATCTGCGAGAAGTACGATCCGCCGGCGATCTTCGTCTACCAGACCTGCGTCACCGGACTGATCGGCGACGACATCGAAGCGGTGTGCAAACGCGCCGCCGAGAAGTTCAACAAACCCGTCATTCCGGTGAATGCACCCGGTTTTGCGGGGCCCAAGAATCTGGGCAACAAGCTCGGGGCGGAGGCTCTGCTGGACTACGTGATCGGGACGGTCGAGCCCGAGACGACCACGCCGTACGACATCAACATCATCGGGGAATACAACCTCTCCGGCGCACTCTGGCAGGTCAAGCCGCTGCTCGATGCGCTGGGCGTGCGCATCCTGAGCTGCATCTCGGGCGACGGCCGCTACGCGCAGGTCGCTGCCGCGCACCGTGCCAAGGTCAACATGATGGTGTGCTCGAAGTCGATGATCAACATCGCCACCAAGATGCAGCAGCGGTGGGACATCCCGTACTTCGAAGGGTCGTTTTACGGCATCGGCGACATGAGCGACACGCTGCGCGAGATTGCCCGCTTGCTCGTCGAGCGCGGCGCGCCGCCCGAACTGGCGCGGCGCACGGAAGCGCTGATCGCGGTCGAGGAGGCTCGTGCCTGGGAGCGCATTCGGGGGTTCAAGCAGCGCCTGACCGGCAAGAAGGTCTTGCTGATCACCGGCGGCGTGAAGAGCTGGTCCGTGGTGGCCGCTCTGCAGGAGGCGGGTCTGGAGGTCGTGGGGACGAGTGTCAAGAAGAGCACGAAGGAAGACAAGCAAAAGATCAGGGACGTCATGGGAGACGACGCTCACATGATCGACGACATGACGCCGCGGCAGATGTACGCGATGCTGCGCGAGGCCAGGGCAGACATCATGCTGTCGGGGGGGCGCAGCCAGTTCGTAGCGCTCAAGGCGCGCATGCCGTGGATGGACATCAATCAGGAGCGTCACCACGCCTTTGCGGGCTATGAGGGCATGGTCACGATGATTCAGGAGATCGACAAGGCGCTGTTCAACCCGATGTGGGCGGAAGTTCGCGCGCCCGCACCCTGGGAGAGCGTCGACCCCTTGCTGGTCGAACAAAGCGCCGCGCAGCTCGCCAGCGAAGCCCAGCCTGCCTAGGAATCACGGTCATGGCCCGCGTCGTCGAATCCAAGAAAGCGTGCACGGTGAATCCGCTGAAGATGAGCCAACCTCTCGGTGCGAGCTATGCGTTCATGGGGCTGGCATCGTGCATGCCGCTGATGCACGGCTCTCAGGGCTGCACCTCGTTCGGGCTGGTCGTGCTCGTTCGTCACTTCAAGGAAGCGATTCCGCTGCAAACCACGGCGATGAACGAGGCCACCACCATCATGGGCGGCTTTGACAACGTCGAGAAGGCCATCCTCAACATCCGTGCGCGCGCCAAGCCGCAGATCATCGCGATGTGCTCGACAGGACTGACCGAAACCAAAGGTGATGACGTCGACGGCTATATCGCGCTGGTGCGCAAGAAGCACCCCGAATTGGCCGACACCGAAATCGTCTATGTGTCCACGCCGGACTACGCCGGCGCGTTTCAGGACGGTTGGGCCAAGGCTGTCACTGCGCTCGTTCAGAATGTGGCGCAACGCGAGGTACCGCGGCGCGACGACTGGGTCAACGTGTTGCCTGGCAGCCACCTCACGCCGGGGGATATCGAAGAGCTGCGTGAACTGATCGAAGCCTTCGGTCTGCGGCCGGTGTTTGTGCCCGATGTGTCGGGGTCGCTGGACGGTCATATTCCCGACGATTGGCTGGGTACGACGATCGGTGGCACGCCGCTGGCGTCGCTGCGGGAATTGAGCGGCGCGGCACATACCTTGGCCATCGGCGAGCAAATGCACGCCGCGGCGCAGGCCCTCTATGAACGCTGCGACGTGCCTTACACGGTGTTCGATCGGCTCACCGGGTTGACGGCAACGGACGCCTTCGTGGCCCAACTGAGCAAGCTGTCCGGTCGCGCGGCGCCGGATCGCATTCGTCGCCAGCGCAGCCAGCTCGTCGATGCAATGCTCGATGGTCATTTCCACTTCGGCAACGTGAAGGTGGCGCTCGCCGCCGAGCCGGACTTGCTGTTCGCGGTGGGCAGCTTCCTGACCGAGATGGGTGCCGAACTGGCGGTGTGCGTGACCACGACCGCCTCGCCACTGCTGGAGCGCATGCCCGCCCGGGAAGTCGTCATCGGCGACCTCGAGGACTTCGAACTGGCCGCCACGGTGGCTGGCTGTGATCTCCTGATGACGCACTCCCACGGCCGTCAGGCCGCTGAACGAATGGGCAAGCCGCTCTTTCGCCTTGGGATCCCGACCTTCGACCGCATCGGCAACGCACACAAATGCTATGTGGGTTACCGAGGCACGCGCGGCCTGGTCTACGAGGTGGGCAACCTCCTGCTGGCACAGATCCCGCATCACGGCCCTCAGGACTGGCCCTTGCCAGAACGCTCGTTGGCAGCCGCGCGTGGTCCGGCGATGCCGGTCTTCAGCACGACCCCGGAGCCGGGACTGGCGCATGTGAGCGCCGTGATCCCGCGCATATCTCACGACGGCGCACTGGCGGCTGCCAGTGCCTGAATCCAGGCAACCCAAGGAGCACCGATGAAGATCGCGTTCGCGACCCAGGATCAACAGCGCGTCGACGCGCATTTCGGATGGGCCAAACACTTGGCGGTGTACGAGATCGACGCCGATGGCTACAGGTTCTTGCAGGCGTTCCCGTTCGGCGAGGACCTCGCCGAAGACGGGAACGAGGACAAGCTCACGCCCAAACTCGAGGCGATCAAGGACTGCGCCATCGTGTATGTCGCGGCCATCGGTGGCTCGGCTGCCGCGCGTGTTGTTGCCGCCAAGATCCATCCGATCAAGGTGAACCAGCCCGAGCCGATCGCCGAACTGCTCGTGAAGATGCAGGACGTGCTCAAGGGCACGCCGCCGCCCTGGCTGCGCAAGGTGCTGCTGAAAGAGCAAGGAAAGACGGTCAATTTTGAAGACGACGACGAAGAGGTGCAAGCATGACCGAGGCCACGACGGTGGAGTCGACCAGCGACGAAGCGCTGCTGCAGGACCCGTTCATCCGCGAATTGATCAAGCAGATTCGCGCGCAGGACACTCACGGGACGTGGGATGGCAAGAGCGACTCGAAGCTCCTCGAGCCCTACATTCTGACTGCCGAGCAGCGCCGCGCACTGCCGATGATGGGTGACCCCGACCCGGATACGCTGTGGCGGCTGGATCTGTTCCACAACGCGATCGGCTTGTCGATCGAGCGCGCAACGGGCTGCATGGTCAGCCCGATGATGAAGATGAGCCACGAGGGCTTTGGCCGCGCCGTGCTGACCGCGGGTCGCCTGATCGTCGTCAACCGGCATCTGCGCGATGTGCACCGCTTCGGCTATCCCAGCCTGGCCAAGCTCGCCGAGGCGGGTACCAAGCTGGTCAACGAGGGCATCGGCATGGTGCAGACGTACAAGGAGGTGGCCAACTATGGCTGACCTGGACGCCATGAAACTGGAGGCCCGCAAACTCAATGCGAAGGCCACGCAAGCCAAGATGGACCTGCACGACCTGTCCGAGGAGCTGCCCACGAACTGGGAGAAGATCCTCGAGATCGCACAGACCGCCTACGACGCGCACGCCGCACTGATGGCCGTGCGCAAGCAACTGGCGGACGCGGCGTCCGTCTGAACCGCACGGAGCAACGACATGAGCAGTTTTACCGTCACGCTGCCCAGCGGGGCGACCTGGATACCCAAATTCGTTCAGCAGATCAACGAGGAGACCTGCATCGGGTGCGGGCGCTGCTTCAAGGTGTGCCCGCGAGGCGTGCTCGCGATGGTGGGATTGAACGAGGACGGCGACCGTGTCGGGGTCGCGCAGGACGACGATGACGACGACGAGGAGTACGAGAAGAAAGTCATGACGATCGCGCACCAGGAACTGTGCATCGGATGCACCGCGTGCTCGAAGATCTGCCCCAAGAAGTGCTACACGCACGCCGCCTCGCAGGCTTGAGCGCCGATCATCATGCACGCACAGCCTGCGCGCCCAGTGCCCGCTCGAACGGCCCTGCTGCGGTATGTCCGGGCCACGCCCCATGGGACTCACGGTGCGCTGCCACGCGGTTCGCGCCGGGCGTTGTGGGACGTGCTGATGCAATGTGCGAGCGATGCCGACGCTCCCGAGGTGCAGGCCTCGGCCGGTGTGCTCGCCACGGCGTTTGCGACCCACGGAAAGCACGTGCTGCCGCTGGCAGGACTCGACGGTGCGGCGACGCGGCACTTGATGGCGCGATGGTTCCCGGGCGCTGACGCACTGCTGGACCTGAACTGGTCGTCACTGGCGCAAGCGCCCCGTGTGGAGCCCCGCTACGACGAAGTCGAGGACCTGGTGGCGCTATTGACGGATGGCGCCGCGCCTCGGCCCGGGGGGCGGGAGGAATCGCACTGGCTGGCGCATGCGTTGAGCCAGGCGAGTCTGGGCGACAACCACCTGTGGCAGGACCTGCATCTGCCGTCGCGGCGCGAGCTCACGGCGCTGATGACGCGATGGTTCCCGGCCCTGGCGGCTCGCAACGACCGGGACATGAAGTGGAAGAAGTTCCTCTACAAGCAGCTGTGCGAAAGAGCTGAACTCTCGGTCTGCCGCGCTCCGAGCTGCAGCGTGTGCTGCGACTACGCACAGTGCTTCGGCCCGGAGGACACGGTCGCGGCGTGAGCCCGCGGCGTGCGCGCCCAGCGCCGCTGGCACGCCCATGCAAAGACGCCGCGACCACGGCCTGTCCCGTGCCCGGGGCGAACGCCGACCTGGCGCCGCACCGAGATTCCGGCCCGAACCCGTTGCCCGTTCAAACCAAGGTTCCCGATGAGCGTTGTGAACATCGCGTGGCGTGCGCACCCTGATTTTCCGCTGGTGCTCTTGTACAACCGTACGGAGGCGTACAGCCGCAGCACGGCGCCGGCCGCGTGGTGGGACGATCCCACTGAGCTGCTGGCCGGGCGCGACTTGCAGGCACGGGGCACCTGGCTTGCGGTGAGCCGCCAGGCCGGCCGATTTGCGCTCGTCACGGGGTTCCGCGAGGCCTGCGTGCCGCCCGGCAATGCACCGAGCCGGGGCGAGCTCCCGTTGAACTACTTGAACTCGGGCGAGGATCCGGTCGTTTTCGTGCGCCGTTTTATGCGTGACAAAGGACCCTATGCGCCGTTCAACCTGATCGTCGGCAATCCGCGCCAGGCCCACTACGCGGCGACGCGCTCCAGGCTGCCCCTGGCGCTGACCGAAGGCCTGCACACGCTGTCGAACGGTCTGCTCGATGAGCGCTGGCCCCAGACCGAGCGCCTGGGTACTCTGTTCGGCGCATACATCAAGGCCACGGGTGGCTTCACGACCCTGCTGGACGGCTATCCGAGGTTGCGCGACGCGCAGGCCCGGTTCGGTTGCGACCTGCCGATGCCCGAGGACGAGCTGCGCGCCGCCGACATTGCGGCAGCCGCCTTCGAGATGCTGGCCGATCAGCACCAAGACGCCGCGGGTTTGCCGCGCAGCGGGCTCGATCCTGCCGAAGAACGACGTCGCTCGTCGATCTTTGTCGCGGGGGGTGCGGTCGGCACACGCAGCAGCACCGTCTTTATCATGGGGCGCGACGGCCAGCTGCACTTCGAGGAGCACAGCTTCGACGCCCGAGGGACGCCGTGCGGCCGGGTGCTCGAGCAGTGGCAGCAGGACCCGGCGGGATTCGGCGCGCCGGTTTGAATCGACTCCGCAGAACCGCGCGGGCGTGGCGGGTCCCCTCCCGTGACCCGGACGCCTCGCAGCCGCCACGCCGTGGGCCCGGTCGTCGTCACGGACCGTGCTGCGCCTGTGGCGTGATGGGCGGCTGCGGTCCGGACGCACGCCGCGGCGGCCATGGCGGGCGCCGTGGCCCGCGACGCGTCAATGCAAGGGGCTGCGCTGAATCACCGGTACGGCGTACTCGCGGCCGACCAGGGCGTGCGCGGCCTCGAAGGCCGCGCGAGCGCGCTCGCTCAGACCCGTGACCAGCACGCGCCCGCAGGCGTCGCAGGGAAAGGCCAGGGCGCGGCCTGAATGAAACAGCGACTGGAATCGCAGTTCGTACGCGGGGGTGACTGCGCGGGGCGACGTCTGACTCATCTCTGGGTCTCCCGTTGGGACATGTCCGGTACAAAGCAACTCACGGGCCAGCCTGCCGCAACTGTGCATAGACCGTGACGTCACGTGGTTCGTCGCTCACGTTCGGGTGCAGGCTGTGGCGCTGGAGCACGCCTTCGCATCGGAAGCGCAAGGCCTGGAGCACGCGGGACGACGCGTGGTTGTCGACATCGCAAAGTGCATCCACGCGCCAGACGGCGGCCTGTTCGAAGGCCTCGGTGAGCACGGCAGACACCGCCTCGTGCATCAGGCCGTGGCCCCACCGTGAGCGTGCCAGCAGGAACCCGAGTCGAAGGTGATGGGACGGTGCGTCGAAGCGCTGCGGGATCAGTTGAACCAGTCCGATGGGCGTGCCTCGAGGCTCGACAATCAGCCATGTCCAGGCACTGCGCTTGAGCCAGCGCGCCTGGTCCCAGTCCAACTGCGCGCGCGTGTCGGCGATGGCTGCGTGAGGGCGCCAGCCGAGGTAGCGCAGCACGTCCGGGTCCCTCGCCCAGCCGTGAAATGCCGCCAGTTCGTCGCCTGGCTGTGGCGCGCGCAGCCGCAGCCGCTCGGTTTGCAGCACGCGCCTCATTCCGGGCGGCGCCAGCGTGCCGCCGAGGATGGCGCGAAAGCTGCCTGACTGGGCCCATCATGATCACCGCACCCCTCCTCAAACTGATGACCGAAGCGGGTGAGGCCGTCATGATCCTGACCGAAGGGCTGGAGGAATCGGAATTGTTGCGCTCGCGCCTGACGCGCGCGGAAGTGCAGCGTCAATTGCAGGTCCTGGCGTTGGCGCTGGCCGACGCGTCCGACGCGCTGTGCCATTTGATGGCGGAGATCGACTGGGCCGCCTGGCGCGCGACGCGGCAGGCCCTGCTGGGCCGTGGCAAGCAGCAAGATGAGGCGGTGTGGTTCGCGGCGCGATCCCTGGTGCCTGCAACCCTGAACTGGTTGCGGGTCTACCAGGCCGAGCGTCCCGAACTGTTCACCGCCTGGCGCTGAAGCAGCCACGGC
>Ga0182021_10009456_pt1 | contig 11557 bp, 9 predicted proteins | sample 612E3MmetaG_FD_120493 | JGI IMG/M metagenome (GOLD analysis project Ga0182021, IMG submission 120493) | Permafrost microbial communities from Stordalen Mire, Sweden - 612E3M metaG (Illumina Assembly) | ecosystem: Environmental > Terrestrial > Soil > Wetlands > Permafrost | place: Sweden...
CATTCTTCATATCAGATTCAACGTTTAAAATATGGCATGACGAAACGCTTACTGATATTGTCGTTATTATTTGCACGGGTTATGACCATCTCGTGGTCTCAGGACACAAATAAAGACAATCAGTTACATAATCTGGTCATTGAATACAGGCAGGCAGAAGTTACTATTCCTTACCCGGGTTCCGTAGTTATGGACATACTGACAAAAAACGTTTCAATAACTTCAGTTAAGGACAAAAAGGTAATCATAAATCTTTCACCCCGTACTATTGATTGGTTTATTGCAGGAAATTTTAATTATTTAATTCTTGATAGAGAGGATAATAAGGGAATTGTATCTGCCAAATCAATAATCCAGGTAATGGATTGGCAGAGTTACCCGACATATTCTCAGTACGATTCAATTATGAGAAATTTTGCCTCTGCCTATCCCTCTCTTTGTCATCTTGATACTATCGGAAAAAGCATAAACGGGAAATATGTTCTTGCCTTGAAGATATCCGATAACCCAAGTCTGAATGAAGATGAACCAAAGGTATTTTATTCTTCCACTATCCATGGGGATGAAACCGGGGGCTTTGTTTTAATGTTGCATTTTGCCGATTATTTACTGAAAAACTATAATCTTGATACCAGGGTAAAAAACCTGGTTGACAACCTTGAGATTTGGATTAATCCACTTGCAAATCCCGATGGTACTTATGGAACAGGTAATGCAATCTCTTCATCATCAACAAGGTATAATGCAAACGGTTATGACCTGAATCGTAATTTTCCGGACCCGGTCACACCTTATACTTCCAGTAATATAGAGCAAAAAGAGACCATCGATATGGTCAGATTCATGAGGAAACATAGGTTTGTTATCTCAGCCAATTTTCATGCGGGTGATGAAGTTGTTAATTATCCATGGGACTATTTCTATAACAAAAAATCAAAGTATCATGCCGATAATACATGGTTTAAAAGTATATCAAGGGCATTTGCCGATACGGTTCATGTTTATGGGCCAGCAGGCTATATGACAGAATTAGATAATGGTATTACTTTTGGAGCTGACTGGTACAGCATCACAGGTGGAAGGCAGGATTTTATCACCTGGAACCTGCAGGGAAGAGAAGTCACAATTGAACTTGATGTTAATAAGGAAACTCCTGCGGCCCAGCTGACGTTACTTTGGCAATACAACTGGCGTTCACTGATGGGATATCTTGAAAATGCGCTATATGGCATACATGGTCTTGTTAAGGATGCCCACACTTCAGTACCTGTGCCGGCAAAAGTCTTTATATCTGGTCATGATGTCGACAGTTCACAGGTTTATTCTGATACTCTGTCAGGCAGTTTTATACGGATGCTTGCACCAGGAGCATGGAACCTGACCTTTTCAGCTAAGGGTTACCATGATACAACAATAAACAATGTTCAGGTAGTTGCCCGGCAGCGAACTGATCTGGCAGTTGAAATGAGATCAATTACCAGCAGTATTGACAGTGTTGACTCGGAGATTCCATTATTATTTCCAAATCCTGCATCATCTTTTATCATGGCTAAGTTGCCTGAAAAACTTAGTGGGAAGGTTAATATTAAGATTATTAGTCAGTCAGGTATGAAAGTGGCTGATTATTTTAAAGATTTCTTATCCGGCTATCCCCTGGAGATTGATCTGAGAGGTCTGGCCGGAGGAGAATATACAATTATTTTTAAGAATACAGCTTCAGGAATATTATACCGAGGCAGAATAGTGGTAATCGGGAGATCATTCTGATTATTTGTAATTTATCCGGACAAAATAATAAAATGGTCCGTTAGCTGCTATTAATTGGCAGAATCTCTGGCCAGCATTATTACGTATACTACTATTGCATCTCTTCATAAAACGACTATTTTTGCACCTTCATGCAAATCTTGACTTTAACACATGCCTTGTATGAGAAGTTTTAAAATAATGAATATTACGATTTAACTATATGATTTTCAAGGGTATTCTTACTGCTAATCTATTATGTTATCTTATTTTAAATGTCTCAGGACAAGGAGCTTATATTCCACCGGAAAAACCTAAACTGGTTATCGGAATTGTTGTTGAACAGCTTAGGTATGATCAGCTTGAGAAATTCAGGGACAGGTTCAGTGAAAACGGTATACGGCGGTTACTGAATGAAGGTACATATTTTAAGAATGCTTCATATAATTACATGCTTACACAGTCGGCTCCTGGCCATGCAACAATTGCGACCGGAACTGAGCCAGCTTTTCATGGAATAACTTCTGATAACTGGTATTTGCCTCTTAGAAATGAAATGATCTATTGCACTCAGGATAACACTGTCAATCCGGTTGGTGGAAGTTTTGAAGCAGGGTTGCATTCTCCTGTGAATATGCTGGCATCAACATTTTCAGATGAGCTGAAAATGGCTACAAACGGAAAGGCGAAAGTTTTTTCAATCGGATTAAAAGAAAGTTCAGCAATTCTTTCAGCCGGACATTCAGCAAATGGTGTTTACTGGTATGATAATACAACTGGTACCTGGATGTCAAGCACCTGGTATATGGATAGTTTGTCTGCCTGGGTTAACGACTTCAATGCAATGCGGTTATCAGATTCTTATCTGAATAGTTCATGGTCTCTTCTGAGGCAGAAAGAGGATTATGCCGATTGCCTTCCCGATTCAAATAGTTTTGAAGCGGGCTTTGGTGGAGTATCTTTTTTCCCATATGATCTTAAAAAAATGAGCTCCAAAGGTCTGATAAATGTAAAACGAGATTATTCGATTCTTCGGGAAACACCTTTTGGGAACTCTTTCACAAAAGATTTTGCAATACGACTTATCAGGGAGGAGAAATTAGGCAGACATGATATGACAGATTTCCTGGCCATATGTTTTTCCTCAACAGATTATATCGGGCATCGTTTCGGTCCATCATCTGTTGAAACCGGTGATGCAATCCTGAGGCTTGATAAAGACATTGAACAGATTCTGAATTTTCTTAACGACAGCATTGGAAAGAGGAATGTACTTATCTATTTCACTGCTGCACATGGTGTTTCAGAAATTCCGGCAGTTCTTGAAAAAAACAGGATCCCTGCCGGCTATTTCAAACAAACCGAAGCCATGCAATTACTTAAAAGTTATCTGAATGCTGCCTACGGACAAGGCGATTGGGTAAAGGGCTATTATGAAAAGCAAATCTTCCTTAACAGGATTTTAATTGAAGATGCTAAAATAACGCTTGAAGATATTCAGAAAAAAGTATCAAGATTCATGGTCCAGTTTTCAGGCGTAGCTTCAGCCTATCCATATACGGCATTTGAAACAAATGATTTTAGTAACGGTAATCTGAAGAGAATTATGAACAGTTTCACTCCACAGAGATCAGGCGATGTTATTATCACACTTAATCCAGGCTGGGTTGAAAAGAATGATTATGTAACAGACTATAATTCCCCTTATGAATATGATTCTCATGTTCCGCTGATCTGGTACGGATGGACTGTTAACCGGGCTACTGTGACGAGAAAAGTCAACCTGACAGATATTGCTGCCACATTATCATCTTTGTGTAAGGTACCATATCCTGATGCCTGCACTGGCGAACCACTGATAGAATTGATGAGATAGGATATAAATCACAGGAATTCAAATTAGACTTATTGTCATTAATGTGCGAATGAGTCCCTTATTTTGCAGGCATCTATGAGAAGTTGCGGATTCTGTTCGCAACCGTTTCCCAGAATGATCATATCTGCTCCGGCAGAATATGTTTCATTAATCTCTTCAATTGATCTTAATCCTCCCCCGACGGCAATTGGTATGCTGATATTTTCTCTTACAGACTTAATAACAGCAACGGGTACTGGTTTAATAGCACCACTGCCAGCTTCAATATAGATCAGTTTCATACCAAGCATCTCTCCGGCAAGCGCTGTAGCAACGACTATATCTGTTTTATCACAGGGAATAGCTTCGGTCTGGCTCATATATTCCACCGATGATTTAGTCCCACAGTTTATAAGAATATAACCTGTTGAGATGAGCTTGTTCCTTATATCCTTAAGATATGGAGCTGCAAGTACATGATTACCAATTAATAATTCAGGATTCCGTCCCGAAATAAGGGAAAGCAAAAGTATCGCATCTGCATCATGCGTCAATTGAAGGAGATTCCCGGGAAATAATATTACCGGTATATTACATTTCCCTTTAATGGATCTTATTAACTGGTCAATCCCGGTAAATGTAAGACTTCCTCCCGCGAGAATATAATCAGTTCTGCTTTCGATGGCAATCTCCAGAATTCTTGTAAGGGACTCTCCGGCAGTCTTATCAGGATCAAGAAGCAGAGCAACACTCTTTTTTACAGGAAAATTATCTGTTCTCATCATAATTCTTTTTTGTCCAAACTATAGCGTAATTATCGTATCGGGTATAAAAAAGATCAAAGGATTCCCTGATCTTATCAGTATGAACCTTTCCTTTAAGCTCACCCGAGTCCATAAGTTTAAAAGGTTCAATTGTAATATTATTCCGGATACTTATACCCTCCTTGTCACATATCTTATAAAGAGCTTCTTTTGCACACCAGTGCAGATAAAGTTGATATTTGCGGTTTTCCGGATCTTTAATTACCTTTTCTTTCCTGTTCATGAATTTGAAAGCAAACGCAGATATATTTACACTCATGTATTCAAGATCTATTCCGACTTTTTCATTAGTACTCAATAGAATGGCTGTCAGTTTGTGTGAATGAGAAATACTAATAAAATGAGAACCGTCTTTCAGAAAAGGCTTGTTATTTTTATTATAAACTATCCTTGATTCTTTACCCAGCAATTCGGAAAGGAGGGCCCTGACACTCAGAAATTCTAATTTTCGCGAATTACTTCTGAAACCTCGGTATTTCTTTTTTTCTTCGGGATCCAGTACAACAGATTCCAGAAGGGTCTTGAGATCTTCCTCAATCTTCCAGACACCCAGGATGGAGTACTCGTTAAGAAAATGTTTTGTTATGCACCCCATTAATTCTCAGAATGAATTATTTGTCCTTCCATGAAAATGTCTCAACCATATGTATTATATCTTCCCTGAAAAACTGAATAACCGGTGCCAAAGAATCTGCATCGGGTTCCACTGAAAAATATAATGCACCACGCAGGAAATTCTTTGTGCTGTCTGTAAGGAAAAACTGAATTGATGATGCAGTATTCCCTTTTATGTCATATAATATGCCATAGACTTTGTTCTTAGGATTCTGCCAGGGTTTTTCAGTTATTGCATCAGCTTTTATCGCATGGCTGTATGCCATGTCGTTTGTTTCTTTAAGGATTACCCCAAGGTTCTTATTAACAGGTTTGTAACTAAAATGAATTGTTGCTTTATAATGCGGAAATACAAGGTTAAACCAGCAAGGTTCGCTATTCTTGCCAACATCATAAGAAATATGGCCATAAACAGGATATTCGAATACAAAAGGACATATTGTATCATAAAGCCTGTATTCTTTTACCGGAAGATCAATCCTGAAGTACCCTCTTGGTTTTGGCACTGCCCTTTCCCTGCAGCCAAACTGGAATGAAACCAGAACAAGCGGTATCAGATATTTAAACTTCAGGTTTCTTGACATCATTTTTATCTTTTGAAACGCGTATTTCCCTGATTCTTCTTTTGTCTGCCGATTCAATCCGGAATTTAAATTCATGCAACTTAATTTCCTGACCATTTTGAGGTATTTCTCCTGTGATCTCAAGTATGAGTCCGGCAAGTGTCTCAGATTCTCCTCTTACATCTTCAAAAGGATCTCCTTCAATATTATATACTCTATAGAAATCGTTCAGTAATACTTTTCCCTCAAAGATATAAGTATTCTCATCCACTTGCCTGTACATAATCTGATCATCATCATTCTCATCACCTATTTCTCCGACGATCTCTTCCAGAATGTCTTCAAGAGTAACAATACCAGAGGTTCCGCCATATTCATCAATAACCACAGCCATATGAATCTTCTTCATCTGAAACTCTTTGAGAAGATCATTTATCTTTTTCGTCTCCGGAACAAAATAAGGAGGTCGTAGCAAAGCCTGCCATTTGAATGAATCCGGATTGTTAGTGTATGGAAGGACATCTTTGGCATAAAGAACCCCCTTCACGTTATCGAACGATCCGGAATAGACAGGAATTCTTGAAAACCCCGATTCAATTATCTGTGGGATAATCTTACTAAAACCGGACCTGATATCGAATGCAGTAACATCGACCCTCGGACACATTATCGCACTTACATTTATATTGCCGAATTTGACAATCCCTTTAAGTATTTTTTCATCCTCATGAATGTCATCGGAAGTGAGTTCAAGCGCATCTGAAAGATCATTCATACTCAGATTGTTGTGCCCGGGAATCGTTCTTCTTTTGACAAAGGATGTCGAAAAAATGAGAACTGAAGTTACAGGTCTGAAAATCTTCTCGAGCAATAAAATCGGTAATGACATAAATAATGCCACCGGAACAATATTCTTGGTTGCATAAACCTTTGGCATTATCTCACCAAAGAAAAGAATAAGAAAAGTTATAATAACAACTTCGATAACAAACCCCAATACAGGTGAATTGCTGAAATTGAATGATCTGCTGCTTAAAAAAGTGGCCAGAATAACAATTGATATATTAATAGAGTTGTTTGCAACAAGTATTGTACTTAATAGCTTCTGTGGCATGCCACAAAGTTTTAAAACACCCTTTGAGCGCTTGTTTTTTGACTTTTTAAGCTTATTTATGTCCGCCGGGCTGAGTGAGAAAAATGCCACCTCAGAACCTGACATTAAAGCTGAAATAAAGAGAAGTATTATAAGAATAACTATCCCGATAATCGTTTTAAAGTCAGGAGTATTGACAATTGTGTCTGGAAGAGACTTAATATTTGCAAGAAGAATTCCTGGTTCCAATTGAAGCTGGTTTTGTTGACACTAAAAAGGCAGGTCATCTTCGTTTTTGCCACCAGGAATTCCTTCATCGAAAGATTTTTCCTGTTTGCCACCATTATTTACTGACCCTTCTGAACTGATGTAGTCATTTTCAATTGTATCATTTGAAGAAGAAATGTTCGTTTTTGCCGCGCCTGTCTCAGACTTAATTCCGGTCTCAGATGATCCTGATTCATGCGTTTGATTTGTGCCCGGAATTCCGGATCTTTTTTCAAGTACCACAAGCGTATCCCCGAGTATCTCTGTAATGTACTTGTTATTTCCATCCTTGTCTACATATGACCTTGTTTTTATCTTTCCTACTATATAGATCTGAACCCCCTTTTTAATGGTCTTTTCTGCAACCTCTGCGAGAGCCCTCCAAAGCACAATATTGTGCCATTCTGTGGATGTGATAGTTTCTCCCTGCTGGTTTGTGTATGTCTCACTTGTCGCCAGAGGGAAAGAAGCTTTAACCACACCTTTATCAAAATACCTTATGACCGGATCTTTTCCGACATTTCCGACAAGGATAACTTTATTGATTGACATATAGTTATATATTAATGTACATTATAATTGAAGTGATAAAGTTACAAAAAATTCGGCTACTTTCTAAGCCGGTTAAGTCAGTTTGAGTTTTTAAATACCCCAATTATTAATTTTCCCGGTTCTAAATAATTATAATATATGAAGAATCTTACGAAGGACAGACCCGAATTATTTGTTACAAAAGTGGCAATATTTGCTATTTCACTGTATTTAAGGCGATAATATTGCCTGAAAAATAAAAAATTATGTAAGTGTTTCAATTTAAACAAATAATATTTTTATATTTGCACAGTTGAAAAAATAGAATACTCAAAATAATTTGTTGAATTTTAAACTTCACGAAAATGACTAAAGCAGACATCGTTAATGAAATTGCCAAGAACACTGGTATTGAAAAAGTAACAGTTCAAAAAACTGTTGAAGCCTTCATGGAAACTGTAAAAGATTCAATGGTAAAAGGAAGTAATGTTTATCTCAGAGGTTTCGGAAGCTTTATCGTTAAGAAAAGAGCTAAGAAAACAGCAAGAAATATTTCTAAAAACACTACCATTATTATTCCGGCACATAATATTCCAGCTTTCAAACCGGCAAAATCTTTCATTACAAAAGTAAAATCACACAAGAAGTAATCATCCATGCCAAGCGGAAAAAAAAGAAAAAGACATAAGATGGCCACTCACAAACGCAAAAAGCGTTTGCGGAAGAACAGACATAAGAAGAAGTAGCAGATCAGTAGTGGTCACTGAATAGATATCTTAAACCTAAAGATCTGGTGGTCTTTAGGTTTATTATATTTTTATACCGGTTGATGCTCAATACATATTAACTCAGACTAATGTAGTGAAGTGGTAAGCAAGGATTTAATCATTAATGCTGATGATTCCGAAGTTTCTTTAGCGTTGTTGGAAGACAAGCAGTTAATTGAGCTAAATAAGGAAAAGCGTAATATACAGTTCTCGGTTGGCGACATTTATCTGGGAAAGGTCAAAAAGATAATGCCCGGTCTGAATGCTGCATTTATTAATGTTGGATATGAAAGGGATGCATTCCTCCATTATCTCGACCTTGGGGCGCAGTTTCGCACACTCCATCGTTATTATTCAGCTGCGGTCCAGAAAAAAGGAAAAATCTCTCCGGTAAGTAGATTTAAATCCGAAAAGGATATTGATAAGGAGGGAAAGATAACTGATGTTTTGACTTCAGGGCAAACCGTTATTGTTCAGATCACAAAAGAGCCTATTTCCACCAAGGGTCCCCGTCTTGCCTCAGAAATATCAATCGCAGGAAGAAATCTGGTTTTGATGCCATTTTCTGATAAGGTATCTGTCTCCTCAAAGATCGAGAGTATAGAAGAGAAGAATCGATTAAAAGCTTTGGTTCAGAGTATTAAGCCAAAAAATTACGGAGTAATTGTTAGAACTGTGGCAGAAGGTAAAAAGGTTCCAGTTCTTGATGCCGAGCTTAAGGAACTTGTAAATAAATGGGAAGAAGCTTTTTTAAACATTAAGAAAGAATCAAAATCACCAAAACTTTTTATCGGGGAGATGAACAGGACAACTACTATTCTCCGCGATATGCTTAACGTTACATTCAACAGTATTCATATAAATGAACCTTCTCTAGCTGAAGAGATTAGAAAATATATCAGGGAGATAGCCCCGGAGAAGGAAAAAATTATTAAACTTTATAACGGCAGCCTTCCTATATTTGACCATTTCGGAATAAATAAACAGATCAAGGCCCTCTTCGGACGAACTATCTCATTCAAACATGGCGCCTATCTGATAATTGAACATACTGAAGCTCTTCACGTTATCGATGTGAACAGTGGAAACAGATCCAGAACAGGTAACGATCAGGAGGCCAATGCTCTTGAAGTCAATATGGAAGCAGCTTCCGAAATCGCACGGCAATTGAGGCTGAGAGATATGGGTGGTATTATTGTCATAGACTTCATTGATATGCAGTCAGGAGAAAACAAACAACTGCTTTATGACAAGATGAGAGAAATGATGTCCACCGACAGGACAAAACATAATATCCTTCCGCTTACAAAGTTCGGGATAATGCAGATTACACGTCAAAGAGTTCGCCCTGAGATGAATATTGTAACCGATGAGAAATGTCCTTCGTGCAGGGGTACTGGTGATGTAAGGCCCACAATACTTTTTACAGATGATCTGGAGAACGAGCTCTCCTTTATTATTGACAAAGTTAAAACCAGAAAACTGGTTCTTAATGTTCATCCTTTTGTCGCTGCATTTATTAAAAAGGGGCTGTTTCCGATCTATCGAAAATGGAACAGAAAGTATGGTATCAATCTGAAAGTTCAGGCAGTTCCCTCTTATCATATGCTTGAATATCATTTCTTCGATCGTTATGAAAACGAGATTGATCTAGGTTGATTTCTTCTAGATAATCAGGAGATCCAGTTATTAATATAACATATTGAAAATAAGAATATTATAAAAATAATACACATTTTAATGATCAAAAGATTTTCAATAAGTTGTTTATTCCTTGTGACATCATTCCGAATTGTTGCCCAGATCTATGATCCTGTTTCATGGTCTTTTAGCTATGAAAAGAAAAGCACAAACCAATTTGAACTGATATTCATCGCAACCATTGAAAACAATTCGCATATATATTCAATGGATATTCCCGCAGGGGGGCCGATCCCAACAACTTTCAGATTTGATACAGTTCCTGGTTGTACCCTTGATGGTAAGCCTTTTGAGGTCTCCAAACCAGAAGAGATTTTTGACGAGGCATTTGGTTTTAAAATAAAAACTTTCAGCCATCATGCGGAATTCCGTCAAAAAATTTCAGCAAATTCTCCCTCTGTTACAGTTACAGGTGCAGTTAATTTTATGGCATGTAACAATGCAACCTGTCTTCCTCCACGTGATGTCGAATTTTCAATAAAAATTGGGGATGGAAAGGATGAAGCAACATTAAAACCATCAATATCGAATATATCTGCTCCTGTACAAAAAGGAGGAATGCTTAAATTTTTTATCCTCTCTCTATTGGCAGGCTTTGCCGGAGTCCTTACTCCATGTGTATTCCCCATGATTCCCATGACCGTTGCTTTTTTTTCGCAGGGAGCTGAAAACAGGAGGAAGGCGGTTTTTAAAGCACTAATATTCGGATTATCAATTGTTTTGATTTATTTATCACTTGGTGTAATTGTGTCATTGACAAGCGCCGGAGCTGGATTTGCCAATGCCCTGAGCACCCATTGGATACCCAATGTAATTTTCTTTATATTATTTGTTGCTTTCGCTGCATCATTTTTCGGTGCATTTGAGATTATTTTGCCCAACAGCTGGGTTTCAGGAGCCGATTCAAGAGTAGACAAAGGTGGAATACTGGCATCTTTCTTTTTGGGACTCACAACGGTAATTGTCTCTTTTTCATGTACAGGACCCATAATAGGTGTTTTGCTTGTTCAGGCTGCTACCGGGGAGATACTCAGACCGACTATTGGTATGCTGGGTTTCGGAATTGCATTCGCTCTTCCTTTTACAATTTTTGCCCTTTTCCCATCGGTAATGAGACGATTGCCAAAATCAGGTGGTTGGTTGAACTCAATTAAAGTTGTTCTTGGATTTATTATGCTGGCATTCAGTATGAAGTTCCTCTCGACAATTGATAGTGTTTATTCACTTAGAATAATATCAAGAGATATCTTCCTGGCAATATGGATCGTGATTTTCTCACTGATGGGACTCTACCTGTTGTGGAAAATAAAATTCTCGCATGACAATGACCTCCCCTTTATCGGAACATTCAGGTTATTCCTTATTATTGCTGTGTTTTCATTTGTAGTTTACCTTATCCCTGGCCTGTTTGGTGCACCTTTAAAAGGACTTTCTGGACTACTGCCTGAACAGGGAACTTCAAAATTCAATATCAGGCAAATAATTGAGAACAAATCAGTTTCGAGTCCGGTGATCAACCCTAATTCCGGTAACATTTTGTGTTCAAATCCAAAATATGGAGAAATTTTCGATATGCCACTTGGGCTTAAAGGTTA
>Ga0182021_10009457_pt1 | contig 11556 bp, 7 predicted proteins | sample 612E3MmetaG_FD_120493 | JGI IMG/M metagenome (GOLD analysis project Ga0182021, IMG submission 120493) | Permafrost microbial communities from Stordalen Mire, Sweden - 612E3M metaG (Illumina Assembly) | ecosystem: Environmental > Terrestrial > Soil > Wetlands > Permafrost | place: Sweden...
AATCGGCTGAAGTAGGCAGCCGACGCCGCCCCGTCAAAACAGTGATCGTGATACAGCACCCGTATGAACATTTTGTTTCAGACTGAGGAAAACCTTTCAGCTTGCCTGAAAGGAAGAAGAAATGCAACTGTATGGTATGCGCGAGATCCCAGGCTGGGACCAGTATTACCTCGATATCTGCAAAGTGGTGGCCGCCCGCAGCAAGGATCCGCACACCCAGATCGGCTGCGTCATTATCGGCCCCAACCACGAAATCCGCTCCACCGGGTACAACTCATTCCCGCGCGGCATCCGCGACGATGTGCCGGAACGCCTGGTGCGCCCCACCAAGTATCTCTGGATCGAGCACGCCGAGCGCAATGCCATCTGCAACGCGGCGCGCGCCGGCACGGCCACCGAAGGCTGCACCATCTACGTGGAGATCATGCCGTGCATGGATTGCGCCCGCGCCGTGGTGCAGGCCGGGATCACCCAGGTGGTGATTGCCGCCGAACGCATGGCCCAGTACTCCAGTGAATACTATAACGAGCACTTCGGAATGGTGGAAGTACTGTTCCGCGAAGCCAAAGTCGCGGTCCGCCGCGTATAGTGGCGATGGCCCGGCGGCCTACGGTTCAGGCTCTGCCGGTGAGGGCCTGTCCACATCCCGGTAGAAGCGGCGCCGGCAGCCCCGGCAGCGGAACGGCACCTTGCCGAACGCCGTCATGAGCTTATCCAGCAGCCCTCGCCGTTGAGAGTGCCGGGTATCTGTGCCGCCGCAACTGGGACAACGGAATCTCTCGTCCGAATTCAACCGTGCCTCGCTCTTAAGCGAGCTTACCACTGTTTGGCGCAACCGAACATCCAAAATGCGCTAGGTGGAAAGTACTTTTTCCAGGTCCGCGGGCTCGCCGAACTTAACCCCGTCGAGTGCCGGATCGATGTTGCGCAGCAAGCCGGTCAGCACCCCGCCGGCGCCCACCTCCACATAGCGCGCCACACCCTGCCCGGCCAGATAGCGGATGGTCTCCAGCCAGCGGACCGGATTCGGCACCTGTTGGTAGACCCCCTCGCGGGCCTCGGCGCCGGAGCGGATTTCGCGGGCCTGCCAGTTGTTGACCAGCGGGCAAACGAGATCGCGAAACTCCGTGGCGTCCAGGTCAGCGCGCAAGCGCTCCTGCGCGGGCGCCATCAGCGCGCAGTGGAAGGGGGCGCTGACGGGTAGCAGGACCGCACGCCGCGCCCCCGCCGCCTTGGCGAGTTCCATCGCCCGACTCACGGCGCCCGCGTGGCCGGCAATCACCACCTGGTCCGGCGAGTTCAGGTTGGCCGCGCTGACCACTTCGCCCTGCGCCGCCTCCGCCAGCACGGCGTCGAGTTTGCCCTCCGGCAGCTTGAGAATCGCCGCCATCGCGCCCACGCCCGGCGGCACCGCCGCTTGCATGTACTGCCCGCGTTTGCGCACCAGGCGCAGCGCGTCGGCAAAACGCAGGCTGCCGGCGGCAACCAGCGCCGAGTATTCGCCCAGGCTGTGCCCGGCCACGTAATCCGGCGCCCTGCCCTCCGCGCGAAGCACTTCGAAGGCCGCGATGGAAACCGTCAGCAGGGCCGGTTGCGTGTTCTCGGTCAGCTTCAGTTGGTCTTCTGGCCCTTCAAAGCACAAGCGGGAAATGGCGAAACCCAGCGCCTCATCGGCCTCCTCAAAAACGCGCCGCGCGGCCGGGTACGCGCCGGCCAGCGCCTTGCCCATGCCAGCGGCTTGAGAGCCCTGGCCGGGGAATAGAAAAGCAGTTTTGGGTATCAACTCAAAATTATAGCGGTTGCTGCTTGTTCGAGCCACCACGCCTCAATCGGTGAAGCGCGGCGACGAGCCAGAATACCAGACAGGCGTCCAAGAGCAGGTTGAAAAGAAACTGGTGTTTGACGTTGTCGTATGTGTCGCCGAAAGCGGCGACGAAGAACGCCGTCAAACAGCACGCCGCGAGGAGAATCCCCAATTCCACCCATCGCCGCGCGGGCGTTGCCCAACGGTGGCGCATGACGAACACCACACCGGCGGCCGGCACCAGGACCAGCGCGCCAAGAAGCAGCAGGGCGATTCGGGATAGACAGCGCTCGTGGAAGCGGCTCCACAGCGCCACCGCGTTGCTCCTGGCACCGGGAGGCCGGCCCGCGGACCGGTCGAAGTTGCCGCAGAACTCCGGGCGCAGGGAAAGGGCGGCTGGAAATCTCGCCTGGAGATGCCGCCACAGGCGCGCGGGATGCCTTACATAGAACTCCATTACGCTGAACGAACTGACATTGGCTTGGAGGGCGTTCACCAGAGTTCCATCGGCCACGCCCGTCCCCGGGCTCCATGGAAGGGTTCCGGAATACCGCGCATAGTTCGGGTCCAACCCGAGGGCTTTCAGATCTGCCCGGGCGTCCTCGGCCTCCGGCAAGATCCCGAAGAAGACCACGTCGTATAGCACGCTCACTCTGGGTGCTGGAAGCAGGGAACGGTACATGACCCCTCCCGCCACACAGATGGCCACTGCCCCGCCCAGAGCCGCATAGCGCCCCCCCCGGCCCAGAGCGCGCCAGACCATCCTCAGATCATATGCGGCCAGGGGTATGCAGAGGGCCGCGTTCTGGGTCTTTGCCATAATCCAAAGAACGGCGAAAATGTTCCAGCGCAGGATCTGCCCCATCGATATCTGTTCACTCTCGCAGAGGTAGATACTTTCCGCCAATAGAAACAGGAACCACAGGCATGAAGCCGGCTCCGTGTAAAGCGAGTTCCAATAGGCGGCGTAGCCCACGTCCGTCAGGACCAGGAGCATCAGCGCCCAGGCAGTCCGATACATCGCCAGGTTTCGCGTTACATAGAGCAGCCGGGCAAAGGCGAGCAGGAAAAGGACCGCGTGAGTGAAGCCAAAAACCGTGATATCGAATGTTCCCGGGCCCACCAGGACCCGGTTCAATGTCACCGCGACCGTGGCCAGAATGAACTCGGATGAGATCTGTTCCCAGCGCCGCTCCCGGTTGCCCGGATCCTGGACGAACGTTCGGGTGACGTACGCGTACTTGTGTTCGGGCCCCTTCGGTACCGGCGCGTAGCCGAGCGGTCCCAGCACTCGCCCAAAATCGCCTTGATCGGCGAGGCCGATAATCGGCGGAACAAAGAGCTGCCAGCCCAGGATTGTTCCACCCAGGGCGACAACCACGCAAAGTTGTAAGGTCCGCGACACGGCAGGCAAGGGTCTCCTCTCAGTATGCACTCCCCGCGGCTCGGTCCGCGCACAATGGCATAATTAAACCGGAGGCTGATTGTGGCCACGTCGACATCGCCAGAATCCATATCCCTAGAGAACGAAAAGAACCCATGGCTCGCCGCCGCCGCGCGTTTTGACAACGCCGCCACACGGCTCAAGCTGGATGACGGCATGCGTAAGGTGCTGGGCACTTCCGCCAGGGAACTCACCGTCCACATCCCGGTACAACTCGACGATGGGCGCATCGAGGTTTTCACCGGTTACCGCGTGCAGCACTCCATCGCGCGCGGCCCGGCCAAGGGCGGCATCCGCTTCGCCCCCGATGTCACGCTCGACGAAGTGCGCGCGCTGGCCTCCTGGATGACCTGGAAGTGCGCCGTCGTCAATATTCCATTCGGTGGTGGCAAGGGCGGAGTGATCTGCGACCCGCACATCCTCTCCGACACCGAACTAGAGAAGATCACGCGCCGTTACACCGCCGAAATCATCGATTTTATCGGACCCGAACGCGACGTCCCCGCGCCCGACGTCAATACCAACGAGAAGGTCATGGCCTGGATCATGGACACCTACTCCATGCACGCGCGCCACACGGTCACCGCCATCGTCACCGGCAAACCGATGGCGCTGGGCGGCTCGCGCGGACGTCCCGAGGCCACCGGCCGCGGCTGCATGATGGTCATCCTCAAGGCGCTCAAGCTCATGAACAAGAGGCCCCAGGACACCACGGTTGTGGTCCAGGGCTTCGGCAATGTCGGCGGCATGGCGTCGAGGCTGATGAGCGCCATGGGCTTCAAGATCGTCGCCATCGTGGAGTACGATGGCGCGGTCTTTAACCCCAACGGCCTCGATATCGCGGCCCTGCAGGAGCACCGCCAGGAAACCGGCTCCATCACGAACTTCCCGCGGGGCGAGAACATGGATAAGACCGACGCCATGTTCCTGGAGTGCGACGTGCTGCTGCCCGCCGCCACGGAGAACGTCCTCACCTCGGAGAACGCGCACCGGGTGCGCTGCAAGATTCTGTGCGAGGGCGCCAACGGCCCCACCACCCCGCTGGCGGACGCGATCCTGGCCGAGCGGAAGGTGTTCGTGATTCCCGATATTCTGGCCAATGCGGGCGGCGTTACGGTGTCCTACTTCGAGTGGGTGCAGGATCGCCAGGGCTTCTTCTGGAACGAACAACTGGTCAACGAGCGCCTGCAGGAGATCATGGACGAGAGCTTCGACTCGATCGTGGCGTACGCCCGCGCGCACCAGGTGGACAATCGGACGGCCGCTTACATGGTGGCCCTGGACCGCGTGGCTCAAGCCATCAGACTCCGGGGACTGTACGCCTAGCGTCATGGGAACCCGCTCCCTAACCCTGCGCAGCCTGGACCAAACAACGAACGCCTTCCCCGCAGAGACGCGGAGGCGCAGAGACAAGCGCAGAGAGAATTCAGATGTCCTTGCTTCTCTGCGCTTATCTCCGCGTCTCTGCGTCTCCGCGGGGAACGGACGTCTCCATGAGTGACGCGTCCACGCCGCTCATGCGGCAGTACAACGGCATCAAGCAGCAGGTCCCCAACGCGCTGCTGATGTTCCGCCTCGGGGATTTTTACGAGCTCTTCTTCGAGGACGCCGTGGTCGCCGCTCGCGAACTCGAAATCACCCTCACCTCGCGCAACAAGGAAAAGGGCGCCGCCATCCCCATGTGCGGCGTTCCCTACCATGCCGCCGAGGGCTACATCGCGCGCCTCATCCAGAAGGGATACCGCGTCGCCATCTGCGACCAGATGGAAGACCCGAAATCGGCCAAGGGCCTGGTCAAGCGCGAGATCATGCGCGTGGTCACGCCCGGCACCGCCATGGACGCCACCCTGGTGCGTTCGCGCGAGAACAACTTCCTGGCCGCCGTCGCCCGCCACGGCAACCGCTCCGCCGTGGCCCACGTGGATGTCTCTACCGGCGAGTTCAAGGTCACCGAAATGGAGCCCGCCGAAGTGGCCGGCGCGCTGGAACAACTGGGCGCGCGCGAAGTCCTCTTCCCCACCGATCTGCCCCTCCTCATCGGCGATGAACGCGCCGGCCCGCGCTTCGTGCGCACCGAACTGGAAGACTGGGTCTTCACCCAGGATTACGCCGACCGCACCCTGCGCGATCACTTCAAGCTGCTCTCGCTCGATGGCTGCGGCCTGGCCGGCCGCTCTGCCGCCGTTGGCGCCAGTGGCGCCATCCTCCACTACCTGCGCGATACGCAGCGCGCCGCGCTCGACCATCTCGACCGCCCAGCTTATTACAACCGCGCCGATTCCATGGTGCTCGACGCCGTCACCGTGCGCAATCTGGAATTGCTGGAGCCTATCTTCGCCGCCGACGCCGGCGGCCAACATGCCCAGCTCACCGTGCTCGGCGTGCTGGACCAGACCCTGACCGGCATGGGCGGCCGCCTGCTCCGCCAGCGCCTGCTCGGGCCCTCCATGGACCGCGCCGAAATCGAGCAGCGCCTCGACGCGGTGGGCGAACTGCGCCAGCAAACCATTTTGCGCGCCGAATTGCGCAGGCAGCTCTCCGGCATCCTCGATCTGGAACGCCTGCTAGCCAAAATCACCCTGGGCTCGGCCAGCCCGCGCGACGTGCTGGCTCTGGGCCGCTCGCTGGAGAAAATCCCCGCGCTCAGACGCTGCTTCGACACCCAGCAGGCCGCGCGCCTGCGCAATCTGCACGACCGGCTCGACGAGCTTCCCGAGGTCACCAACCTCATCCTGGAAGCCATCGCCGACGAGCCGCCGCTCAACCTGGTGGATGGCGGCACCATCCGCGCTGGTTTCCATGCCGAGCTCGACGAGTTGCGCGACCTCAGCCAGAACGGCAAGCGGTACATCGCCCAGATCGAGACCCGCGAGCGCCAGCGCACCGGCATCGCCTCCCTCAAGGTGCGCTTCAACAACGTCTTCGGCTACTACATCGAAATCACCCGCGCCAACCAGCACCTGGCGCCCGCCGACTACGAGCGCAAACAGACCCTGGCCAACGCGGAGCGCTTCACTACGCCCGAGTTGAAGGATTACGAGCGCAAGGTGCTGGACGCCGAAGACAAGATTCTCACGCTGGAAAAGGAACTCTTCGCCGATGTCCGGAAGCGCGCCGCCGGGCACGCGCAACCGATCCGCGCCACCGCCGCCGCCGTAGCCGAGCTCGACGTCACGGCCTCGCTGGCGCAGGTGGCCGCCGAGAACCGCTACCAGCGGCCGAGCTTCTCCGATTCCGGCGAGATGCGTATACTCGCCGGCCGCCATCCGGTGATCGAGCGCCTCACCGAACAGGAGGCCGGACGCTTCATCCCTAACGATCTCTACCTCAACGATTCCACCGACCTCATCGCCATCATCACCGGCCCCAACATGGGCGGCAAAAGCACCTACCTGCGGCAGGCCGCGCTCATCGCCATCCTGGCGCAGACCGGCTCTTTCGTGCCCGCCGAATCCGCCTGCCTGCCCGTCATCGACCGCATCTTCACCCGCATCGGCGCGTCCGACAACCTGGCGCGCGGCCGCTCCACCTTCATGGTGGAGATGACCGAAACCGCCGTCATCCTGAATACCGCCACCTCGCGCAGCTTCATCGTGCTCGACGAAATCGGCCGCGGCACCGCCACTTACGACGGTCTCGCCCTGGCCTGGAGCGTGGTGGAGCACATACACTCCCGCTGTCGCGCCAAGACGCTCTTTGCGACCCACTATCACGAGCTGACTGAGCTCGCCGAACAGCTCACGGGCGTGCGCAATCTGATGGTCAGCGTCAAGGAAGCCGGCGACCACATCATCTTCCTGCGCAAAGTGGAACGCGGCAAGGCGGACCGCAGTTACGGCATCGAGGTGGCGCGTCTCGCTGGGCTGCCGCTCTCCGTGATCGAGCGCGCCCGCGAAGTGCTCAAGCTGCACGAGCGCACCGAGCACGTGGTCAGCGAGGAACTGGTGAAAGCGGAAGTCCACGGCCCGGTGCAGATACAGATGTTCGAACCGGTGGGCTACGGCATCGCCGAGCGGATTCGCGGCCTCGACCTGGATGAGCTGCGCCCCATCGAGGCGCTGCAACTGCTCAGCGAATTGCAGAAGGAGTTGAAGCGATCGTGAGAGTCGCCGGAGTCATGAGCGGCACCTCGCTGGACGGCATCGATGTCGCCATCGTAGAGATTGGCGGGCGCCGCATCGAGACCATCGGCTTCACCTCGACGCCGTATCCCGCCGCGGTGCGCGCTGCCATTCTGGGCGTCTCCGACTGCGCTACGCATACGGCGGCGATCTCGCGCCTGAATTTCCAGCTCGCGGAATTGTACGCGCGCGCCGTGCTGGCCGCGGTCAAGCGGTACGGGCCGGTGCAACTCATCGGCTGCCATGGCCAGACCATTTTTCACGAAGGCCGCTCGAACACGTTGCAGATCGGCGAGCCGGCGGTGCTGGCCGAGCGCACCGGCGTCCCGGTGGTGTCCAACTTCCGCGCGCGCGATATCGCCGCCGGCGGAGAGGGCGCGCCGCTGGTGCCGTTCGTCGACTACCTGCTGTTCCGCCACCCGCGGCGCTGCCGCGTGGCGCTCAATATCGGCGGCATCGCCAACATCACGGTGATCCCGGCGGCTTGCGGGCCGGAAGACGTCGTGGCCTTCGATACCGGCCCCGGCAACATGGCGATCGACGCACTGGCGCGCGAGTTCTCAGGGGGAAAGCTGAGCTGCGATCGCGGCGGCAAAATCGCCGCATCGGGAAACGTCAACCGGGCGCTGCTCGATGAGTTACTGCGCGACCCTTACTACCGGCGCAAACCGCCGAAGAGCGCCGGACGCGAGCAATACGGCGCCGAGTTCATCGCGCGCCTACGGCAGTCCGGTGCGCCGCTCCGCGATCTGGTAGCCACCGCCACCGTGCTCACCGCCGCCACCATCGCCATGGGTGTACAACGTGCCGTGCGGGGACCCGCCGACCTGATCGCGAGCGGCGGCGGCACTCACAATCCGCAAATCATGGCGCACCTCGCCGGCTTCCTGCCCGGGGTCGGCATGTCCACCTCCACCGATCACGGCATCGACGCCGATGCCAAGGAAGCCATCGCGTTCGCCGTCCTGGCGCATGAGACGTGGCGCCGCAAGCCCGCCAACCTGCCTTCGGCCACCGGGGCCAAACACGCCGTAGTGTTGGGTAGTATTACACCTTGACACCGAAGCCTCGACAACCAAAACCCGGGGACAGACGGAACGTTTTCCAGTTTTGTTGGCCGGAAAGGGAAACCGTTGACAGGCGGCATGTTACCGGATTTCCAAGGCTCGAAAGAGCTCGGAAAACTGGAAAACGTTCCGTCTGTCCCCGGTTTTTCCGGTTTTTCCCCCGGTTTTTCCGCCCGGTTTTTCCGGTTTTTCCCCCCGGTTTTTCCCCGGTTTTTCTTGCCCGGTTTTTCTTGCCCGGTTTTTCTGCCTTTGCCTCAGCCCGCGATCCGCGACGCAATAGACTCGGCGATCAAGTGCCCGTGAAAGCGGCCGTTTTCAATGAAGATCTCGTTGGTGTGCATGCCCGCCACAATCACTCCGGCGAGATAAACTCCCGGACGCGTACTCTCCAGCGTCTCCGGATCGGTGCGCGGACGCTGTGTGTCCGGCTCCAGCGAGATTCCCGCGGCATTCAGGAATTTCCAGTCCGGCTGGTACCCCACCAGCGCGAAGACGAAGTCGTTGGCCATCGTAATCTCCCCCTCGCGCGTCGCCACCTGGATGGAGTCCCTCTCAATCCGCGCCACCTCCGAATGAAAGTAAGCGGAGATCTCGCCATTCTTGATGCGGTTCTCGATATTCGGCTTGATCCAGTATTTCACCGAATCCGAAATCCCCGCCCCGCGATGAATCAAGGTCACCCGCGCACCCGTCCAATGAAGTTCCAGCGCGGCGATGGCCGCCGAGTTCTTGGCGCCGATCACGGCCACATCGTGGTTGTAATACGGGTGCGGCTCTTTGTAGTAGTGAAGTACCTTGTCTAACTCTTCGCCGGGCACATTTAGTAAGTTGGGAACATCGTAGTAACCCGTGGAAAGCACGATCTTACGCGCCAGGTACACATGATTGGCCCCCAGGCGATCCGTCGTTACCACCTCGAAAGCGTTGTCTTCGCCAAAGATTCCGTCCACTTTTTCGTACTGGTGGATATTCAGGTGATAGTGCTCGGCGACTTTGCGGTAGTACTTTAATGCCTCCGCGCGATTTGGCTTGTCGTTCAGGCTCGTCATCGGAATGTTGCCGATTTCGAGCAGTTCCGGCGTGGTGAAGAAGGACATGTTGGTGGGATAGTGATAAATCGAATTCACCACGCACCCCTTCTCGATCAGAACCGTCTTCACGCCGCGCCGCTGAAGTTCGATCCCGCAGGCGAGGCCGGTCGGTCCAGCCCCAACCACCAATGCGTCAAACGATTCCGTTAGCATTACGTGTCACCTGGAACGGGCGACAGACGACAAAAGGCGATCGTCTGTCCCACCTTCAGAGCTTCCCTTCCACGTCCCGGTAGACCGCTTCCAACGCCGCATCCAGCGCCGCGGCATCCTTCCCGCCGGCCTCCGCCATGTCGGGACGCCCGCCGCCTTTTCCGCCCACCGCCAGCGCCACCGCACTCGCCAGTTTCCCGGCGTGCACCTTGGCCGTCAAATCCTTCGTTACGGCCGAGACGATCGAGACATTGCCATCCTCGGCGCCTGCCAGCACCACCACCGCGGACTTCCACTTATTGCGCAGCGCATCCGCCAGCGCGCGCATTTGCGGACGATCCATCCCGTCCAACCGCGCCGCCACCACCTTGACCTCACCGAAACTGCATGCCAGCGCCTCCACCTGACCCACCGCCGCCTGCGCCAGCTTGTTCTTGAGCTGCTCTACCTGCTTTTCCAGCGCGTGCTGCGTGGCCAGCAGTTTCTCCACGTGCTCCACCAGTTCCCCCTCGCCGGACTGCACCATCTCGGCGATGCGCCGCACCGCGCCCGTGGTCTCCTGGTACTGCCGTAGGGCGCCTTCCCCGGTTACCGCCTCGATGCGCCGCACACCCGCCGCGATGCTGCCTTCGTAGACGATCTTGCAGAGGCCAATACCGCCCGTGCGCCCGACGTGCGTGCCACCGCACAGTTCGCGGCTGAAGCCCGGAACCGAAACCACCCGGACCTCGTCGCCGTACTTCTCGCCGAACAGCGCCATGGCGCCGGTGGCGATAGCCTGATCGAGCGGCAGCACATTCGTCTCGACCGGCGTGTTCCGCAGAATCTGCTGGTTAGTCAGCCGCTCCACTTCCTCTAATTCGGCGCGGTCCAGCCCCGCGTAATGCGTGAAATCGAAACGCAGACGCCCCGGATCCACCACCGAGCCCGCCTGCTTGACGTGCGTCCCCAGCACCTGCCGCAGCGATGCGTGCAGCAGGTGCGTGGCCGTATGATTGCGCCGCGTGGCATCGCGCAAAGGCACCGCCACCTCGGCGCGCAGCGTATCGCCCACCGCGATGGGTGCATGCGCCACGATGCGATGCACGGTCAATCCCGGAACCCCCGGGAACACCGTTTCCACATCCGCAATTTTCTCGCCCGCCTGCGAATACAGCGCCCCACGATCGCCCACCTGACCGCCGGATTCCGCGTAGAACGGTGTCTGGTCGAGCACCAGTTCCGCCTTCGCCCCCGCCGCCACTCGTTCCACCGGCAGCTTGTCCACGATCAGCCCGGCCACGCGCGCCGTGGCATCCAGTTCGCTGTAGCCGAGGAATCGCGTGCGCCCCCGCTCCACCAGCGCCTGATACGCCGGCATCACCGCGCCTTTCTCCGCGCCCTTCCAACTGGCGCGCGCGCGCTCGCGCTGCCGATCCATTTCGCTGTCGAATGCTTCGCGGTCGAGCGTCAGGCCGTGTTCGCGAGCCATCTCCTCCTGCTCGTCCAGCGCCAGGCCATACGTGTCGTATAGCTTGAAGGAAAGCGCGCCGGGAATTCCCTGCCCCGCGAGGCCCTTGATGGCCTCGTTGAATACGCGCTCCGCCACCAGGAAGGTGGTGGCATAACGGTGCTCTTCGTCCTTCACCACGCGCGCCACGCGCTGCACGCTGTCCAGCATTTCGGGGTAGGGCGCCCGCATCAATTCCGCCACGAAGCCAGTCAGCTTGAACAGGAACGGGTCCTCCACGCCGATCATACGCACGTTGCGCAGCGCCCGCCGCATGATCTTGCGCAGCACGTAGCCGCGGCCTTCATTGGAGGGCGTCACGCCGTCATGCACCAGGAACGCGGCCGCCCGCGCATGATCGGCCGCGATGCGCAGCACCGTGTCCAC
>Ga0182021_10009459_pt1 | contig 11555 bp, 6 predicted proteins | sample 612E3MmetaG_FD_120493 | JGI IMG/M metagenome (GOLD analysis project Ga0182021, IMG submission 120493) | Permafrost microbial communities from Stordalen Mire, Sweden - 612E3M metaG (Illumina Assembly) | ecosystem: Environmental > Terrestrial > Soil > Wetlands > Permafrost | place: Sweden...
GAGTGAACTGCTGGAGGGACTGCACATCATCGACGCTTCGATCAAAGCGGCCCACGGCAGCGACAGGGTATCGCTCATCGAAACGCGGCACGCGGTGGTTGCCGCCCAGACGACCTCCAAGAAGGCTGAGCTGATCCTCGATCCCGAGCTCGCTCCACTTATGGCCCGGTGCGATCCGCGCGATGACTTGCAGGTCTATCCGGCGGAATTTCCCCTCTGGGTCGATCGCGAACGGGGCCGTTTCGGCGCCTGGTACGAGCTGTTTCCACGCTCGCAGGGCAAGGACCCTTCCCGCGGTGCGACCCTCACTGAGGCCGAGGCGCGCCTGCCCGAGATCGCCGCCATGGGGTTCGACGTGCTCTATCTTCCGCCCATCCATCCCATCGGCCGCAGCCATCGCAAGGGGCCCAACAACGCGGAGGAGTGCCGGCCTGGCGATCCGGGCTCGCCCTGGGCGATTGGCGGCAGCGAGGGCGGCCACGATGCCGTCCATCCCGAGTTGGGCACCATGGCCGACTTCGAACATTTCGTTGCGGCGGCACGCGGGCTGGGGATCGAGATCGCGCTCGACTTCGCGGTGCAGTGCTCGCCCGATCACCCCTGGGTCAAGCAGCACCCTGAATGGTTCAGCAAGCGGCCGGACGGAACCATCAAGTACGCCGAGAATCCGCCCAAGAAGTACCAGGACATTTTCCCCATCAATTTTGACACCGAAGACCGCGCCGGTCTTTATCAGGCGTTGCTCGATGTGGTGTTGTTCTGGGCCAAGCGCGGGGTCCGCATCTTCCGCGTCGACAACCCGCACACCAAACCGGTCAGTTTCTGGGAGTGGCTGATCACCAGCGTGCACCGCGACCATCCTGACGTGCTCTTCTTGGCCGAGGCCTTCACCCGGCAAAAGCGCATGAAGCTGCTGGCCAAGCTGGGCTTCACCCAGTCGTACAGCTACTTCACCTGGCGCAACACACGCCGGGAGCTGGAGGAATATGCGACCGAGCTGTTCCTCACCGACACGGCTGATTACCTGCGGCCGAACTTCTTCGCCAACACGCCGGACATTCTGCACGAGTACTTGCAACAGGGGGGACGGCCGGCCTTCATGGTTCGCCTGATTCTGGCCGCGACCCTCTCGCCGAGCTACGGCATCTACAGCGGCTTCGAGCTGTGCGAGAACCGTCCGCTCATGGCGGGCAGCGAGGAGTACCTGGACTCGGACAAGTATCAGGTCAAGGTCTGGGACTGGGACCGGCCTGGGAACATCAGGGAACTGGTCACTACGGTGAACCGGATCCGGCGCGCCCATCCCGCGCTGGCCCTGGCCCGCAATCTCAGGTTCCTTGAATCGAGCAATCCCAACATCATCGCCTACGCCAAGACAACCTCCGACCTCCACGACGTTCTGGTCACGGTCGTGAATGTGGACCCGCACAGCGTGCAGGACGGCACCATCCGACTGGTCCCCGATTTGTTTCATCGAGCGGAACGCGGCAAGGCGCTGGCAGGGGAAGTGCCCTCGAGCTACGAGCTGACCGACCTGCTGACCGAATCAACCTACACCTGGCGCGGCGAATGGAACTACGTGCGTCTCGATCCGACCTGGATGCCGGCGCATATCCTTCACATCAAACGACCAACGACGTGACCGCAGCCTCGCAGTAGGTTACGCTCGCAGGCCATGGCGATTGTGAAACCCGTTCGCAAGGCAGTACTCCCGGCCGCTGGATTCGGGACCAGGTTCCTGCCGGTGACCAAAGCGGTGCCGAAGGAACTGCTGCCCATCGTGGACGTGCCGGCCATCCAGATCAATGTCGAGGAGTGCGTGGCGAGCGGGATTCGCGATCTGATCTTCATCACCAGCCGGGGCAAGGACGCCCTGGTCGACTACTTTGACCGCGCGGCTGAGCTGGAGGAGCTGCTGGAACGCAAGGGCAAACACGAGGAACTGGAAATGATTCGGCGGCTGACCGACCTGGCGCACATCTCGGCCATTCGCCAAGCGGAGCCGCGCGGCCTGGGTCACGCCGTGCTGTGTGCGCGTGGCTTGGTCGTGGATGAGCCTTTCGCGGTCCTTCTGGGTGACGACCTGGTCGAAGGTGCGGAGCCTGGTATCAAACAACTGCTGGATGTCTACGCGAAGTATGGCAAGGGCGTGGTGGGTCTGTGGGAGGTTCCCCCGGGTCAGGAGCATCTTTATGGAATCGTGGATGGCGAATCCGTCGAAGAGGGCGTGTACCGTCTCCACAACTTGGTGGAAAAGCCCGAGCCCGGCAAGGCACCATCGCGCCTGGCCATCGTGGGTCGCTATATCTTGCCGCCGGAAATCTTCCCCATTCTTGCCAGCACCAAGCCAGGCCGGGGTGGCGAGATCCAACTGACGGACGCTCTCGCCACCCTGTGCGCCAGCGACGGTCTCTACGGCGTGAAGATGCGGGGCGAACGTTTCGACGCTGGGGACAGGACAGGCTACGTGCTGGCCGTGCTGCGCTACGCGCTCCGCCGATCGGACATCGGTGCGGCGGTGCGCGCGGGCGCGGAGAAACTCCTGCGCGGAACGTGACCGCGGCAGGGGAAACTTCGGCTGCGGTCCCGGGCACCCTCCTTCAGGTGGCCGTGACCCTGCCGGTGGATGAGACGTTTACCTATCGCAATCCTCGGCCGGGCGTGTGCTTGCCGCTTGGCACCGAGGTGATCGTGCCGTTCGGTTCTCGCCAGGTGACCGGCTTCGTGGTGGGGCATCCCGCGACCGCGGCCGGCCCGGTCCGCGACATCGCAGGCGTGGTGGGCGACGGTCCCGCCATCGAGGAACCTATCTTGGATCTCTGTCGCTGGGCGGCCGGATACTACCTGGCCCCACTCGGCGAAGTCCTGCGTGGAGCTCTTCCGCGCGGCGAGCGGTCGATTGCTTCACGCCGCATCCGTCTCACCGAGCCGGGCCGGCGCTTGGTCGACCTGGAGGCCAAAGGGCGTTCGCACATGGCCGGGCTCACTCTCGATGCTGACGACCGGGCCCTTCTGGCCAGATTGCGCGCGGCAGGCACATTGAGCCCCACCGCGCTGGAGCGGGCCACCGCCGGTGCGACGGATCGAATGGCGCATCTGTTGGAGCGCGGTCTGGTGGAGATCGTCGAACGAGTGGCTGGTCCAACCAAGGGTAGGCGGAAGACCGGGGAGCGGATCGCGTCCGTAGCTGCAGCCGAGATTCCAGTGCTCAACCCGCACCAGCAGGCCGCGTTCGACGTGCTGAGGGTGGCGCTGGGAAAGGGCTACAGCGGCTTCTTGCTCCATGGCATCACCGGCTCGGGCAAGACCGAGGTCTACCTACGGCTCATCGCCGAGGCCAGACGGCAGGGGAAAGGAGCGCTGGTCTTGGTGCCCGAGATCGCCCTGACCCCGCAACTGGCGGCACGCTTTCGGGCTCGTTTTGGGGACGATGTGGCGGTCCTGCACAGTGCTCTACCTCCCGCGGAGCGTTTGGCGGCCTGGCGGCGCTTGCGCAGCGGTGAGGTCGGCATTGCGGTTGGCGCGCGCTCGGCTGTGTTCGCGCCGGTGCGCGCGCTGTCCGTGGTGGTGGTGGACGAAGAGCACGACGGATCCTTCAAGCAGGAGGAAGGCGTGCGCTACCACGGCCGGGATTTGGCCGTGATGCGTGCGCATCAGGCGAAAGCCGTCGCCGTGTTGGGTTCGGCCACACCCTCGCTGGAAAGCTTTCGCAATGTGCTGCTGGGGCGTTTTCGCCGCTTGCTTCTGCCCACGCGGGCCAATCCGGCCGCGGCCACTCGCCCCTTGCCGCCGGTCGAGGTCATCGACCTGCGTCGGCACCAGATGGGGCCTGATCAACTTTTTGCGCCGGGGCTGGCGCAGGCCGTGGCGGAAGCCCTGGCCGCCGGCGAGCAGACCATCCTCTTTCTCAACCGGCGCGGCTTTTCCACCCTCATGCACTGCCAGGCTTGCGGCGAGGTCCTGCGCTGTTCGAGCTGTAGCGTGTCCATGACTCTGCACCGTGGCCGCGAAAAACTCATCTGCCACTACTGCGGTCGGGCCACGGCCATCCCCCCGCGCTGTCCGAAGTGCAAGAAACCCGCCCTGCAGGGGCTGGGAACCGGCACCGAGCGGGTGGAGAGCGTGGTGCGCGCGCTTTTCCCCACGGCCCGCGTGGCGCGGCTGGACCGGGACACCACGGACGGCCAGCGCGACCGACTGGAAAAACTGCTCACGCGCGTGCACAAACGCGAGATCGATATCCTGGTGGGGACCCAGATGGTCACCAAGGGCCACGACTTCGGCGGCGTGACTCTGGTGGGCGTGCTGCAGCCTGACCAGGGCATGCACCTGCCCGACTTCCGTGCGGCTGAGCGGACCTTCCAGCTTCTCGAGCAGGTTGCGGGCCGGGCCGGCCGTGGCGATCGGCCGGGCCGCATCGTGGTGCAGACCTATTGCCCGGAGCACCCGGCCATCCAATTCCTGCTCCAGCACGACTACGAGGGCTTTGTGCGCGATGAGCTGGCGCGGCGAGAAAGTGCGAACTATCCGCCGTTCTCGCGTATGATCGCTCTTCGCTTGGACGGCCGTCATGAAGCTTCGGTTCGCGCCGCCGCCACGGACGCGGCGGCCCGCGCGCGCGCGCAGGCGGGCACGACCGTCCTCGTGCTGGGGCCAGCCGAGGCACCCATCCCCAGGCTGCGCGGCCGCAGTCGCTATCAGATCTGGTTGCGCGGGAGCGATCGGGCCAAACTTCAGGCCACGGCGCGCGCGGCCGCCGGGGTGACACTGCCGCGTGACTTGCGGCTGGCTATCGACGTCGATCCACAAAGCGTGTTGTGATGGCAACCGTGAACGAGGATCTTTCGCAGTTGCTCGGCCGGTTGGCCGCGGGCATCGACGATGCCATCGAGGCCGAGATGTCGACCGCGCTGGAGGCCGTGGGGGATGAGGGCCCAGCCTCGGTCGGCGATTTGGCTGAGATAGATCTGCCGGTATTGATGGGCCGCATCTTCAGCGACGGAACCACCGGCCGTCTGAGGATCTGGCAGGAACCGGTCGAGAAGAACGTGTACTTCGAGGCCGGCCTGCCGGTCATGGCCGCATCGAATGATGTGGCGGATCGCATGCTGGCCATGCTGGTGCGCGACCGGGTGGTGTTGGCAAGCCAGCGGGAAGAGGTGGAGAGGATCGTCGACGCGACCGGGCGCAAGGTCGGCGCAGTCCTGATCGACATGGGCGTACTGCGCAGCGATGAGCTGTTGCCGGCGGTGCGCCGCCACTACGAGAGCATCATCTTGTCGCTGTTCAGCTGGACCGTCGGCCGTTGGCAGGTCGAGCCCGGGATGTGCGCGGGACCGGAACGGACGCGGCTGCTTCGCCATCCCGCGGCCCTGGTCCGCGAGGGGCTCGCCGGTGGCTATTCCGCGGAGAAGATCGCGACTCGAGTCGGCTCAGGCAAGAACCTTTTCGCTCTCGACACGTCGGGCAGCTCGGCCGATGTGGTGACGCAAATGCTTGTCGACCCGGCAGAGTCGCGCGTGCCTTTCTTGTTCGATGGCGTGCGCTCGCTGGACGAGGTCGCCCGCTCCAGCGGCCTGGCCGACGCGACGGTCTGGCAGATCGCTTTTGCCTTGAGGTGTTTTGGAGCCTTGCGACCGGCAAGGTCAGGGCGCGGCAACAACGATGGATTGCGCATCGGAGTGCGCGATCTGCAGATCGCGCGCGAGCGGGTGTTGGGTCGGCATGCGTTGGCACAGGAGGGCGACTATTTCCAAGTCTTGGGCCTGGAGCGACAGGCGGACGGGACCGAGATTCGGCGCGCCCACCAGCGTCTGCTGCGGGAATGCTCGCCGGAGGTCTTGGGACCGGAGCTAGCCCACGAACTGAAACATGAGCTCGACACGATTCACGAGGTCCTGGACGAGGGGCTGCGCATCCTTGCGACGCCCGCCCTGCGTGCGGCCTACGAGCTGAACTTGGCGCCAGGACCAGACACCCAGGCGCCGCCCTCGGAGGCGGGACTGGAGCCTTCGCCCGAGGCGTCCAAGGGTTGATGGCATGCGCGTGATCTTTTTCGGCTCTCCGAGTTTCGCGTTGCCGTCACTGGAGGCGGTGGCTCGTAAACACCACGTGTTGGCCGTGGTGAGCCAGCCAGACCGGCCGGCCGGGCGGGGCAAGAGATTACACCCGCCCCCGGTGAAGGAACTGGCCCTGCGGCTGGAACTGCCAGTGGAGCAACCCACCAAGTTGCGGGATGGCGCGCTGGCCAGGGCGCTCTTGGCGCTGCAGCCCGATGTCTTCGTGGCGGTGGCCTATGGCCGCATCCTCCCCCCGGATCTCTTGGCCGTGCCGAGGCTGGGCGCATGGAACGTACACGCCTCCCTCTTGCCCAAGTACCGCGGCGCCGCGCCGATCCAATGGGCAGTGATTCGCGGCGAGAGCAAGACGGGCGTGTGCGTGATGCGCATGGAGGAAGGCCTGGATACGGGACCGGTGGCGGCTTCACTGGAAGAGCCGATTCGCGACGACGACACCGCGGGGACGCTGGCGGATCGGCTGGCGTCGCTGGGGAGCAAGCTACTGGTCGAAACCTTGCCCCGCATCGCTGACGGTGGCGTCACACTGCAGGCGCAGGATGGGGCAGGGGCCACGCTGGCGCCGCTCATGAAGAAGGAGGACGGCTACCTCGACCTCGGCGCCACTGCCACAGAGGTGTCAGCGCAGGCGCGCGGGGTGGACCCATGGCCGGGCGCAACCGTCTTCTTTGGCGACGAGCCGGTGAAGGTTTTTGGCGCGCGCGTGATAGATGCGCAGGGCACCCCCGGCGAGGTCCAGGGCCTGGTTCCACAGGGGTTGGCTGTTGCGTGCGGGGGGGGCGCCGTCGCCTTTGCCGAGCTGCAGATGCCTGGCCGCAAGCGCTTGCCTGCCGCCGCGGTACTCGCCGGCCACCCGATCCCGGTTGGCACGCGCTTGAGGAGCGCGCCCTAATCGTACCGTCGCCAAGCCGACGGGAATAGGGGACGACGGCGGCCGATGGTGGCAGGATAGCGGCTTATGAACAACACGAAGCCCGATCGCATGTGTGGCAGACACCTGTGCGGTCGCTTCGTCGTCCTGGCGTTGGTGGCGGCCCTTGCCTGGGCGCCAGCCGGGGCGCGGGCTGCCGCACTGGCCGAGAGCGATTTTGCCCTGGCTGTCTACGCCTCCCAGGGAAGTTCGTGGCGCGCTCTCGATGCAAGCGATCTCAACGGTTTCTTCAACCCGCACCGGTGCCGCTGTCCCGACACGATTTCGGCGCAGTTGCAGCTCACCTCGTCAGGGCAAACCAACCTGGGCAGCTCGACAATCTCGGTCAATTTCTTGCTCGGGGCGAGCTGCGCCAGTTCCGCCTCGTCCACGTCGTGCGTTTCCATCGGCCAGCTAACCTTCTCGGCGTCCCAGGCGGCCACGGCCCCGACCTTTGGGAGCAGCCAAGTGTTCCAGGCAGCGGCGGGCAGCACGACGGTGGACTGCGCCAGCCTGACCTCGGGGTCGACCACCCTGTGGGCTGTCCTCGCCCAGGACAGCGTGGCGCTCTCTTTCACTCCATCTCTCCAGATTCCGGTTGTCGCTACCGTGGTCGCGGCCCCCACCGCCGTTACCGCCCAGCCCGCGGACCAGGGCATCCTCGTCACCTGGACTCCGCCGGAGGACATGTCCCAGGTCGCGGGGTACCAGGTGCTCTGCCTGCCCGGTCCGGCCCAGGCGTCCGCCGCCGCCTATGAAAGTTGCGGGCTGGACAGCAGCGGCACGGGCAGCGCGATCTTGACCGCAGCCGACCAGACCCAGGTTTGCTCGGCCGAACTTTCCAGCACGGCCAAATCGGTCCGTTTGGCCGGGCTGGTGAATGGCACGTCCTACACGGTGGCCGTGATCGCCATCGATCCGAGTGGCGGCACCAGCGCGCTGTCGCCGCAAGCCCAGGCGACCCCCCAGCCTACCATAGGATTCTTCGAGAAGTACCAGCAGTCCGGAGGAGCGGCCAGCGGCTGTGCGCTGTCGCCGCACTCGGGTCGCGCGAGTCTGCTCTGGCTGGCACTGGTCGCCGGTTTGATTGTAGCGCTGCGCCAGTGCCCGCGGCGCAGCCGTCGGGTCTCTGATATGGGCACCCTGAAAGGGTTCCCATGCCCTCCCGCGATGGTACGCGGCCGGCAAAGCCGGCCGGGTCCCCACGCGGCGACCACCCGCACCGGGGTCACGCGCGCCGTGTTCCTGCTGGTCGCGTGGAGCGCGACCGCGCGTGCGCAGGTGGCGCTCGACCGCGGCCTTGCCGATTGGCCCCGGGAATCGGCAGCGCCGCTTTCGATCCAGCCGCCTGATTGGGGCGTGGAGATCGGTGTGTCGCTCTACCGTCCGGCGGTCGACAGCGAGTTCGCCACCGGGGTCCATCCGTTTGCCGATACCTTCGGGTCCTCCCGTCATCTCATGTCGGAGCTGGAGGTCGATCGGTACCTGGCCCGTCGCTTCGGAACCTGGGGCGTGGGTCTGCGCGGTGGCTACTACAAGGTGACGGGCGCGGCCTTCCTGGCCGACGGAACAGCCCGGAGTGGAGACGAGACGGCGCTGCGCCTCATCCCTTTTTCGCTGTCGGGTCTGTATCGAGCTGATCGGATTCCGGGCCTGAGGAAGGTGCCGCTCTTCCCGTACTTCAAAGCCGGGCTGGACGGCGTGGTGTGGACCACGAGCCGCACAGGAGCAAGCGCTTCCCATACCGGGTTCACGCCGGGGTGGCACGTCGCCGCGGGGCTTGCGCTGGGCCTGAACTTCCTCGGCTTCGGCAGCATCAACCCGGGAGCGGTTGCCGACCCCTGCGCACTCTTTTTCGAATGGGACTACGCCGCGATCAATGGACTGGGGCTGGACAGCAAACTGCACGTGGGCGACAGCACATGGTTCGCCGGGGTGATGTTCGACCTGTGACGGGGCACAACGCGCGCATGCGCGCAATCTGGCCGCCTGAAGGGCCGGGTGCAGCCCGCCGTCAGTTGGCTCAGCGCGGATCAGGGGACTGACTTGCGCTCGAAGACCAGTACCTGTGGGTCGATCTCAGGCGGCAGAAGCAGGCGGGCCAGGCCATGGTCAGTGTGCCAATCGAAGTCAGTCTGGCTCTCGTAGGCGGACCAGTCACCAGCGGCAAACCGGTGCCGGGTGGTCAGCACCAAGTACAGATCGACCGACGGAGTACGCAAGACCTCCTGCTCGAATGAATTCTTGGGCGGCGGGAAACAGCACAGCACTGCCTTGGGCTGGTAGCGGGCCAGCGCCACCGCGGCGTCCATCTTTTCCACCTGATCGGGATAGCGGATGACGTGCGCCCAGCTCTGGTCGTCGATGGCTCGGATGGTGACTCCCGCGTCAGACAGAAATCGGGTCAAGGTTCCGTCCCCGGCCGCGATCTCCAGGCTGGGGCGGTCGCCGATGAGTCTGGCAAGGGCCTGCACCAACTCCCGGGAGTAGAAGGCGTATATCCCGCGTGGTTGGACGAGCGGCATCAGCAGGCGTTTCTGCGTGACGAATCGCCACCAAAAGCGGAAGGCGGGCAGAGACACCGGCTTGCGCACGAGTCCATGGGAGAAGAACAGCCGTTGCACCAAGAACCCGCTCCACAGGCCGAAACGCACGCGGCCCCCGGTAGCCACGACGGCCGCCGCCTGCAGCACGCGCTGGGCGGCAAGCTGGGCCATGTGCGCGCGTACCAGGTACGGCAGAGCGCCTGCCAGGACTTGGGGATTCTTGTGACTCGTTTCTACCCGCTGGCGAAAAGGCGCGGCTGCCTCGCGCGCGCGCACGACAAAGGCCTCGATCTCCTCAGGGCGCTTGCTGGCGGTGGCGGCCACCAAGTCCTTTCCCACGCTCTCCCATTCCGCGGGGAAACGCTCCATCAGGACATCCAGCGAGGCCGAGTCCAGAACCTCCAGCTGCCGTTTCGCGCGTTCGGGGTGGGCCATGTCTCGCTCACGAATCTCCTGGTCAGCCGGTCCACCCCGAAGTGAGTAGAGCCGCGAAACAATTGTGGTTGTCGGGGCGAGAGGATTTGAACCTCCGGCCTTTCGGTCCCGAACCGAACGCGCTACCAGACTGCGCCACGCCCCGATATATTTTCATTCAACCTGGAAGCCGGCCGGGCCAAGTCCCAACTCGTCTTCCCCCGCCGCCAAGGTCAAAAAAAGTAGCACGACCCTCCGGCATCGCCACGAGAAAACGACCGCGGCTTCAGTCTGGGTCATCGCCCTCGCTGTCGCTTCGCGCCGCGCTCTGGTCCAGCGCTTCTTCGGAAATCGGTTGGCTGATTCGGTAGGCCCCGTCGAGCCAACTCCCCAGGTCCGCCAGCCTACAACGCTGCGAGCAAAATGGCCGATAGGGCGCGCTGGCCGGTTCTGGCGGGATGGCTCGCCTACAGATGGGACAACGACCTGCGCCTGTCATGATCTTTCGTCTACCACGCTGCCTGTCCCCAAGCAGGCCGGCGACGTGCTACGGTTGCGGCGGTGAGGCTAGCTGTCCTCTCTTGCATCCTCCTGGTTGTCGCCGGCTGCAGCCACAGATGGCCGACCGACGCCCTGGGGGTGACGCAACCGGAGGCCGCGGCCAGGAGAGAAAAACCTGTGATCTTTCGTCTCGACAACGGCCTGGAGGTGGTTCTGGAAGAGAACCATGCCGCGCCCGTGGTGGCATTTCAGACCTGGGTCAGGATTGGCTCAGCCGATGAGCCCCCGGAGCTGGCAGGCATCGCCCACGTGTTCGAACACATGTTGTTCAAGGGAACCAAGAAGCGCGGCGTGGGCCAGATCGCCCGGGAAGTTGAGGGCTCTGGCGGCGAAATCAACGCTTGGACCAGCCATGACGAGACCGTGTACCACCTCGTCCTGGCCAGTCGGTTTTTCGACACCGGCCTCGACATCCTGGCCGACACCATTCAAAACGCCGGCTTCGACCCGGCGGAGTTCGATCGTGAGCGGCACGTCGTTCTCGAAGAGATCAAGCAAGGGCTGGACGACCCGGAACGCCAGGCGGGGCAGGGCCTGTTTCGCGCTGCTTTCGACCAACATCCCTACGGCCGCGCCATCATCGGGACCGAGGCTACCGTGCGTCGTTTGCGCCGGGAAGACCTGGTGGCCTTCTTCTCCAAGTGCTATGTCGGCAGCAACCTGACGCTGGTTGTGGTGGGTGACTTCGACGTCGACAATGCGCGCCGGAAGATCGCCCAGGCCTTCTCCGCGATCCCCGCGGGAGTCCCGGTTGCCGCCCGGCCCAGGCAGGTCGAGCAATCCCAACTGCGTGTGGTCACGGCTGCGCGAGATGTGAAGGAAACCCAGCTGCTTTTCGGGTTTCACGCCCCTGCCATCAACCACCCCGATATTCCCGCGCTCGACCTTCTGGCCGTAGCGCTCGGCCAGGGCGACAGCTCGCGGCTCAATCTCGAAGTGGTGCGCAACCGCCAGCTGGTGACCAACACCGCGGCCTACCTGTTCTCTGCGCGCGATCCGGGACTCATGGTGGTGGCCGCCAGCCTTCCCCCTGGTCGGGTCGATGAC
>Ga0182021_10009460_pt1 | contig 11554 bp, 11 predicted proteins | sample 612E3MmetaG_FD_120493 | JGI IMG/M metagenome (GOLD analysis project Ga0182021, IMG submission 120493) | Permafrost microbial communities from Stordalen Mire, Sweden - 612E3M metaG (Illumina Assembly) | ecosystem: Environmental > Terrestrial > Soil > Wetlands > Permafrost | place: Sweden...
ACCGGTCGCGCGTATCGAAATCCATCCGCCCGTAGACGCCGGCCGGATCAGTCCTGAGAACCTCGTCCACGCGGCTCAGCTTTTCAAAGCATATATTCCAATCGAGGAGATCGAGATGGCGCAGGCTCGAAAACGCGTTTCCCGCGGAGAGCTGATCCCGCGCCTGCCGGCCTTTCGCCCGCTGCCCGAGATCGTTCAGGGATTGCTGAAATTTCCGCTCAAGCCAGCGCTGCACGGGCTCCATGACGGGTCCCTCGTCATAGAGGTAGTCCATGAGCTGCGATGCAAAATAGGGGCTGGGGCTCGGGTGGGTCTTCGCAAGCTCCGCCAGGATCGAGAATATCTGGTGCGGGTCCTGCCGGTTGACCGCAATGAGCCTGTTCGCCCAGAAATTCGCTATGCCGCATTCATGCACCTCCGTCAGCGCTCTCCAGGCAATCTGCTGGATCGCTTCGAGGAGCGCCATGCGGAGCATCTGGGGAACGGCCCACAGCTCGCCGATGGAGAGCGGCACGACACGTTGATACGCCGCGATAAATGAGAGGATGTTTTCCCTGTCAAGCCGCAGGTCCGTGCGGGAGACGAGCTCCCGCGCCAGGCCGTAAATCCTCGGGAGATTCCGGTCGGGCTCGTTTACAAGGAGCGGCAGCTGCCGGTAATAACGACGCGGCAGGTTGCGCAGGATCCCCCGCGCGTTACTCTCGAGAATATACTCGTTGTCGAGAAGCCACCCGGCGCTCGGCGGCAGCCCCTGTTCAAGGCTGCTCGCTCCTGCAAGTGCAAGGCAGGCCCGGTGGACCCACAGACGGTTTCGCTCCACATTCCTGAGCTGGCCGACACCACGGGGATGATGCCCCCCCACCTCATGCGCGGCGGCCAGATCCCGAGCATGTTCCTGCAGCTGCGAAGGGCTGAGGGAGGGAGCGGAGATCCAGTCATCTCCACCCGGCGTCTCGTCGAACGAACGGAGGATGAAAAGAGCGGGAGGTACCTCCCCGCTTCCCAGGAGAATCGCCGCCGGGATGCTCAGGGATTCCACCGGCGCATGAAGTATCAGGACCGTCTCGCCCGGCACCAGCCACCGGGAATGGTCATCGAACAGTGTGAGGTCCACCCCGGATTTTGAACGGCGGATCGACAACAGACCCAGAAGCGCTCCGATCAAACCGGCAGAGGATACCGCAATCGGCACCGCGTCCATGCCGGCCGGACCCGTCCAGGAAAACAGGGCGATAAACCCGGCGATCAGCGCTCCTCCGAAAAAGGCGCACATGACCACGAGAGAGATCGCGCGGGAACGGAACGGGTCGCGCCTGTGGAGCTTTCCGTCCGCGCTCCTGTTCACGTATCCGGCGCGGCGGTACCCCTTTCTCCTCAGTTGCCTAAGAGCATTGCGGGCTTCTTCCTTGTTGCCGAGGTATCCGATAAGGACGGCATCGTCCATCCGCTATTCCTGATTGAAGTAAGAGAACGCGCCGTCTTCTGACGGTGAGAAGGAGAACAGGAACAAGACACGCATCAACCCCGGCCCGCGGATCGTTCTCTGATGTCGAGGCCGACAAGGACGCGCTCCGTGTCGGAGAGATCGCCGATGATGTTCCTGACAGGCAGAGGGAGTTTTCGCACAAGCGTGGGGACTGCCAGAATCTGGTTGTCGCGCGCGAGCCGGGGATTTTTCAGCAGATCTATTACCTCGATCCTGTATCTTCCGTTCAACTGGTCTTCGCAGATGACTCTCAGATTCCTCAACGCCGTGACGGCCCGGGAACTCTTTCCGGCGATATACAGACGCAGGACCCACCTCTCCCTTCTTCCTGCAGACGGCTGACCTTTCCGCCTTCGCGAGTTCACTTTCTTCTGTTTGATCCCCACGGTACTATCCTCTATTTGAACTGCAATTTCGAATGTATTCGGGCCGAACTCTTTAAGCGTCCGCTTTCCGGCTCCTTGCCATCTTGACCCTGTCCTGGATGACGACTTTCGTTCTTCCTCTGTCCTCCCCGATTTCATTCAGCGCTTCCGATTCCATGGCCTGGAATTCGGTCCGGAGAAGCGTGATTTTTGCCTCCATTGATTCGCGCTTGCGCTCCAGGTCGAACTGTTTGCGGAGAATCTCCTGCTGGCGCAGGAGCCGGTCCGCATCGTCTTTCGTCTCCTGCGAGAGGCGCGCCGACCCTGTCAGCACACCCTCCGTGCCGACGTAGACATCGAGAAGCTCGATGCCGTGGTCTGTGAGCCTGAACTCACGGATCTGATTGGAGTGCGCCATCCCGCGCGACTTCAATACGTACAGCGCCCGGTTTCGCTCTCCCCCGATTTCGATATCCCGGAGCAGGAGCCATGTATCAATCAGAGAAGAGACATAAATGTCGGTCGTCTCGATGTTGCTTTCGATGGACGTGAGGCTTGTGCAGAACGCGGTAATCCTGTTCATCTTGAAAAAATCGACAAGTCGCAGCAACATGGTCTTGACTTCGACCTGATTCTCCCCCACAACGAACGCATTGATGGGGTCAAGGACAACGACCGCCGGCTTGAAGCTGTTGACCATTTTGATGCAGGTCGTCAGATGCGTTTCGAGTCCATACAGCGTGGGACGCGTCGCATGGAACCGGAGAAGACCTTTTTTCACCCACTGCTCCAGGTCGATCCCGATCGAACGCATATTGCGGATGAGCTGGCCCGGAGATTCTTCGAACGTGAAGAAGAGAACACGCTCCCCCCTCCTGCATGCCGCATCCACGAATTGCGTGGCGATGCTCGTCTTCCCCGTCCCGGCGGTGCCGGAGACAAGGACAGTGCTCCCCCGGAAGTACCCCTTCCCCGAGAGCATTGTGTCGAGCCGCGGGATGCCCGAGGAGATTCTCTCCTGGGACGAACGGTAATTGAGACCGAGAGAAGTAACCGGCAGGACGGAAAAGCCGTCTTCATCAATGAGGAATGGATACTCGTTCGTCCCGTGTGTCGAGCCCCGGTATTTGACGATCCGCAGCCGGCGTATCGACGATTGATCCGTCACGCGGTGATCGAGGAGAATGACGCAGTCGGAGACGTATTCCTCCAAACCCTGCCGCGTCAGCGAACCGTCCCCCCGTTCGGCCGTAATTATCGTCGTCACGCCTTTCCTTTTCAACCAGCCGAACAGGCGCCGCAGCTCCGCGCGGAGGATATGCGGGTCCGGCAATTCGAAGAAGAGCGATTCGATTGTGTCAAGGACCACGCGTTTCGCATGGATCGACTCTATCGCGAGATGGATTCGTATGAAAAGCCCCTCGAGATTGTAATCGCCGCTCTGCGAGGTTTCTCCCCGCTCGACGCGGATCTGCTCAAGCCAGATTTTTTTCCGCTTCACGAGGTCGGTCAGGTCAAACCCCAGCGAAGCGACGTTCGCCGTGAGTTCTTTTTCAGTTTCTTCAAACGAGATGAAGACCCCCGGTTCGTTGTATTCCGTCGCTCCCCGTACCAGAAACTCCATCGCCAGGAGCGTTTTGCCGCAGCCGGCGCCGCCGCACACGAGCGTGGGTCTTCCCGCCGGCAGACCTCCGCCGGTGATTTCATCCAATCCCTGTATGTTTGTGGGGGTTTTGGCAAGGACATTACGATGCGAATGCAGGCCTCTTTTTTTCATGATTTGTCACCTTCGAGTGTAGACTCGTGAACAATTGTAAGGAAGAGTACCTGTTTTCGCGGCGTTTTCCATGATTCGAAGGGATGAATCAGGAGTTAATCCCTCCTCAATGGGAAGGGCGGAGATGCGGGGTCGATCCGGGGGGAGATGTGGGGGGGGATTACTTCCGCAGGGCTGCGAGTTTTTCGAAAAGGGCGATTTCCTCTCCGCTCAGGTGCTCAGGAACCCGCACATCAATATGCACGAACAGATTGCCGAACGCACCTTTGTCGCCGTAGACGGGCATTCCGAGGCCAACGAGCCGAAGCTCCTTGTTATTCGGCGTCTCTTTCGGGATATCGATATTGACGGTTCCCCGCAGCGTCCGCGCCTGTGATTTCCCGCCGAGAACCGCGGTGTACAACCCGACCGGAAGATCACACGAGAGATCATTCCCCCTGCGCCGAAACTCCGGATGTGGAGCAATGTTGATCGTCAGGAAGAGATCGCCGTTCGCCCCGCCCTGGAACCCGGCTCCCCCCTTCCCTGCGATCCTCAGCACCTGCTTATCGGCAATGCCGGGCTTCACAGTCACCCTGATCGTCTGACCGTGGAGATGGATGAGCCGCGTCGCTCCGGCGTATGCTTCTTCCAGCGAAAACAGTGTCTCGGCTTCAAGATCCTCTCCTCTGAGGCCGGCGTTCCTTCTCCCCCGCTTTCGAGCACTACTCTGCCCGAAAAGCAACTCGAAGAGATCGCCGCCACCCTCCTCACCGAATGCCGTACCGGCGGCACCGCCGTTCCCGGACCGGGCGCGTCCACCCTGGTCCCCCGCGTATTTCGACCAGTCAAAACCTCCGGGCTGGGCCCCGGCCTGTTCGTAGACCTTCCAGTCCGCTCCGAAACGATCGTATTTCTTCCTCTTCTCCGGATCGCTGAGAACTTCGTTCGCCTCGTTGATATCCTTGAATTTCTCCTCGGCCCCCCTGTCCCCCTTAGCCCTGTCAGGATGATACTTGAGGGCGAGCTTCCTGTACGCTTTCTTGATCTCCGCCGCACTCGCAGCCGCCGGAACGCCGAGGACGCTGTAGTAGTCTTTGTATGTCATCGTATCCTGTTCCCCGCCAGCTGCGGCGGATTATCGGGCAACCCGGACCTGCGCCGCACGAAGGAGTTCATCTCTCCACATGTACCCGCGCCGCAGCTCCTCGATTATTGTTCCCTGTACAACGTCGGAACGTTCGGCGAGCACCACTGCTTCATGAAGGTCAGGCGTGAATGCCTTCCCCCGGCTGTCAAACGGCCGGACCTCCTGCGCCTCAAGGAGGGCGAGAGCCTTCTGCCGGATCACGCCCAGTCCTTCCTTCATCGAACTCTCTTCCCCGGACGTCCACAGAAGCGCCTTCTCCAGGTCGTCGACGAGGGAAATGTACTGCAGGAGCATCTCGCGCTTCCCGGCCTCGGCGAGCCTGTTCCCTTCACGTTCAATGCGGCGGCGGTAGTTCTTGAAATCCGCGAGCGTACGCACGTGCCTCTCCCGCTCCTGGAGCAGCTCCCCCCGCACTCCTTCCATTTCACCTTCGAAGTCGGCTGGCCGCAACTGCTGCGGGAGTTTTCCGGGGTCCGTGCCAATTGACGCTTCATCCTCACCGAAGCGGTCGTCCGTTGCCATAGCGCACCATGATGTTGTTGGAGGGATAGAGCGGACAGGGTCAGTCCGCGGTGACGGCTGCACCGGATTCATCGACGGTGAGTTTGACGATCATCTTCCCGGTGTTGCCGCCGCGCAGAAGATCGACGAACGCGTGCGGCGCATGTTCGATGCCCTGCACCACCGTCTCTTTCATGACGAGTTTTCCCCCGGCAAGAAACCCTTTCATCTCCTTCAGGAAATCGGGCATACGGTCGTACCAATCGCCGACGATAAACCCCTTCATCGTCAGACGCTTGCCGATCATGAGCGGGAGGTTCCGCGGGCCTGCCGGAGGCGCCCCGTCATTGTACCCGGCAATAGCGCCGCAGGCGACAATGCGTCCGTTCGGCCGCATGGCCGTGAGCGCGGCTTCAAGCTGTTCGCCGCCGACATTGTCGAAGTAGACGTCGATGCCGTCGGGTGCGGCGGATTCGATCTGATGGGAGAGGTTTCCGTCTTTGTAATTGAACGCTGCGTCGAAGCCGAGCTCATTGACAAGCATGGCGACCTTTTCCGGCGATCCGGCACTCCCGATGACGCGGCAGCCGCGCAGCTTCGCGAGCTGGCCGGCAACACTTCCGACCGCTCCTGCGGCCGCGGAGATAAAGACGCGCTCCCCGGCCTTCACGTCAACGAGGCTCAAACCGGCCCAGGCGGTCAATCCGGTCATCCCAAGCGCGCCCAGATACGCCGAGAGGGGCCGGACATCCCGGTCGACAACGCGGACTTCACGGGCTCCCGCAACGAAGTATTCACGCCATCCGAGTCGGGATGTGACAATATCCCCCGGAGCTATCCCGGGCGCCAGGGACTCGATCACTTCACCGACGGCGGCGCCGTCCAACACGTGATCCAGCTGAAAAGGCGCGACATAGGACGGAGCATCGTTCATGCGCCCGCGCATATACGGATCGACCGACATGAACAGGTTCCGTACCAGCACCTGATCCTCCCGCGGACGGGGCATTTCGACACGGACAAGAGCAAAATTGTCAGGGACCGGCCACCCTTGCGGCCGGGAAACCAGCCGGACCTCCCGGCTTATCGTCGGCGTGCGGATCGCACTTTTCCTCGGTTCGGCGTCAGGTGCCGGGGATTTGGGGCTTTTCTCTGTGGCAACACCGCTTGGTGATCCTCGCATTACAGTACCCTCCATTGCGTGAAATAAAATCCATTGGAGCCTTGGTGCGGCAAAGCACTCTGCCGGGCGGCACCGGGCATGCCCTGCGTGCCGATTAGTCCCGTTTTCGCCTTAAGAGCCGCGTCAGTCCCATCAATCCAACGAGTGCGGCCAGCACGCCTCCTGCGATCATCCAGGTCGACCTGTCGGTCGGTGATCCGGTAAAGAACCGGGAGACGTCAGAACTCAGGGCATTCGACTCGTTGACGCCGAGTATGACAAGCACGATCCCCACGCCTACGAGTACCATTGATAGAAGTCTATTCACTGTAATCTCCTCCTCTGACCGCACTGTCCACCGGGTTGAATTGGTTGAACGTTGCACTCACAAACACCCGGCGATTGGACAAGTTCAGAATCCGACAATGTTCCCAACCCCGCTGCGAAGTGCAAACCAGCTGAACCCGAGGAACGGATCTGATTTTTTTCTTACGTAACTCACAACGCCTGCTTTCGAGGCGCCCGACCTGTCCGTTGTGTTCGCCGTCCGTATTGTCACGTTCCGGGCAATCCAGGAGGAGAATCTCTCCAGAATCCCCTTCTCGCTCCCCGTGCGGGCGTCAATCGAGGCGACTATCAGGTTTTTATACAGCGCATGGACGGTGCCGGTGGCGGATCCATCGTTGACATGAATGTCGAACGCCGCCGAGGAGAGTGTGCCGGACTTTATCCGCATATTGTCGGAAATCTCCACAAAGGAATTCAATGACCTCACGTCCATTCCGCCAACGGTTCCGGAATACCGGAATGAATACCGGCGCGTGACGAGCGGGATTAGCATCGAAAGATGTATCGTGCCCCCTCCGGCGAATATCCCGCTGGCCTGTATGTCCGCACCGGCGTCCGGTCCCGCATGATTTGCAAGCCCCGTCACGAGGAAGGCCATCTCCTCAAAATTCAGCGTTGCGGGCCTCCTTTCCATCGACATCCTCTCGCAATATGTAAGCCGGCCCCCGGTGAGTACCAGGCTATCGAGACGCAGCGTGTCCCGCAGCGCCGCAAGGGTTTCGCCGGGCATCCGGGGAGCGGCAGAATCGCGTGAAGCGGGTTTGTCTTTGTTTATCATCACATCGGCCGCAACATCCTGAAGTCGAACTGAGCGCGCGTGGAGTATCCCGCCCCGCAAGAGGTCTGACCACGCCAGCCCTGAAACGCTGCACCTTCGGGCATCAATGATGAACCTGGTTTTTCTAAACCTGCTTCCCCTGAAGAACAACTTATCGTTGAGAAGCGGACGGATCTCCACGGACCCTGCCACGATCTCGGAATCCGGACCGGAAAGACGGACTTTCCCGCATCCTGCAGCATAGCCTGCCGGCCGGAACGTGACACTGACGGAATCCGCACCGATGACAGAACCTCCCAGACAAGCACCTCCGGGCTCTCTCCCGGTGAGAAGACCCATCCATCGCACCCCGCCCACCGAAAGGGACGTCACCCGGCACGTGAAGGAAGAGTCGTCGCGGGAGAGCCATGCCGTATCGCAGGCAATCCTGTTTGCCATGACGTTATAGTGCACTCCGCTCAGGCGCAATGAGGCCCCCGGGTAGGATTCCCGGAGCGCGGTTGTCAATCTGCCTTCAACAACTCTCTGAAGAAGTGCATCCGGAAAAAAGAAGACCACCGCACCGCAGACAAGCACAACGAGGCCGAGAACAAGAGCCGAGAACCGGAGGATTTTTTGGCGCCGGGGCATCCCTCCGCCGGCCGCCGGCTGACGTGCAGGCATCATTCCTCACCGGGCCTTTTTCTTCGCGCGCAACTTTTCTCTTTTTGCTCTCTCTGTTTTCTCTTTTCTGATCATTATTTTCTGCAAGTCCACAAGTCTCACGTGCGATTTCTTCAACTGGTCGACGGTGTCCTTGTACCTGGCGACCTGCCCCCGGGCCTCCTCCGTGGCAATTCCGTACCTCTCCTGGAGCCGACCGACAAGCTCTTCATATTTCCCGGCGATTGCGGCAAGCTCGTCGTTCATCATTTTCCCCCAGTGACGCACAGCCTTTCCCCTCCGCTGTTTCCACTGGCCTTCAACCCGATCCCAGTTCATGTTATACCTCTTTCTTCCTCCGGCATTTATCCGGGAATGTGTTTCCGCTTCCTCTTCATGTCGAGAGGCTTCCCTCCCTCCCTCCGGTGAATCATACAACCTGTATGCCCGGAAAGGAATACTGCAGAAGGATGGAAATGGGGTTAATCCTGTGAATACGGACGGGGCGAACCATCTACAGCGACGGCACAAGCCCGTTCTTTCCCACAAGAACGCGATCAACGCGTAAATCGCCGTTGAGCTCCCGTGTCGCGATCACAAAAACATGCGCCCCCGGCTTCAAATCCAGCCTCCGTCCCGCCTCGAATTTGACAACAGGAACGTCCCACGGAATGATCAGGTCCTGAGGACGGTCCATCGACGCGCTCCTGAACTGCAGTGTCAGAGACGTTCCCCCGCCCCTTTTTCCCCGGGTTCCCCCGAACAACTCCCCGTTCTGATCGACCATGACCTGCATTCCGGCCCCGGCCTGTACGACGCTCCCCGTGCCGTGCGAGGTTGTCCCGTTTGTCACGGTCCTTCCACCGGTGCCCAGGCCTGCGAGATCCCACTCGTAGCTCCCTTCGCCCGCCCTGCGCGCGCCTGGCGGAAAGATATGAACCTCGATCGCCCTGAGTGATCCGTCCGCCTGCCTGACTGATGTGACCCCCATGTACAGACCATCATTGAGGTGTCCGCGGTCCGAACCGACCACGAGCGATACCCGGGTGGGGGGAACAAGGCGCAGCGGGAGCGGGCCTGTTATTGTGGCCACCGTCAGCACGGGTCCCGAGAGGGTCATCACGGTGCCGCGAACCTGTACTGTCGGGCGGGGCAGGGGATCGGAGGTGGCGGACATGCACCCCGGGATGAGCACGCCGACGGCTGCGAGAACGACGAACATTGCGACAAGTGTACGCATGGGTTCCCTCCTCTCTGTATACGATGACAGGGAAGCTTGCCGAGAAATCACTCAAAACGTAATAGGGCGAAGGGATGAATACAGAGTTAACCCCACAGACGGGCGGAAAGGAGTTCCTTACCAGATGGAGAAGAGAGAAAACGATCTGCGATACGGGCGGTCAGCGGAGGGAAACCGGGGGCCTCAGGACAGCACATCTGTGCGGGTAAACAGCGCTATCTGAAGCCGGCTGTGGAGTGCGAGTTTTTCGAGGATATTATGGACGTGGCTCTTCACCGTATACGTGGCAATATTGAGACGCTGCGCGATCTCTTTATTGCTGAGACCTTCGGCGATGAGAGCAATAATCTCACGCTCACGCTTCGTCATCCGGACCGCAGATTCAAGGGATCCTTTCCCATTCTTCAGCGCATGATCGATGACGTGTGAAAAGAGCGACCCTGCGAGCGGAGGGGGGAGGACTTTTGTCCCGCCGGCGACGGACCGCACGGTTCCCAGGAAATCCTTGATCGACGCGTCCTTGAGTATGAACCCCGATGCCCCCGCCTCCACCGACTCGATGATGTCGAGCTGCGAGGGGATAAGTCCCATCCCGATCACCTTGACTTTTGGGAGCGATGTGGTGACCGCCTTGACAATATGCATGCCGTTTTGACTCCGCAGACCGAGGTCCAGGAGCACAACATGGGGGTTCAGCTTCTGCACCCTCTCAAGAATGCTGTCATTTCCTCCGGTTGAACCCACGACCCTCATGTCCGGCTCGCCGTTGACCATCGCCGCAATCCCCTCGCGGAGAATCCGATTATCCTCGACCAGAAGTATGCGTATTGTTTTCATGTCACGGGTGGGACGAATAACGAAAAATGCCCCTCATGAGGAGCTAGCTACCATATCATCCCGGCGGTCGATTCCTTCCATCGACGGGATCCGGTATACTCGAGCCGGTCCGTAGTGGTGAAACCACCCGCCAACCAAGGGCAGCCGCCCGGTAGAAGGGCAGAATGTCCTGAAACCGACAGGAACACTGTACATACAATAAACGGAGAAAAAACAATGAAAATCAAGCCGCTCGCTGACCGGGTTGTGATCAAGCCGTCTCCCGTCGATGAGAAGTCGCGGGGGGGAATCATCCTTCCAGATACCGCGAAAGAAAAACCTGTTGTGGGTGAAGTCGTGGCGATCGGTCCGGGTAAGGTGACTGATGACGGGAACAAAGTTCATCCCGAGGTCAAGGTGGGCGATAAGGTGCTCTACGGCAAGTACTCCGGGACGGAAGTGACGATCGAGGGGGAAGAATACATGATCATGCGCGAAGCGGATATTTTCGCGATCATTTAGCAACGCGGAGCACAACTTAATCGAAGGAGACGATGACAATGGCAGCAAAACTGATTCAGTATAACGTTGAGGCACGATCAGCCCTGAAAAGAGGCGTCGACCAGATGGCGGATGCGGTTAAGGTCACGCTCGGCCCGAAGGGCCGCAACGTGGTGATCGACAGGAAATTCGGCGCGCCGACGATTACGAAGGACGGCGTGACGGTGGCGAAGGAAATCGAGCTCGAGAACCCGCTCGAGAACATGGGCGCCCAGATGGTGCGCGAGGTTGCGTCAAAGACCTCCGATGTCGCAGGCGACGGCACGACGACGGCGACGGTCCTCGCGCAGGCGATCGTCCGCGAGGGACTCAAGATGGTCGCGGCCGGTTCCAACCCGATGGACCTGAAGCGCGGCGTCGATATCGCGGTCGCGAAGGTCGTCGAGGGACTGAAGGAGCTCAGCAAGCCCGTCGACAAGACGAGCAAGAAGGAGATCGCACAGGTCGGCGCGATCTCCGCGAACAATGACGCCATCATCGGCGAGCTCATCGCGGACGCGATGATGAAGGTCGGCACCGATGGCGTGATCACCGTCGAAGAGGCGAAAGGGATCGAGACCATGATCGAAGTCGTGGAGGGAATGCAGTTCGACCGCGGATACCTCTCGCCGTACTTCGTGACGGACGCCGAGGCGATGGAGACGGTGCTCGAGAATCCTGTCATACTCATCCACGACAAGAAGATCTCCTCGATGAAGGATCTCCTCCCGGTTCTGGAGAAGGTCGCGCAGACGGGGAGCCCGATACTC
>Ga0182021_10009461_pt1 | contig 11553 bp, 8 predicted proteins | sample 612E3MmetaG_FD_120493 | JGI IMG/M metagenome (GOLD analysis project Ga0182021, IMG submission 120493) | Permafrost microbial communities from Stordalen Mire, Sweden - 612E3M metaG (Illumina Assembly) | ecosystem: Environmental > Terrestrial > Soil > Wetlands > Permafrost | place: Sweden...
CATCACCAGATTATCCATCCTTTCACGCAATGGTTCAATTTTGATATTCTGAATGACTTCATGTGCAAAACCGAACATCAGCATCAGTCGGGCCTCCCGTTTGTTAATTCCTCTCGACTGCAGATAAAACAATGCGTTCTCATCTATCTGCCCGACAGTAGCGCCATGGCTGCATTTGACATCGTCAGCATATATTTCAAGCTGTGGTTTTGTATCCATTTTAGCATCATTTGTCATCAGGATGTTGTTGTTTTTCTGATAGGCCACTGTGCCCTGGGCATTTGGATTTACCAGGATCCTTCCATTAAAAGCGCCGGTAGACATGTCATCAAGAACACCCTTAAATAGCTGATTACTCGTGCAATTTGGAGCATCATGTTCAACATTTACAAAATTATCGACATGCTGCCATTTATCGGTAAGGTACAATCCATAAGATAAGCTCTGGGCTCCTTCACCGGCAAGATGATGATAAGTACTGTTTCGTATTAATCCGCCATGCAGAGTTATATTATTTGATGAAGCAGTCGAATTTTTTTCCTGATGAATAAAAGTGTGTGTTATCTTGCAGGCATTATTATGTTCATTCTGCACTCTAATAATATCAAAATGTGAATTCTCCCCGACATAAATCTCAGTAACGGCATTTGTCAGAAATTTTTGAGGAGTCATTGCATGGTCGCAGATAATAAGAGAGATTTCTGCATTCTCTTCAACTATGATAAGGTTCCTGTGCTGGTTAAACATATCCTCATCGGAGTGAACAAGATCGACTACCTGGATGGGTTTACCAATAACAACTCCCTTAGGAACATAGATAAAAACACCATCTGAAGCCATTGCCGTATTCAGGTGAACCAATCCGTCAGTATTGCTCTTTGCATATTTCCCATAATGCTTTCTGATAAGGTCGCCGAACTTTCCGGCAGCTTCATTAAGGCTTCCTATCCAGACACCTGTTGGAAGTTGTCTGAGTTTGTCATTTATGGTTGGATAAAATCCATTCAACAATACAAATCCATGAGTATCAAGGTCCTGAATATCACATTTGAATTCTTCTGCTTTCACGAAATCATCAGGAACAGGCATAAAATAGTTCCTGTAATCGTGATTGAAGAAGGGATCAAGATTTGTATACTTATAGGCTTCGTTCTTTCTAGTGGGGATTCCCAGCTTCCTGTATTTCTCAATTGCTTCTTTCCTGAAAGAATTAATATAAGGTGAGGAAATATCAGTTATCTTACCGATATTCTCAAGATACAGGGCGGAGTATTTTGCGCTTATTTCAGGCTTGATGTCCATGAAAGTTCATTTTTTTCAACCTCTTTTTTAATCCAGTCATACCCCTTTTCCTCAAGTTCGAAAGCCAGTTCTTTTCCGGCAGTCTTCACGATTCTTCCATCATAAAGTACATGAACAACATCGGGGATAATAAAGTCCAGCAATCGCTGATAATGAGTAATCACAACGGTGGAATTATCGGGTCTTTTGAGCCTGTTTACTCCATTTGCGACAATTCGAAGAGCATCGATATCAAGTCCCGAGTCAGTTTCATCGAGAATAGCAAGTTTAGGTTCCAGCATGGCCATCTGAAAAATTTCATTCTTTTTCTTTTCACCTCCTGAGAAGCCTTCATTCACCGACCTGTTTGCAAGTTTGGAATCGATTTCGACCATTTCTTTTTTTTCTCGCATCATTTTCAGGAAATCAGAAGCTGAAAGCGGTTCAAGACCTTTATGCTTACGATGTTCATTGACAGCTGTTTTCATGAAGTTTACCATGCTTACACCGGGTATTTCAATCGGATACTGAAAGCCAAGGAAGATACCCTCCTTTGATCTGTCTTCTGCAGACATTTCCAAAAGATTCTTTCCATAATAAGTGACGGTCCCTTCAGTAACTTCCACATATTCCCTGCCGGCAATAACTGCTGCAAGAGTACTCTTTCCGGAACCATTTGGTCCCATAATGGCATGTACTTCCCCTTCTTTTATTTCAAGACTGATCCCTTTCAGAATTTCCTTTCCTTCAATTGCAGCCTTAAGATTTTTTATACTTAACATGATTGAAATATTTTCTTTTATTTTGTTTTAACCGACACTGCCTTCAAGGCTTATCTGAAGAAGTTTCTGAGCCTCTACTGCAAATTCCATTGGCAGTTTGTTTAATACCTCTTTTGTATATCCGTTAACTATGAGTCCGATAGCATCTTCAGTGGAAATGCCCCTCTGGTTGCAATAAAATATCTGGTCCTCCCCTATTTTTGAGGTCGTAGCTTCGTGTTCAACGATGGCGGTTGAATTATCAACCTCAATATATGGGAAAGTGTGTGCACCGCACTTATCGCCCATCAACAGAGAATCACACTGAGAATAGTTCCGTGCATTAGAAGCATTTTTAAGAACCTTCACCAGACCCCGGTAGCTGTTCTGTCCGTGTCCTGCTGATATACCTTTTGACACGATTGTGCTTTTCGTATTCTTGCCTATGTGAGTCATTTTTGTCCCGGTATCAGCCTGCTGATAATTATTGGTGACGGCTACCGAATAAAATTCTCCGGTAGAATTATCTCCCCGGAGTATACATGATGGATATTTCCAGGTTATGGCTGAACCCGTTTCAATCTGAGTCCATGATATTTTGGAGTTATCGCCTTTGCATAATCCCCTCTTGGTAACAAAATTAAAAATCCCGCCTTTTCCCTCTTTGTCACCAGGATACCAGTTTTGCACGGTAGAGTATTTTACTTCAGCATTTTTTTCGGCGACTATTTCTACTATTGCGGCATGAAGCTGATTTTCATCTCTTTGAGGAGCAGTACAACCTTCAAGATAGCTTACATAGCTCTCTTCATCAGCCACCAGGAGTGTCCTTTCAAACTGACCAGTATTGGCGGAGTTGATCCTGAAATATGTTGAAAGTTCCATGGGACATCTGACTCCTTTCGGAATATAGCAAAAAGAGCCATCGCTGAAAACAGCAGAATTTAATGTTGCAAAAAAGTTATCGGTATAGGGAACAACCGAACCCATGTAACGTCTCACGAGATCCGGATATTCCTGGACGGCTTCACTGAAAGAGCAAAAAATTATACCCATTTCGGCAAGCGTTTCTTTGAAGGTAGTCTTTACAGAGACACTATCCATCACAGCATCCACTGCCACGCCTGAAAGTCTTTTCTGTTCTTCCAGTGGAATTCCCAGCTTATCAAATGTCCGCTTTAGTTCGGGATCAATATCATCGATGCTTGCTGGTGCAATTTTTTGTCTTGGTGCAGCATAAAAAATAATATCCTGGTAATGTATCTCAGGAATTTTAAGATTAGGCCAGGTGGGCATTTTCATTGTTAACCAATGTCTGTAGGATTTCAAACGAAATTCAAGAAGCCATTCTGGCTCGTTTTTTTTCTTTGAAATAATCCGGATAACATCCTCGTTCAGTCCTTTTGCGATCTTCTCTGTATCTATATCGGAAAAGAATCCGTACTTGTATTCGCCTGATGTTACCTCATTTATGATATTATCCTGCTTCTTCGCCATTAAATTCATTATAATGTGATCATCTTCTTATACCATAAACAATCCAGAAAGCTATTTGTCACTTCACTAATTAGATTTAATCTAAATAAACATGCAAAAATAATTAAAAATAATATGACTATCCGGAATCTTAAATACAAATTTCTTTGACTTTGACTTTGCCAGGCGCTGGTTCTTTGATTGCTCTATCCAAAAAAGTGCATGACCGCAGCCAGAAAAGCGAAAAAAAATTGTTATTCAATCAATCCGATTGAGAAAAAATCACTTCATTTGACATTTTAATAAAAACTGATAAAAATTTATTCTTTATGAGAAACCTGTTCGATATACGTTCACTGGTCAATAAAAAGAAATTGTTATTCTTTCTTGCAATTTTATTTACGCCGGCATTACTTATGGCTTCAGATGGAACAGTTCCGTCAGTAGGTCCAATACGCGTCGAGTTCATCATTTTCGCGCTTATTCTTTTATGTGTTGCCCTGTTTCATAAACAGACTTTCAAAGTTGCAGTTACAGGTGTTACTGTACTGATCCTGTTCAAGTTCATATTCGATTCACAATTCAATATGTATGAGCATTTATTTGGAACCAATGGTTTCAGTGCTCAGATAATGGACAAAAGCCTGAGGCAAGGAGAATGGGGAATAATTCTAAATCTTTTGGGATTATTGCTTGGATTTGCGATCCTTGCAAAGATTTTTGAAGAGTCGGGTGTTCCGGATAATCTTCCGAAATATCTTCCAGATGACTGGAAAGGACCATTTCTGTTGTTGGTATTTGTATGTGTAATTTCTTCCTTCCTTGATAATATTGCTGCTGCCTTAATTGGTGGAGCAATTGCAATTGTAGTATTCAAAAACAGGGTTCATATTGGCTATATTGCGGCTATAGTTGCAGCCAGTAATGCCGGCGGTAGCGGCAGTGTTGTCGGCGATACTACAACCACCATGATGTGGATTGATGGAGTGAGTCCGTTTAATGTCTTGCATGGTTTTATTGCCGCTTTGACTGCACTGGCATTCTTTGCGTGGTTTGCATCACATCAGCAGGATAAGTACCAGAGGATACAGAAAGATGCCACCCCAAACATAAAAGTTGACTGGGGCAAATTGCTTATTGTATTACTCATGCTTGTCGGGGCAATAATTTCTAATTTCCTTTATGATATGCCAGCTCTGGGGGTCTGGATTGCAATCCTCATAGGTGCGGCATTCAGACCGATCCCATGGAAAGAGGTTCCGGGTGCTATAAAAGGGACAATATTTTTGCTTTGTCTTGTTTTCAGCGCCTCGCTTATGCCGGTTGAAGATCTCCCAAAAGCATCCTGGGTTACGGCATTTATTCTTGGATTTGTATCTTCTGTGTTTGATAATATCCCTCTTACAAAACTCTGTCTTGAGCAAGGTCATTTTGACTGGGGTATGCTTGCCTACTCGGTTGGTTTCGGCGGGTCGATGATTTGGTTTGGATCATCCGCCGGAGTTGCTATAACCAATAAATTTCCCGAAGCCCGTAATGTCGGGAAATGGCTAAAAAGTGGCTGGCATATAACGGTTGCTTATATTATCGGGTTCTTTGTATTATATTTTATAATGGGATGGGAACCTGCTGACAATAAGGAACATAAGATAATAAACTGCCCTGTTCCTGGTTGCCCGATGGGTAATAAACCAGCTGTCTTAAAGGCAAAGGGCTCAATCGGTTATACTGATCTGAAAAAAAATATCAAGGCTATTTAGTTGCCTTGTACTCTTTTAATATAGACTGGAACAAGTCCTTGACGGTTGTTATTTTCGTTGCCCTGTATGCATTTGCTCCTGCAAAAGCATAGCCATGATCAAAATTCCCCTTCAAAGCACTGATAAGTGCGATTATTATACAGTAAGGGCTCTTTGATATGTCACAGGTCTTAATGCACTTGAATGGACATTTTTTAGGTTGCTTCTTGCCATCCCGCACTTTTTCGATAAAACTGCTTAAAATGGCTCGTCCAGGCATCCCAACCGGACTTTTTATTATCTCAATATCCTCTTCTGTTGCATTGATATAAGACTGTTTAAATGCAGCAGATGCATCGCATTCTGTGGTAGTTACAAACCTTGTCCCCATCTGAACGCCGGAAGCTCCAAGCTCAAGAATATTGTGGATATCTTCACCTGTATAAATTCCACCAGCAGCAATCAGAGGAATAGATTGATTATATTTTTCTTCGAAAGGTTTAAGTTCATTTACAATTTCAGGCACAAGCTTTTCAAGGCAGTAATCCTTATCAAAGATCTGTTCCTCTTTAAAACCAAGATGTCCTCCTGCTTTTGGACCTTCAACAATGACTGCATCAGGAAGATAATCATAATTGGTCTTCCACTTTTCACATATTATTTTTGCAGCTCTTGCAGATGAGACGATCGGAACAAGTTTTGTTTTGCTTCCTTTATTTAAAAATGAAGGTAAATCAAGTGGAAGTCCTGCACCTGCAATAATAATGTCTACCTTTTCAGAGATAGAGGTTCTGATCATATCCGCAAAATTAGTCATGGCTACCATAACATTCACACCGATCACACCCATGGTCTTTTCTCTTGCCTTCCGGATCTCCTCCTTTAGTCCATGAATACTTGCCTCAAGAAAGTCTCCTGAAAAATCTTTATATAAAAGTCCGAGTCCGGCGCTGGAGATCACTCCCACACCTCCTTCATTGGCAACAGCAGCTGCAAGCCCCGACAGAGAAATACCTACACCCATCCCACCCTGAATTATCGGAACAGCGATTTCAAGGTTACCAATCCTTAAAGATTTCATTTGCAGATTATTAATTTTTATAAAGGTAAGCGATTTATAACATCAAAAACAGGGAAAACGATATTTAACATAAAATGTGCGTGATAATTCAGTTTATTTAACATTTGGTAATGAAATTGCTGATTCAAACTTTTTTTAATCATTAATGTTGTATTATCATGTTGAAATCAATACAATGGAACGATAATTGATATTCTGAGATTGATAAAAAAACTTATCTTTAAATTCAAATATAAATTGTTGATTTATGAAAAAAGCAGTAGTAACTTCTATAGTTCTTTTTGCATTTTCTTTTAGCCTTTTAGCAGATAATGAAAAGGAGGTAAAAGCTGAAATAAAGCATGTTACCGTTTATCCCGACAGGGCACAATTAAGTCATGAATCGTCTTTTGATCTTATTCCCGGAAAAACCATTTTAAAACTTAAAGGACTCTCACCTTATATTGATGCGCAGAGTATCCAGGTAAAGGGGATTGGAGAATTCACTATTCTCTCGGTAAACCTTCAGAATAATTTCCTTCAGAATCTGGAAGACTCACCGGAAGTAAAAAATATAAAGGGCCAGATAGAGATCCTGCAGGCAAAAGTTGAGGATGAAAATGCAGCCATTAAGACTCTTAAGGAAAAGGAGGATTTCCTTGTTGCCAATAAAGCCATTCTGGTTAAGGAGACTACTTTTTCGATTGATCAGTTCAAGATACTAATGGATCTTTACACCAGCAATATAGAACAGGTGAATGTCGCCCTTCTGAAAAAGAGCAGGTTGATCAAGGATTATGAGAAACAGGTTTCAGCATTACAGCAACAAATTGCTGAAAAGCTTGGGAAACAGCAATTACCCTCAGGTGAAATATCTGTCACAGTATCATCTGATAAACCGGTTTCGGGAAAACTATTTTTTAGTTATGTTGTTACCAATGCAGGATGGTATCCTTCCTATGATATCAGAGTTGACGAGATAAATAAGCCCGTTATTATATTTTATAAGGCAAATGTGTTTCAGAACTCAGGCGTCGACTGGAAGGATGTCAAACTTAGTTTTTCCAATGCAACTCCATGGGTTGCGGGAAACGCTCCTGTTCTTAGCCCCTGGTTCATAGATTTCTATACTCCAGTTATGCTGAAGAGTTACAATACACTTGGTGCTGCAAAAAGTGAAGCAGCCCCTGCTGTGATGGAGGAGATGGCAAGAAGTGAAAAGCAAACTGAATTGAAAAAAGGAGATGTTGCACCTTCAGTAATGGTTGAGAAAAAAGTTGGCGAAATGAGTGTGACATTTGATGTATCACTTCCTTCTACAATTCCCTCAGACGGAAAAGCTCAGACAATAGAGATTCAACAGACCTCCACTCCCGCTGACTATAAATATGTTACAATTCCGAAATTGTCGCAGATAGCTTATCTGACTGGTAATATTACCGACTGGGCAAAACAGAGTCTGTTATCCGGTGAAGCTACCCTTTACTTTGAAAATACGTTTGTTGGTAAATCATATCTGAATGTAAATCAGCTTACAGATACGCTGACCATCTCATTAGGAACTGATAACAGCATTCTGGTGAAAAGAGAAAAGAGGAAAGACTTTACGAGCAAGAAAATAATCGGCTCAAATAAAACAGAGACATATTCTTTCCTTCTGACTATCAGGAATAACAAGACCAATTCCATAAAAATTACTGTTAATGATCAGATTCCTGTCTCCTCAAACAGTTCTATTGTTGTGGAAGCATCAGAACTTTCGGGAGGAATTCTTGACGCCGAAACAGGAACGGTCAAATGGGACCTTGAAATTAAACCGCAGGAGAAGAAGGAATTAGTTTTATCCTATTCTGTTAAATATCCGAAGAATCAGAATATAATTCTTGAATAATAATTTAGAGTTCAATGCGAATCAGGAAAGAATTCAATTGATTGATAGTTTTGCTATGAAAATACTTGGAAATATAATCTGGCTGATTTTTGGAGGAATATTTATTGCGATCGAATATTTTATTGGAAGTTTGATTCTTATGATAACAATTATTGGAATCCCTTTCGGTATTCAGACGCTTAAAATGGCCTCGCTGTCCCTGTGGCCTTTTGGACGCACAACACGTGTTCACGAAAGGGCGTCGGGTTGCCTTTATATAATAATGAATGTGATCTGGCTGCTGACAGGAGGACTCTGGATCGCTCTCACACATGCATTCTTCGGAGTATTACTTTGTATTACAATAATAGGTATTCCATTCGGTATGCAGCATTTTAAACTTACTGCAATTGCATTAAGTCCGTTTGGAAGAGACATTGTTAGTACATGATGCGGTGAAGGGGTGAAAAGAAGACAAAAGACAAAAGACAAAAGTGTACATGACTGATTCTGAAGGCAACCAGACTCCAATAGGGAAATTGGGGAAATTTGAATTGATTGACCATCTGACAAAAAAAGCAAAACCCTCCAATAAATCCACTGTTTACGATATTGGTGATGATGCAGCTATTATTGATAATTCCAATCTGCTTACAGTAATATCAACCGATTTGCTTCTTGAGGGGATACATTTTAATCTTACATATACACCTCTGAAACATCTCGGATATAAAACTGTGATCAGAGGTATCTCGGATATATTTGCAATGAATGGATTGCCTGGTCAGATTCTGATTTCAGTTGGAATAAGTCAAAGGTTTACAGTCGAACATCTGGAAGAGCTCTATGAAGGAATATACCTGGCTTGTGAAAAATACGGAACTGATCTCGCCGGTGGAGACACGACCAGTTCTCTGACTGGTCTTACTTTAAGCGTAACTGCCATCGGTACTGCTGAAAAAGAACGTATTGCAAAGAGAGATGGAGCAAAACCCAACGATCTAATCTGTGTTACGGGAGATTTCGGAGCATCATATATGGGACTTCAGTTGTTGGAACGGGAAAGGAAACTTTTTAAAACCAATCAGGCTATACAACCAGATCTTTCAGGATATGAATATGTTATCGGAAGACAATTAAAGCCCGAGTTTCCGTCAGAAACTTTAGTGAATCTCAGACAAAACAACATTCTGCCAAGCTCAATGATAGACGTCTCAGACGGACTTGCATCCGATTTATTGCATATCTGTAAATTGTCAGATACGGGTTGCAGAATATATTCTGATAAAATTCCGGTTGACCAGGAGACTTGCAGGCTTGCTGAAGAATTCAGTATTGATCCTCTGACTGCAGCCTTGAACGGAGGTGAAGACAACGAGCTTTTATTTACTGTGCCCCTTGAAATGTTTAAGAAGATTAAGCTTATCTCCGGTGTGAAGGTGATAGGACATATGACTGCACCAGAAGACGGGAAGCTGCTGGTTGCGGAAGATGGTTCAGTGATTGGTCTTTCAGCACAGGGATGGGCAACACAGAGTTAAGAATTTAGTTTATCTGGGTCCTCTTATTATACCACGCTCCGATTTTCTTATAAATTCAAGTATATAATCTCTGTGGGTTGATGGATTAAACTCTTCTTCAATGCGTTCAAGTGCCTGGGATATATTCAATCCGTTCTGATATATTAACCTGTAAATATTATGTATCTCATCAATCCGCTCTTTCTCAAAACCACGTCTCGTTAGCCCGACCGTATTTAATCCCATAAATGATAATGGGTCTCTGTCGGCTTTTATAAAAGGCGGAACATCTGTTCTGACCTTAGAACCGCCCCCGATGAAAACGTGTCCTCCTATATTAGTGAACTGATGAACGAGAGTTCCTGCACTTACTATTGCCCAATCGTCGACATTGACTTCACCGGCCATAGCTGAAGAATTACCTATTATACAGAAATTACCAATGTTACAATCATGGCCGATATGTGCATAAGCCATTAACAGGCAATCCTTACCAATGACTGTTCTTCCGACTGCCGCTGTTCCACGGTTTATTGTGACTCCTTCTCTAACAGTTGTATTATCACCTAGTTCAACTGTTGAATCCTCTCCCCTGAACTTAAGATCCTGTGGGATTCCGGAGATAACTGAAGAAGGGAATATTTTGCAGTTTTTCCCTATTCTGGCTCCGTCAAGTATTGTTGAATTGGGTCCGACCCATGTCCCATCTCCTATTATTACATTTCCGGCTATATAAGCGAATGGTTCGACTATTACATTTTCGCCTAACCTGGCTTCCGGATTTACGAATGCTAAATTCGAGATCATTGAATGACTATTTATTTTTAATAATCTGTGCTGTCAGTTCACCTTCCACAACAAGTTTATTACCTACAAATGCCTGTCCAAACATTGTAACGATACCTCTGCGCACAATATCAGCTAATTCCATTTTGAGAATAATTGTATCCCCCGGAACAACTTTCTGCTTAAATTTCACCTTATCAATTTTCAGAAAATAAGTGGAATATTTTTCAGGTTCTTCGACTGTGTTGAGAACAAGGATTCCTCCCACCTGGGCAAGTGCTTCAACCATCATTACTCCAGGCATAACCGCCTCATCAGGAAAATGACCCTGAAAAAAAGATTCATTATAGGTAACATTTTTTATTCCGACAATTGAAGCTTCGTCGATAAATATAATTTTGTCGACCATCAGAAATGGATATCTATGAGGAAGCTTTTTCTTTACCTCATCAATTGATAAAATGGGTGGTAATGCCGGGTCATAGACAGGAATATCTCTTTTTGAGTGAGCCTTCTTGATCTCCTGTCTGATAATTTTTGCCAGACGGGTATTGGCGAAATGACCCGGGCGTGTTGCAACTACTTTGCCTTTAATAGATTGCCCTACAAGTGCAAGATCGCCCATAAGGTCAAGAAGTTTATGCCGAGCAGGTTCATTCGGATAACGGAGTTCCGTGTTATTCAATACTCCTGCTTTATGGGTTGTAATACCGGGGCGGTTAAATAATTTTGCAATACGGTTAATCTCTTCCTGAGAGACCTCCTTTTCAAGAATTACTACAGCATTGTCAAGATCTCCTCCTTTGATGAGTCCTTTATTAAAAAGAGGCTCAAGCTCATGGAAAAAAACAAAAGTCCGGCTATTGCTTATCTCATCTTCGAAATCATCAATTGAGTCAAGAATAGCATATTGGTTTCCAAGTATTTTGGAATTATAATCAATGAGCACGTTTATACTCAGATGATCATCAGGGTAGACAATCAGGTCGACTCCATGTTCTTCTTCAGAGAATGTTATTTTCTGCTTAACGACATAGTAGTTTCTTTCTTCCTTCTGTTC